>Ga0209806_1000407_pt1 | contig 29276 bp, 26 predicted proteins | sample GraSoiAngelo_152_FD_186166 | JGI IMG/M metagenome (GOLD analysis project Ga0209806, IMG submission 186166) | Grasslands soil microbial communities from the Angelo Coastal Reserve, California, USA - 14_1009_12_30cm (SPAdes) (version 2) | ecosystem: Environmental > Terrestrial > Soil > Grasslands ... | reverse complement strand
GAAACCATCCCCATTCCATTGCACAACGCCACACTTGAGAGTATCACGTGGAAGCCTGACGATTCTTCGGCATTAATCGCAGGCCCCGGGGGGAACTTCCTTGTTTTTGATGGACAGAAAGTCACCCTTGTCCGATCTGGAATAACCAAGCCGATTTTCGCTTCAGGGTGGAGTCCCACGCAGAACATTGCCCTCGTCGTGGGCCAGAGCGGACTCATCGCGGAATTCAACGGAACCACAACCCACATTGTCGACCCTTCCCCGACCAACTACTCGTTCTTCGGTGTAGGATGGAACCCTTCCGGCTCTTACGCACTCGTAGGCGGTGACCACGCAAAATTGTTCAAGTACCAACAAGGCTCGTTCACCGAACAAAATACCGCGGTCCTCTTCGAGGTCGCACCGCACCTGATTCGCGCCGTTGCCTTTAATCAAGACAATGGGATGGGGCTGTTATCAGGCCAGCTTGGGCTGACTGTCATTGCTACTCAGTCCCGGTGCGATTACAATATTTTCAACAATGCCAACACAATATGTTTGAGCTACAAACGCATTCAGTACTACACGGACCTGAATGGAACCAAAGTCGACCTTCACAGAATAGGGCATTTCTATGGAGCTAGCTGGATGCCGGGAACCCAAGAGGCATACGCGGTTGGTACAGCATTGGATGGTTGCCTTGAGCCCAGGTGTGTACGCGGTTGGACCCTCGCCCGAATCACCAGCTCAGATGTGACCCTTCTGCTGCAAGACAGAAAATCCGACTATTCCCTAAGAAGCATCGATTGGCAACCTACAGTTCGAGCTTCAAATCCACAAATGTTCACGTGGTATTTGATAGCCTCAGGCACCGTTGGCCTCGCCGCTATCGTCATGGTTACAAAACGCAAGACCTTGAAAGAATGGCTCGGGCACTCGACCTTAAGCACTAGTCGTCGACCACCCCAGAACCGGACATGATTCTGAAGGTCGCGGACTCCGTCGTGCCAACTCGAGTCTTCACTTCTCAGAAGATCTTACGACCCGGAAATTGTGGAACAGTCAAGCCAGCATAGATAGTTTCACTTTGGTCCTGTTTCTCAAGACAATCGTCCCCGCTATCACCACTATCCCGGCGACTCCGCCGATCGCGAGCCAAAAGATTGGTGCTGCAAGAAACGAGAACTCGGGTGATGGGTTAGACTGGTTGGATGGAGGCGGCTGTGGTGTAGGAGTAGCTGACTTAACTGTCGCGATCTCGCTAGCGTGGCCGCATTGAGTTTCGGCGGGAAAGTTGTTCAAGTCCCCGGTGTACGAAGTCTCCCACTGGTACGTTCCCGGAGCTTGAGGCGTAAACGGTTTTGAGGCGTAGTTACCCTCCCCACTTACGAGCACAGTCGACGAGAATAGCGGAATCCCCGTACAACTTGCATTGGAAAAAAAGACAAGAAACGTGATTGCTCCCGTTGGATTGAAACCACCAGCCAGAATCGCGTTGTCGGAAACAGACGCTGGTGTGAGTCCAAGGGTAGTGTTCCTTGGATATACTGACGCCGTCAATCCGATGTACGCCTTGACTATCGTTATTGGAACGACTGCTACGGTCGCATTGATTCCGTCAGTAACTCCGAAATGGACATGATACATTCCAGGAACTCGCTGGCTGCTTGGACCCCAGTCGAAGGTCCCTATGACCGGTGAGGTACCCGTTACCGCGGAGAATGTGGCGTCTAAGGAAGCACAGTCAAAACAGGTCAGGACGAGCGTTTGCGGAGGCGCACTATTGTCCGTAGCATCTACAGCAAATGTGACTTTTGAGGCCACGGTCACAGTTTCATTCCCAGGAATTACCAAAACTGGCGGAATATTGTGCGGCGGCTCGTTTGCCGGATAGACAGTGATCAGAATTGCCGTCATCGAACTCTTGTTCCCGTCAGAGACTGAGAATGTAATATTGTGTTGGCCTACGTCTGAAGATTTGGGCGTCCAGTTGAAATTCCCAGTGACGTAGCCTAGACCGACGGCTTTCGGGAATCCAGCTCCTACCGGACAGTTGGAGCACGACAGGGTTAGATTCTGAAGAGGTATGTCAGGGTCGAAAGCGTTGACTTTGAACAAAAGGGTGGACCCGACACTTACGCTCTCTCCATAAGGGATTTGGAGGGTCGGAGGAGTGTCCTGCGACGGGGGCGGGTTCACTGGTTGAAATCTGAGCAGGTTTCCCCAGGTATCAAGGGCCCCGCAGCAAGATCCTTCGCCTGCCTCCCACCATAACCAGCCCATTTTCTCGGATTGCATCAGGTTGGTAAGATATTGAATGAAATGGAATGTTGTGTACGAGTAGCTGGCATCATCCGTTCCGACAGCATCTGGCGGATTGGCACAGACATTGTTGCAGCTATAGTATACCGCTCCACCCTCAGTGTCCAGTATGGGCATGTGATATTTGCTGCTTGCCTGAAGCATTCCTTGGTTGTAGATGTTGGCAACGCATTCGGCTGTACTGTTGCTCCAAGTATTTGTGCTGCTTGGGCCACAGTTTCCGTAGGTGTTGCTAGTACCTGACCAGAGATCATAGAAGAAGTACGGATGGATTGATAGAAATGTCTCGTTCAATGGGTCAGTCACGACAGGATAGCAGTTTACAAGTGAAAGCGGGTCAAAATTGCAGCCATCATTGCTTATCGTATTCTCGACCGCAATCCAGTGCTTGTCACCAAGGCCTCGTGCGAGAGTGATCCATGCCTGGTATGCTGAAGACAAGACGACGACGGACCCTGCGGGCTCGTTGATTGGTTCCCAAACGATTCTATCGTAGCCCCATTTAGCTGACAAAACACCACCCCAAAAGGACAGCCATTCTGTTTGACATGCACTGTTGACAAGGTCCAGGTAGCTGTGATAGTCAAGAACAACCCACATGTTGTACTGTCGGACAGCCTGTAAGGTCTGATTGAACCAGTCTGGATTCCAGGAACCGAGCTCTCCGGAGGAGCATTGTGTAACGCTTCCGCTGAACCCTATCCGTACTCCGTTGTATCCTGACTGGTTTAGTCTCTGAAGTGTGGGTTGAAGTTGCCCATTTGTAACCTCGTCCAAAGTAACGCCTCCCCATCCTTGGATTATCGGAAGCTGACTGGAATCATAAGCGGGAACAACTCCACCAATTGAAGCTCCAATAATCGGTGAATCATATTGTGTCGTTGGGACGTGTTCACGAGTTTGGGAGGCAACTAGATTGACTAATGAGACACGTGGGAAGACAACCAGCCCTATCAGGCCTAGGGAGCACAAGAGGACTGGTTTGATATGGCATTTCATTGGGAACATATTTAGGCCGTCGTTTGACAGACCAGGTTCTTTTCTAAGACCTGCCTGCCCGCTTTGAGGCAATAGCTTGAGGAGGACGATTTGAGCTCTTTCCCTTTACGTAACCACGCATTGAAGAACGGCGGCTCAAACGTCTCTGAGCACCGTAAAGATCGGAGGCCGACTCGAAAAGAGGGACCCTTTTTACCGCACTCTTGTCAAAACTGGGTATCCCCGGCTCACGCCAGCCTTGGGTTGCGGGATTTTATGACTGGGAATGTTCAACCGTTTCGGTCCATGCGGCAATGTCTTCGCGACGCCAGCGTCTGTTACGAGCATATCTCAGAACATTAGGGGAAATGCTCCTTCAGGCGCCATTGGTCTTTCTCAATGAGTCAGATCTGGTGAATGGATCTGGTGAGCCAACACGGTCAACCATCGTGGTGATCGCAGTGTCTGGCTATATTCAATTACACATTGAGCGCGGCTCATATGAGGAATCTGGGGTTTCAAGCTTTGATTGGCTCACAGATTCAATCTCTTTCCCCCCGATGCTAGAATGTACAGTCCTGTTGCGACTAATAGCCCGCCAAAGAACCCGAAGATGAGCCCAACCCGATAGTCAGCCGTATAGATGCCCATGACGACTCCAATTCCCAGCGCGAATATGATGACGCCGACCCACGACCGCGATTTCTCCGAAGTCTGTTGAACCAATTATTTTCCCTTTTCCTAGGTTCACGTAAACAACGGCTCGCACTTCAGCGTTCTGGATCTCGCCCAAATCCTGGCTCATATGCCAGGTGGAGTAGTTGGAAAGTTATGAGAGAAAAGGATTGTCCGACCGACCACCACCCCAGCCAGTATCACGGTCAAAGACAGTAGCACGATTAGAGCCAGTCGCACAGAGTTCATTCTACTGGCTCCATGTCACTTTAAACGAAGCTATTCCACCGCTCGGATAGCTGTTCGATGTTAAGCAATAATCTAGCGAGTCGGTTGCGCTGAAAGCATGCGGTGAACCACTAGCAATATTGCTTCCTCCGCCACAGATAATCGCGTTGTCCATATGGTTTACCAGGCTGAGCGAGTTGGCTCCTGCCGGAAGCGTGAAGGTTGGGGTTGACGTTCCATCCCGATTACCAGTGATCGCGGCGGCTGAAAGCCCGCAATTGAATAGCATACTTTCCGAGAAACTTGTCACCATGCCTACAGTCTCTAAGGTTAGCGTTGTGCATATCGTGGTTATGACTTGAGAGCTGCCACCAGGCGTAGCAGGGAAAGTATGCTGTAGCAGGGTTGCACCATAAACCCCTGTGACCATCACCCCTCCAAGCACTATTGCAACGGCATATCGTCGCTTGAACGAAAATGCGAGTTTGGGGTTTCTAGTCCTCAGCAAGCGATGCAGGGAACGGCTGAACGCTATAGTTGTTACGATTAGTGCCAGGGCATTTGCAAGGATGAGTATGGCTAGCGCATCCATTTGATTTTGTCCCCCTAGGTTCCGCTCGCAAGAAACCTCATTCGACGGATAGGCGCATGGGCTCTCAGTTTTCTTCTAGGATTGACGCGATTGATCCCTCGCATACGCACCATCAGTTTCAAGCCTATCATGCCCCACAAGCATCGTTAAGCGTCCTCTGAAATAAAAAGAAAGCTTTAGCGTACACATATGGGCACAAGTGATGTCAGCATGAAACTATGTTCGGGATTAAGTGTTCTCCGAATCCGATATATCGGGGCATACCCATTTGCGGAACTGAGGTCAGTTCCCTTCTGAATGTATCACACACTCTGTTGAAAACTTCTCCGAGTAGTGGAGGAACGAAGACGGACCGGGAACTCGCCCTCTCAAACCGAGAAACCGGTTTGCTTCCCTGCTTGGAATATTGCAGAAATCGGAGTGCTAAGAAGAGATACACAAGCGCATTATAGGGGATGGGCGAGGAGTTGAAAGGGTCAACAGGTTCTTGGTGCGCAACTACGCCAAGTTACAACAGATGATAGACCAGAGGGAACGCCACAGGATATCCTATTGGATCAAGCTGATTCAGGACGTCATGGTTGAACTCGAAGAAGAGGCCGAAGGTCGCCAAGAAATGCCTTTTGAGGAGTTTCAGAAATGGGCCAGAGCCCTGGGGATAGAGAAAGGATGGGCGAAAGAATGACCGCTGCACTGTCCTTCTCTGGAATCGAGCCCTCGCAAACCTGACAGACCGAGACTCTTCGCTAGCGCAATGGAAACCTGGTCCTAGTCACTGCTGCCTAAACGCCTACTTTAGGGCCACCGTTAGGGTACGTTGAAGATGGTGGCGAGAGCGAGCGGAGAAAATACTTTTCTCAATGCGAATTGGCCTTCCGCTGTTTCTTGATTTCGTCCCTCTTAGGATAATCGTCCTCGCAGCGCCAGAATGTCGCGAACCTCGATTCAGTAGCCTGAACGACTCGAGTACATGGCTTTCCACACCAAACACAGTCTCGCTCGCCTATCATCTTTCTTCCACACCAAATCATGATGGAGTTTCGCGGACAAAGGCTCTCCGTCACCTTTGTGAAAGATCCATGGAAAGCCAGCGTCCAGGAATATGCTTGCGTCGGCGTCGGATTTCTATGCGCTCGACTCGGCTAACTGAACTCGGCAAGCCTCTCGGCATTAAGACCTTACCCTTTGCTTCCGCCTGTTACCCTCTAGAAGGTGTGTCTGAATAGGAAAGATTTTCCAGGCAGCCTACGTTCTCCTTCTGCGTTCCAAGATGAGCCCGATTGCGATCGAAGGTAACCCTGTACTGTAGTCTATTTTTCTTTGGACTCCTAGTCTGGGCTGTTGTAAGAGGCGAGACTTCTTAGTGTATCAAACTGTTGCCAAAGGTATCAGTGGACTCCAGCACTCAAGTTCGGCGCGAAAGGTAGAATAGGAGCAGAAACGGAAGCGTGTATAATCTGGCGGTATTACGACCGGTGCTACAAAACCGACCTGTTGCCATGCTAATCCTCTTGGCCATGGCGGTTACCAGCCCTTTGGTCAGTCTTCCGGCTCAAACGGCTGGCGCTAGCAGCACGCTCTTCAACTATGTTGTTGTCATAATTCTTGAGAACCGAGGCATCGACGCTACATATGGCTCCGCATGTAGGGGCAACTGTTCTTACATAACTCAACTCGCCGATCAATATGGTCTCGCAGAGGGCTACTCAGCGGTCATACACGACAGTCTTCCGAACTACCTTGCACTCACCAGTGGCTCAACATATGGCCTCCAAGGCCTTCCAGGCGATTGCAGCCCACTGCCTTCCTCTATGACTTATTGCGGAAAACAGATCAGTCCCTTTCCAATCACCTCGCCAAACATTGTTGACAGAATGGAATCCGCAGGGATGACCTGGAAGGCCTACATGGAAGACTACCCTACATCGTGTGCATTCCAATCCCAAACTAACTGTTCGGCAGGAAGCTGCTACGTCGGGTACGGCGGTGTATCGAACAACTATGACAGCCAGCACGACCCATTTGTTTACTACAACGACGTCATCAACAATACCAGCAGCTGCGCCAGAATAGTGCCCGCAAACTCTGGGACGGGATATCCTGATGATCGGTTTGTCGGCGACCTATCCTCAACGACAACGGCTTCAAACTTGATGTGGCTCACGCCAAACCTGTGTGACGACGGACACGACTTGTGCTCTCCATACAACAACGCTACCACGCAACAAAACCTCTATCTGTCTGAACTTGTTCCCCAAATTCTCAGTAGTAATGTCTTCACCACGCAGAGAGCGGCTCTCTTCATAACATATGATGAGGGTGCGCATACATATCCCCGGGACTATGTGACGAGCATCTGGGCAGGGCCAATCGTAAAGACTCATTACAAGTCATCTATCCAATATTCCCACTACTCTTTCCTCAAAACCATCGAGAACAATTGGGGACTTCAGCCATTCAATCAGACAACTGATGGACAGGCAACGTCAATGTCAGAATTCCTAATCCCCCCTAACAATCAGGCATGGCTCCCCATAGCAACCATTATCATTGGAGGTATTGTGATTGCTGTAGCGGCGATTAGTCTAGTTGCATTCAGACGCAAAACTCGTGCCAGGCCTCGCATGGCTTCCCAATCCCCAGCACTCCCCTCCTCAGGTTAGCTTTTTCATGAGCGGCCTTTCCATAGGAACCGTGATCTTATCCTGAAAGATTTGGAGGCAGTCCTGACCCTGCTTGTTCTTCTGCACCATGTAAGTTGCGTGATTGAAAGAGTCGGACCGGCTAAAATGATCAAAATGACAGTTTAACCGGCACGAAATTGATCAAGCGGGAACGTTTTGTCTTGAAGTGGGAAACTCACTGTCATACGATTTACAGTAACCGACGTCGACGTCGTTTCGATGCACTGAACACGCCACGTGAGATGATAGAGGCTGCTATTCGAAAGGGCGTCTATGGCATGATAATTACCGACCATGACAACGTGATGGGAGGCCTAGTAGGGAAAAAAGCGGCACGAAAGTACAGAAACTTCAGAGTCATTCCAGGAGCCGAAATATCAAGCCAGTCTGGTCACATACTCGCGATTGGCATCGAGACCGACGTCCCGAAGAGGCTGAGTGTGGAAGAGACCGTGGAGAGGATTCATGATCTGGGAGGAATTGCAATTGCATCTCATCCGTTTTCACGCCGGGTTCGACCTTCTCTCCGTGAAGAATGTCTAAAGACAGATGGAATAGAAGTCTTTAACGCGACAAACAGAGGTCTTGCCAACGTGCAAGCAGTGTCTCTCGCGCGGACGAATGGTCGTCCTGCAACGGCAGGCAGCGACTCTCACTGGGTTAGAACAGTCGGAAAGGCTGGAATAATCTGCGACGACCCTCTAAATGACATTCGGAGAGGACAAACTAGACTGTTCGGCACATATGCCAGTCTGTGGCGCATGAGGGTTTTCAACTTTCGTCAACTAGCATCTGCTCTCGTGAACAGGCCAATTTGGAAATGATCCAGCGTCGGCCTATGTCATGAACTCGGACGCTGATGTAGTAGTGTCGGTCCGGATTGGATCCGTAACCAATAATTCTGACCCTAGATTAGTTTGGACATAACGCGATTGCACTATCTGAAGATTTTTCTCCTAAGAGCTGCGCCCTCACTTGTCGAGAAACAAGATGGAAGCAAGCTGCCGCCTAAAGAGCCGCATTGCATGATCGGAAAGGATGAGAAGAAACGTGTCAAATAAGCGGAGAACGGAGATACTTCTAGTTTCACAAAGCGTCATCATTACTCTCCTATTGTACTGGATCTACCTCGAGAGTCACTCAAACTCGTACTTCAGTGCATGGCTAGCTCAGAACTTCCCGTTCGGTTTTGTGCTGCTAGATAGGTGGATTGTCGGGGGCGCTATCACCGAGCTATTTCTCGTCACTGGATACTGGATCATTCAGCTGGAAAGCGAAGGAGTAAAGCGGAAGCCGAAAATCAAACAGATCGACAAGAAAGAAATTGAACTAGAACCTGAAGTTGAAGCGAAAATAGAGAGGCCGTCCCCGTTTTCGGGAGCGAGACCGATTTATGAAACGGTCGAGATAAGGACGATCGCCGTAATACTCCTACTCTCGACTCAAGCGATCTCACTCTGGCTCATCACAGCCTCAGTCTTCCGGATCACAATATTCACAGCAAACAGTTTCTACTACTATTCTCACCTGCCGACTACATACTGGTGGGGGCTCGCGGCCACACTAGCCTTGCTCTTCACTCGATCAAATCTTCGTGGGCGAGCCCAGACTGGACTAGACCTTTCCGCACTATTCCTGCTTGCCTTCTACCTGATCGGGCTCCCATCGTTTACGTACCAAGACGCAAGATTCCTCGACACCTACTATCACACGGGAAACGCCCTAGATCTTCTCAACTATCAAGGATGGCCGACCTCTCCCAACTGGTATGTTCACCAGTTTCCAGGGGCCTTCGCGTTCATCGGCGAACTCGTGTCTGTTGCTGGAATCGACCCCTTTCAGCTGATGAGATTCTATCCTCTGGGTCTATCTCTTGTGGTTGTGTTTCTCGTATACGTCGTTGCGAGGACGCATAGCCCGCGATATGCCTCACTTGCCTCAGCAGTCCTCTTGAGCGGGCTTTGGTTCCAGCTCCACATCTCACCCCAAAGCCTGGAGCTGATCCTCTATCTTGGAGCAATATTGCTCTTCGTAAAGATAATAGATGATGAACCTCGAAGAAAGCTCTGGACGATTCTAGGCTTAGCGTCAACGCCCATCTTTGTTGCCAGCCATCCGGAAACCCCCCTGGTCGTTAGCCTCGGACTGGCCGGCTTCCTAGTCCTCTCCTTACTAAGGTCCAGGCAGACGTTCAACCAGCAAGTCTCGAAGTTTGCCCTACCGTCCCTTGTTCTTGTCGGGATCATTCTCTTCTGGTGGGCCGACATCGCCATCGATGCTCGAACCCTGGTTCAGACGTCACTTGTGGATAGAGCCCTCCAATCACTCCTAGGACTGCCTCTCGGAGCCACGACACGGACCTTGAATGTTGCTGCGACCCCGTCATACAGCTACGGACTGGCAGTTCTTTCAGAACAAGGCGTCTCTGTAATGGTATGGGCCGTAGGTCTTGCATACTTTGCGCTCTTCCGGAAACTCCAGCCGAGAGAACTCTTTCTAGGTGGTCTCTTCCTCGCAGCCGTCTCCACCATACCTATTGCTGTCTTTGGCAGGACGGACGTGTTACAGAGAAGTTACCTGTTTGCTCTGTTCCCTTTTGTGGTTCTGACGGCCTGGCTTCTTGAGCGGAGGGCGGTGCTGACACTAGGGGGGGTTAACCTCTTCCGGTTCTTGAAGATAGGATTCATCATAATGTTGGTTCTATTTTCCGCAATCATTCCCATTACGAGATACGGGGTCGACCCTATCGAGTACATTTCCGGCTCGTCCCTGTACGTTTCAAACATCGGGGCGGGATTGGAGACACAGCACTCTCTGCTATTCCTTCATCCGGATGAAGATGGATGGAGGTTCTATGCTGGATTGAATGGAGCGATAAGAGAGCCAAAGCTAGAACAGAACAACATGGCCAACCAGCCTGGAGGCTATGTCAAGCCCGGAACCGATCCAACTGTCCCAGGGTTTAACCTAACCTACACACCTGCAGATAGTTCCGCGAGCTATATCATAACAACGAGCTACTGGCAGAACCTCTACACTCTGCGGTTCGGCACCAACTCAGCCTTCTACATACAGGCTAGGGAGAACTATACCGCTTCCATCGCCCAAAATTTCAATCTAGTGTACTCAACGGGCACGGACCAGATCTACGCTAACGAGGAACTGGGATGACAACGGAAAGTTTCAAAGAGAATTGAACCAGACTTGAAGAGGGACTCCAACCCTCGAATTCTGGACTTTGTAGCCGTATTGGAACGAGTTCGATGCTACGTCAAAGATCCAGAGTTCAAAGAAGAATCTGAACCTCTGGCCGCCAACCGCCCCTACAGATGTGATCACCTGTTTCCCATTGATTGCCATGTTGAGGAATATCAATCCGCCACGAGAAATCCTTGAAGCAATGCTCCAAGTGAAATTCATGAGAGCAGTCTGCGCGTTTGGAATGAAGATTGAACTGTTGCCGAGTTGAGGGACAGCGTCCCCGGAAACGGTTGCATTAGGGCTGGCACTAGTGCTGTTGCCTAGCCTGTAGACGATTTGCACATACTGAATCGATCCCATTCGATTGGTTACGGCAAAGTGCCAGCTCAGGGACTTGCCGACCGTGACGTTCGCCTCACTTCCCGAGAAATAATTCGAAAGACTCCCGCCGGGAGAAAAAACCCCCCAAGCCATGAACTCTTGGGCAGGAGGCTTGCTGAGCGTATAATAAGCGATGGAGCTGTAGACTACACTAAAACTTGCGGACAGAAGTATGAACACTATGACCCTTCGTGGTACCATGTTCAAGACATCACTCTAGACGAATCCGCCGCACCCTTATTTTGCGCGCAATGTCGTTTAGGCGGTGAAACTCCAGGACCAAGAGCGCGGAACCGAAACCAGCCACCACAGATAGGGAATATGCTGAGCCTTGGTCAAAGACGGTTTGTGCCCGTGCAGCGTTAGCGACGCTTTGAGCTTCGAGCGATGCGGAATTGGACAGTTTCAACGACTGGTTAGCATAGAAGTTGGACCCAAGCCTGGTCGCATTTTCTTCATAGGAGAGTGCTAGGTTGAGATTGTCGGCGAGCTGGGAAATCTGGGCTGGAGACGCGCCTTCCAGATCGGCTTCTTGAACTGACACGAAAGCTTGGACGAGAGCCGCGCGAGCACTATCGACTTGTGTAGACTGTCCGTATGCCTCTTGTCTATCTATCGAGAGGGGGGAGATACAAAGCGTGATAATCCCCAGAAGGGCCGCTATACGGAAGCGCATATCTGGGTCTCGGAGCTTCACTGGCAGAGGATAGGCTTTAGGGATTTGCCTGAACTAACCATAGAAGAACTTATCGACGTTGTCAAAAGGAATCATCCCTCCAGTCTTGCCTCTCTCAAGAGATTCTTGAAGGACGAAAATATCAACGTCAGTGATGAGAGACTTCTGCAGTTGGTCAAACAACTGCAGTCTGATGGGACCATCACACTGGGGATCAAACACCCCGGTTCGTTTAGGGAATATCTCCTTGACGCCTGGAACGCTTGGTGGTTCTATCTTGCAATCATCGTAGCGTTGTCCGAGGTCTATCTCGTCATGTCTAATGCCCAAGCAGGAGCTGCTCTGTTTCTGAGAAACCTGTTTGGTCTAGGAATACTCGGCATTATCCCAGGGTTCCTTACGGTCTTGATTGTCTTTCCCGAGGACCAACTGAATGCTCTGGAGAAAATCGCTCTCAGTATCTTTCTGAGCATCGTCATATCAATAGCGGTAGGAGTACTGTTGGGATTGGGCCCGTATTTCCAAGCGTCGAATAACATCATCATCCTAACCGTTTATGTTTTCTTGGCGGACCTGGGTGCAGGCTATCGGTCCTACGGTTCCCTCAGGAGAAGCTACTAGCTCGCTTGGTACAAGACTTGGGGCGATAGTTTTCCATACCTTCCGATGAATCGTGTCGGCAGAGACTCGAGCGTTGACAATGGTAACGCCCCAGCTGGAACTCAGGTCCCGATAGAGCCGAAGCCTTTCAACATAATCCTCCAAGCCTGGAAGATCCGGCTTTCTCTTGAACGCAACTTCAGGGTCAATGTCCATGAAAAATGCGAAGTTCGGCTTGGGAAGCAGATGCAGAAGCTGGAACCCGAGTCTAGTGTGACCTGGCGCATCGTGCAGCCCGGCCATTCCATCCACTAACATGTCCAGCGCATACCTGTCACATATTACCGTCCGGCCTAGGAGGAGCGGAAAAACAAGCTTCACACCGGTCTTTACAATATTCTCGACCTGTGTGAGGACGCACCAGAGAGAAGTCAGACCACCTCTGCTCGGCAACCGCGTCTCGACTATGTAGACTCCGCCTGCCCGATGCACTCTCGCGTATCCCAACCTTCTCATGATCATTAGCAAGGGTAGAGACAAAACCGGCCGCCAGCGGCTTCGAATCCTCAGGACACCCACATTGATTTTCTGGAAGCGCTCCTCGAGCAGAGCAACCTGGGTCGACTTACCGCTACCATCTACTCCCGAGAAAGCGACCAATAGCCCGCGTCTGCGAGCCCGAGCAGGGCTCTTTCCGTGGTTTCCGGTGGTTCGCACGACGCCTACCTCGACGCTTCGACAGCGATAGGGACCCTGGTCCCAGGGACCTGTTGCCAGTTCAGCTGGGGACCCTTGAAACCGAGCTTCAACAAACCAACCAGTAAGACAAGCTGGAAGCCCAAGAACGCCGTTGCCCCGAAGATCCACGACCCCGTACCGTGAAGCAACGCAACATCGCTTTCATGATAACGGTTGACCAAGGAATGCATGGTCGCAATAGCCGGCAGAGACAATATCGCACTAACAAGAAGAGCGAACAAAGCAGAGACAGGCGAAAAAATCCCGAGAACAAGAAGGAAGAACAATGAGACGGTCAATAGTACAGGTGAAACTATGTGGACGAAGAATTCGAAGGGGAAGACCAATGTACCGTATTTGCCAAATTTCCTGTTAAACAAAACCTTCGAGTTCTGGAGGAGAGCATGCTGATTGTTCATTCCTCTCCTCAGTTTGTGCTGAAGCTTGGGCCTAAGATCGCCGGCTTCTGTCTCAAAAAACGAGACTTCCGGAGCATAGATGGCCTTGAAACCCTTTGATCTGATACAAACGGTGAGTTCCACGTCATCACAAACGGTCCCTGGACGCAACGGGTCCAGAATCTCTCTCCTGTACGCGGACAGTTCACTCTCGCACATGAAAGGAGTATCAGTTTCGGCCTCAGCCAACCTTATAGCTGTATATATCCGCCGGTAGTCCGCCTCGATGCCAGTCAGAAATGACTTTCCTCCGACTGGGACTTCCACACCGGAGACAGCTCCGATCTCAGATCCCTCGAAATTCTGGACCAACTTCAACAACGAGTCAGATGGGAAGGAGACGTCGGCATCAGTGAGAACGAGCATTTCGGATCGGATACTGCGCAAGGCCTCGTTTATCGCCTCACCCTTGCCGCGCCGGACTGGCTGTCCTATCAGAGCCAGATTGATCGCGCGCCGATGCTCCTCTGCAAATCTGTTGACGATGCTTCGGGTTTCATCGCTGGACGCGCTGTCAACCACCAGCACCTCAAGCTTATCTCTTGGATAGTCAAGCTGGAGAACGTTTTCGAGCTTCTGGCGGATCACTGAAGCCTCGTTATAGGTGGGAATAACGAGGGAAACAGTCGGGACAAGCTGGCTAATTCTTCTGAGGGGGGGTCTTGGAGAACTCCTGAGCAGCAAGGCAAGACAAAGGGTGTAAACGATGATGACGATGCTTATCGTCGCATAGTACAGTACTTCCAAAACAGATACGAGGAAGGTCACTTGGACACCACGACCTATCTCCCCGAGCCCCTTGGTATCTCGATCACACCGGTATCGCCTAGGCGTTCCACCTTGAACCCCTCCGAGCCGTAACCGGTGACAAACTCAAGATCAAGCTCCCCAACTCCATCTTTGCTCTCGCCTGAACTCGCGCGAATCGTTCCCGTAGCATCAATGGCTGACTCCTGTCGATAGCTCCACCATCTGGCCATTTCCCCGAGGGTCATGACATCGCAGGTGGGGTCCGAGCTAAACGCCTCTAGAAGACGACGATATTCGTCTCGGCCACTCTCTTGACCGAACTCATAATCCGGGTGTACGAGGAGAACACACGCCCCGCCAATCTTCTTGATCCATCTCGAAACCTCGATGAGTTGGTCAACGGCCTTTTCAAGGCTCAACCCTCCTACTCTAATGAGCTGGTGGTCTTGCGGCATCGATACTGGAATCTCGACAAGACCAGATACTAGGAATGGGAAAACAGTTCCAACCCCATGGGGCTGCAGCGACGTGGGCGACAATGGCTCCCAGCTGGGCATTGATGAATCGTATTCGTATCCCGCCTTTCCAAGCGCCTCCACAAGTTGTCGACCATGTTGAAGGAGCGGGGCCCTGAACCCTCGAACCACCTTTCTTGAAAGAAGCTCAAGCCGCTCCCTGCAACGTCTAACCCTGTCAACCTTGTCTCTGACGCTCGCGAAGAGCAATCGGCCATCATGCTTCGTGTCATGTCCCCCAACTTCACCGGTCTCTGCGAGCGCAATCAACAGCTGTGAGGACAACGGGTAGCGATCGCTCGGTATGTTCCATGTTGATCGCATTCCCAACTCTCCTTCAACCTCAACGAGCCGGCCAGCGCCGTCTTCAAGTCCGACTCGGGTTTCTACATCATGGCTGACTGCCAGCGCGTAGCATTTGCCTCGTCTCCAGAAGCTAATTGTCGGAATCGTATTCCCGGAAGCGATTACTAGGGCTGCAAGGAATATTGACCTTAGACATTCAACAGGGCCAAGAGCCTCTTCTCTTAGCCCGGTAATGCTTTCTTTCGCTTTGAAGAACTTGTTTCTGATGCTGGAAGGGACTGCTCTATAGGAGAAGGGCATCCTCGTTAGTAGACGGAATCTCCAGCTCGGGTTCTCGTCCATCTTATCGTACAATAGCTGCTGGTAGTTCGAGACGAGGTCCAATGAGAGAACATGGATCCTTGATCCACCCATCTTGTAGAGGATGGTGGTTTCCCCATCTGTCAACACGGGCTCAAGGTTAGGCCCCGAGAATCGGTAAAGTTTGGTTTGCATTGACACGGAAACGCCAGGCGCAACTGGCAAGCGAACCAGTGCCTCGTCGATGGAAACGTTCAGCCCGAATTGACGAGCGATCTCTTTCGCGCCTTCGATTCCTGTCGGCGAAATGATCACCGGACCGGCTTCTCGCATGTCAACCGCCTTCGACAGGCTAGAAGTGACGAGGACGGGTATTCCACCCAACTGATTTCCGAGAGTGTAAGGCACCTTCCAGAATTCGGCGTACTCCCTCAAAATGGATAAGTCATGATCATTGTTCCCAGCAAGAACGATTGGGACGAATTTCTCGTTCAACTTACTTTTTGACTCCTAGTCTGAGTAGGAATAGTGGCCCTACGATCTGCCACCAGTCTTTGGACGGCGAGATATGGGAATACTTCTTGTCTTTCATTGCCGAATAATCTTTTGAGACGGGTCTCTCGGTGAACTTGTAGCCTAACGTGAGGACTTTGTAGTGCAGGTAGTATTCAAGCTCGTAATTGTCAAGCCAGCTCTGCCATACGTTGATGCGCGAATCCTCTACGATTGAGGCTTTGTACGCTCTGAATCCGTTGGTTACCTCGGTGCACCGGACCCCTGTCATGAAGGACCACACATAGGGGAACACCCGAGTGAAAATACTTCTCAAGAATGGGTTCTTCTCTCGCCGGCCGCCTGAGAGAAACCGGGAGCCCTGAACGTAATCGTATCCCTCTTCCAAGATAGGAGTCGTTAACCGAGGGATTTCGCGCGGGTCATCCTTGCTATTTCCTGCCATGATGACAATGAGTTCAAATCTGTTTTCGAGCGCATACTTGTATCCTTGACGTATCGCGAAGCCGATTCCATTCCGGACAGGGTTCTGAATGGTCTTGATCGGAACTCGTATTCGCCCGCCCGCTTCTTCAATCGCTCCTAGTGTGACAACGCCCGGCTTGTCTGCGACGACGCATATTTCATCGACGTAGCCGGGTTCGAACCGTTCAAGAACGGTGCCAATCGCGTCCGATTCCCCGTAGACGGGGATTATGGCTATCGTCTTCAACTCTGCAAGGAGCCTCTCGTGTTCCTCGGCCTCGTTGATGTAACGTGAAGAGGTACCTTTCTGTTGACAACTCGCGCAGGGTTCCCGAACGCGATAGCGTTGTCCGGTATGTCTCTGGTTACAACTGAGCCCGAGCCGATGAGCGCGTTTTCACCAATTGTTACCCCGGGATTGATTACGCTTCCGGCACCGATCGATGCGAACTTCTTAACTCGTGTCTCGAGGAGTTTCCATTCGCCATGGGCTTTCGGGTACTTGTCGTTTGTGAAGGTGACGCTCGGCCCCACGAACACGTTGTCTTCTATGGTTACTCCAGTCGGGATGAAGACAAATGGCCTAATCTTGCAGTTGTCGCCAATCGTTACGCCTTCCTCTACGTAGACGAACGCGTCTATCTTGGTGTTCTTTCCGATCGTGCAGCCGTAGAGGTTTACTTGGTCATAAATTCGGGATGACTGGGCGAGTTTTGATTTCTTGAGAATGGAGTATTTTGGGCGTCTCCTCACTTTGCAGGTATCTCCTCAGCCAGGGGCATCTTGACGTCCACGGTCCTTTCCTGACGGAGAGATTCCCGTGCAGCTTCTAGGACGCTGACGACCCGGGCTCCTAGCATCCCGTCTGAGAGGTTGGAGAAGGGGTTGGAGTTCAGGTTGCCTGAGATGCAATCGACGAAGTGCGCAACTTCATCTCTAATTGTGTTGCTGGGCATGATGGAGATTTGGGTACTGTTCGAGGCGTGGAGGACCCCTTTCTGCTCCGAGCAGTCTAGGTATGCCATCCCCTTGTCGCCGACTACTGTAACGTCTCGACGCTTTTCCCGATCCAACCAGCTTACCTCCACTTGAGCCGCCAATCCTCCCGGGTGCTCAGCGGTAATGAACGCAACTTCCTCGTTCTCCTTGGTCCTATACCCTTTTCCTCGGCATGTAATCTTGTTCGGCCACATATCTAGGAGATAGTTGCATATGTCGAAAGGGTGAGGAGCTAGATCTGTAATGACTTCGCGGTATCCTTGAGGAGGCAAAAAGCCCGTCCATCCGAAGCGCAAGTAATAGAGCTCTCCGAGGACTCCACTGTTAATGGCCTGTCGGAGCTCTCTGACTCCATTATTGAATCTGTGAATATGGCCGACGCACAGGACTTTCTTGTTCTCTTGCGCTATTCGGACAAGTTGGTAGGCCTCCTTCGAGTTGAGTGTCAGAGGTTTCTCAACCAACACGTTCTTTCCATGTCTTAGGAAACTAGAGGCGACTTCGAAGTGGGTAGAGTTGGGGGTGCAAATGTGCACTCCCGACAGTTCAGGGTCATCTAGCAATCCCTGGTAGTCCACGCGATAATCCGACGGTCCAAATTCTTTTTCGCACTGGGCTAGCATGGTCGGCGAGTTATCCACGACAGCACGGAGCTGAACCCGTCCAGTGGACCGGCCGACATCCAGGATCTCTCGAATTATCTTCTTTCCCCAGTAACCAGCGCCAATGACCGCGATTCGGACAGGACTCGTCATGCTCACCCTAGTGCTCCTTTCTATTCCGAGTTTGCAGTCTCTCTAACGAGCCGGGAGACGGTCCTAACCTCTTCCTCGGTTATGGCGGGGTGAATAGGTAAGCTGAGGACTTGTCCCGCGAGCCTCTCGGCTATAGGGAACGAGCCTTCGGAGTACCCGAAGTTTGTCCTGTATGATGTCTGAAGATGAATCGGCACGGGATAGTGGATGGCTGCTTCTACTCCGTTCATCTCAAGGTGTTTGGCGAGCTGGTCTCGGCGTTGACTCCGAACCACGAACAGGTGATATACCGATGTTTCTCTCGGCGTCTCTAAGGGGGGTAGTTCTATTCCGGGGGCACCTTCCAGTTCTCTTCGGTAGAGATTAGCTATTCCTCTCCGAGCATTGTTCCAGTTGTCCAACTTTCTCAACTGGACTCTTCCGATGGCAGCATTTACCGTGTTGAGTCTCGAAGTGTAACCGATCCGAGACATTGTATATTTCGACGCTCGGCCGCAGTCTCTGTAGCTGCGAGCAGCATCAGCAACTTCCTCGTCGTTGGTCACGATCATGCCGCCGTCACCGCATACCGTCATGTTCTTGCTGGTGTAGAAAGAGAAACAACCTACGCGTCCAAGAGAACCCACTCGTTTTCCGTCGTACTCTGCACCGTGAGCTTGACAAGCATCTTCAACGATGCTGATTCCCTTGTCCTCGGCAAGGTCCCGAAACTCGTCCATCCTTGAAGGTTGTCCGTAAAGATGGACTGGAATGATGGCGCGAGTTACCGTTGTGAGTTTCGTCTCCACCTTCGCAGGATCAAGGTTGAATCCGTCGTTTTCTACATCGGCAAATCGTGGCTGGGCGCCTGCATGGATTACTGCGTTAGATGTTGCGAAGAATGAGAACGGGGTGGTTACAACCTCGTCGCGTTGTTCTATTCCCATTGATTGCAGGGCGATTTGAAGAGCCGCGGTACCAGAGGCGGTTGACACTGCATATCGAGTGCCACAGTATCGGGCGAATTCTTCCTCAAACTTGTACACACTCTCTCCCATAACCAGTTTCTCATTTTGCAAAGCGAAGAGAGCCGCTTGGAGCATCTCTTCGTCTACGGTGGGCCTCATCAGCGGAATCTTGAATCCATGTTTGGCCTGCGGTACGGTTTCGGCCCCGCCAGCGGGATTTGCAGTGAGGACTGTTTCTCTGCTCATTCTTCGGCTACCTTATCGTGGGACATGCGATTCGCGAGTTTTAACCCTTCCTAGACAAAATAGTCGCTTTCAATCGTTGTAATGACAAAGAAATCCGAAGATATCATCATGCTTTCCACGAAATAGACGGCCGGAATTGGATAAATACGACCGTGAGTAGAATTCGTTGCGTAAACAGTTTCGAGGAAGCCGTGTCCAGGGGAGTACAGAATGATCTCGGTGATTTGTCTTGGAGGTTTCCCTGCCATCTATGCTCTAAACTTTTCAGACCAAGCCGATCATGAAATTCGACAGATGGTACAAGTAATGGTCTTCGCGTCTCTCTTAGTAATTCGTGGGGTTGAACATCTATGAAGCTGAGATTTCTGGAGGAAATAGGGGGCGTGAAAACTGCCAGGAGAGAGGCCGAGTCACTTCTCCTCGCCACTGCCCTCCTGAGAAGTCACAGGATCACCGTGAGGGATGAAGGTCGGATGTTGAAGCTGGCCAGGAAGAACAAAGTGCTTTTGCGAGCGGCTGACCTAATCCATCTGCCCTCAAGCGTCATTGACGAAGCCAAGAAAGACGTTGACGAAGCATTTGATCTCTACGATCGTATGAGCGGCGTCTTCGCAAAGCACGGGATTTCATTCGTTGCGATAAAATCGTTCGACTCCCTCCCTGATATTGGACACGACATTGACCTCCTCGTTGCTTCCCCTTCCGAACTGGCGGAGGCGGAGAAGATCTTGGTGAATGAATACAGAGTCCGGCCCCAAGGACTGACTCATTGCGACAGGTTACTTGGGAAATTTAGCTGTTTTCTGCCCGGCTACAAGCACGACTTCGAGCTTTACCCAACGATCAGCCAGCTCGGCGAGACACACCTGGACCCAACCCAGGTGATCCTTCATCGAAGAAAGACATCAATTGAAGGCCATGTTGTGTGGATGACCTCGGATTCGGACAGGGTACTAATACGAGTTATTCACGCGATGTTCCGTCACAACTTCCTCAAGCTGTCAGACATCTTGGACTTCTTGAAGCTGATCGAAACGGCCGACTCTCAAGAAGTCATAGAGAAAATTGACAACGCCCGTATAGGCGATGCTTTCATATTCTATCTATTGTCAATAGAACGCTTTCTGAAAGCATGTCGGGTTGAGAACCCTAGCTTCCAGTTGTTGAAGAAACAAGCGCAGGAAAGGTTCGGTAACGATAGACTGACGTTCCTCAGACGAGATAGACTTGTCCTTCCCTACCGGATCCCAGCCTCCGCCATTATCATGCTTTTTCTCTTGAAAGCTGCACGAGATGCCGCCAGCGCAAGATGGAGGAGCTCGATTTCCTGCCTAGTTGCCCCACCGCTCATAATACTTGATTTCATCAGTGCCGCGTTCAGAGCTGGCGGAAGAGGCGGCGTCTGGTAATGAGGAAGATCCTGCTAACACTTAGCGGAACCCACGGCTCTGGAAAATCCACTAACGCGGGAAAATGCTACTATCTTCTCAATAGATCAGGATACAAGTTCTCTTATCTGAGGCACCAGGACCTCCTTGACCCGTTCGGATTCGTCGTCAGACGAGTTGCGAGAATACTTCATGTCGAGCCGAACGAATTGGAGCGGCTGACACCAACCAGAGTTGCCTGGTCTCTCTACCTGCTCTTCATCTACTGCCCAATCCTAGTCGGTGGGATACGGCTACGCCATTTGCTCGGATACAGCGTCGTATCGGACAGGTATCTGTATGATCTCATGGTAGGATTCAGAGACAACGGCATGACGGTTCCGTCGGAAGCGTTGCTGACGAGACTCCTTCCGCACCCTGACATCTCATTTGTCTTTGATGCACCAGAGCAAAGAATTCTGATGGACAGACCCGAGCACACTGCCGAGTTCATTCGCAAAGAACAATTTCTCTATAGGCAAATCGCCGAAGAGTTCGACCTCAGCAAGGTCAACACAAGCGACCCCGCCTCGATCGTCTGGAACCACATGCTCGTACAAATCAAAGCAGTCTTTGAGGACAAACCCCCCACGGAAGAGATGTTATTCCAACAGGTGGTCAACTAATGAAGGCCCTAGTCATAGGCATCGACTCAGCCTCCCCGTATCTGATCGAGAAATGGATAGACAGGCTTCCCAACATTCGTTCAATCTTTGAAACTGGAACCCATGGAATTCTCAAGTCGATCGTTCCGCCGGAAAGCGTTCCCGCCTGGCAATGCTTCGCGACAGGAAAGAACCCAGCAAGAATCGGCATATTCGGATTCACATACATAGGAAGAGACAGGCACCTAAAGTTCGGTAGGACCACCCCCGACATAGGATGCTTCTGGGACATCTGCTCGGAAAGAGGCATGAAGGTAGGTGTATTCAACGTCCCGGGGACGTACCCACCTTACCCCGTAAATGGATTCATGGTCTCAGGATTCCCGGTCCCGACACGCAAAGTTTGGTCAAGTCCCCCGGAACTGATGGACAGAATCAACTCCGCAGTAGGGGGTTACGAGATTGACGTTCCCCTGACGAAACCTACGGAGATGAAGGGAGGCGAGAAGGCATACCTTCCGGTCGTTCGACGGTTACACGACAAGAGCTTACAAACTGCAAAGCTACTGATCGAATGGTACAACCCTGACCTCTTTGTAATGACGCTCCAAGGAATAGACCTAGTTCATCACGACTTTTGGAAGTACATGGACAACCCAGACTCTCCATACTCCAATGTGTTGCGAGACTGGTACACTAACATGGATGACGCCATAGGAGAACTCCGAAGCCAAGTCGGGGAGAGCACCAATGTGCTACTCCTCTCCGATCACGGATCAGCACCTGTCTCTTCGGCATTATTTGTCAACAAGTACTTGGAATCCAACGGCCTCCTCACGGTCAAGGGTCCAGTGAAAAACAAAGGGGATAGGTACACAAAGCTAAGACGATGGGTTCTGAAGAACATGCCTCCAGGCGCGGTAGCGAGTATCTACAAGATTACACCAGATTTCGTCAGCCACAAACTCACAGCGTCCGCTGCCATCGAACGAACCCTCCAAGGGCTGATCGATAATGTCGACTGGGACAAGACACTAGCCTTCTCGACTGGGGGCCACCAAGCGCACATATACGTCAATTACGACCTCGTCGACAAACTCAAAGACGATCAACCCGCTCAAACCGTTCCGGACCTAGTCGAGAAGCTCTGCAACATGATGAATGAGCTGACCGACCCCAAAACAGGGGAGAAACTCAAGCCGATATTTCACTTCAAAAATGACACATTCAGCGGACCATTTCAGTACGAAGCCCCTGACCTCTGCGTCGAACTCTTTACCAAAACCGAAAAGATCCAAGTCAATCCACGGCTTGGGACCGCAGAACTCTGGAGCTCTTCACCACACTTCTCATCAATACACACGCGCGAGGGCTTCTGGGGAATCGCCGGTCCGAACATAACGCAAGGACCAGAGTTAGATGCGGGACTACTAGATCTAGCTCCGACCCTCCTCAAGTTACTGCAGATCACACCTCCAGTTGACTGTGATGGACATGCTCTAGACCAAATCCTCGTCCCACAACCATAGGAACCATTGAACTGTGCTCCATCTCTTACAAACAAACCCTGGTATGAACATCAACCACATCTCTAGGAATTGGAGACACTGCTAACTTGCGAGTAGCCGTCAACGGTTTCGGCCGAATCGGAAGATCCTTCTATCGGGCATTACTAGAGGAGAACAGCTCGGACATAGAAGTGTCCGTGATAAACTCAACCTCTCCGCCACGAACACTCGCCCATCTCTTGAAGTACGACTCGACCTACGGAACTCTCCCATTAGATGTTGGTTGGGACTCGGAAGGAATCAGGTGCGCAGGGAAAAAAGTACAGTGTCTCAGCGAGACGAACCGATCAAAGATCGACTGGGGAAAGTTCGAAGTTGATGCGGTGCTTGAAAGCACTGGACAACGGCTCCAACGCGAGGAACTCGAGACCTACCTCTCTAACGGGGCCCAGACAGTTCTAGTCAGTGCTCCCTCCGAGGAAGCAGACACCACCCTCATACCAGGCTGTAACCTGGACTCGTATGACCCGAATCATCACAAGATTATCTCCATGGGCTCATGCACCACAAACTGTCTCGCCCTTAGCCTAAAGGTGCTCGACGATAATTTTGGAGTCACACGTGGATTTGCTACGACCGTCCACTCCTACACTAGCGATCAGAGACTACTCGATGGATCTCATGAAGATCTTCGACGGGCCCGAGCAGCAGGCCAATCCCTCATTCCAACTCGAACGGGCGCCAGCCAAACGATCGGCAAGGTTCTACCTCGTCTCAAGGGCAAGATTACCTGCTCGGCAATAAGAGCGCCTACATCAACCGTCTCGCTACTAGACCTCGTCGTCGAATGCACTAAAGAGGTGAACAGGAACGACGTTAACAACGCGTACGACAACGCCTCGGCTGAGAGTATGAAAGGGATTCTCGCAGTTTCGAACGAGCCGTTAGTCTCGATTGATTACAAGAAGGACCCGCACTCCGCGATAATAGATGGGCTGTCAACTGGAACAAACGGTTCAATGATCCGCGTCCTAGCTTGGTATGATAATGAATGGGCATATGCAGTACGCTTGATTGACTCGTTCAAACGAGTCAACCACCCTGTATTGGTGCTCCAGGTCCCCTCCCAAAAACTCCAAGTGAACCACCAATCAGCTACGACGAGTTTGAATCGTCGAACTCGACGAGCGGTGCGTTGACGAGCTTCCGACCGGCTCCATCCGACCTCGTCCGACTAAAGACGCCTCTCGGACAACTATTCCCAGGCACACCAACAGAAACAATGCCAAAGCTGAAAGTGATTGTTCAGCAGAGCAAGCCCTCCAAGGTCACGACCGTTGGAGATGTGGTTTCCCGAGAAACCCTTGCAGCCGGAATCCAAGTCGGCCTGAGAATAGTCGACCAGATGACCCTTAGGAAAAGGATCAGCCCAGTCGAGATCAAAGCAGAGCGGACCTACAGAGTGAAAAACCCGGCGGGAGTCATAACAAGTGAGGCGTGGGACACGATCAGAGAGGCCCTGAAAGACCGAGAAGCAGTGATCTTCGTGGATGGGGAAGAGGACTTGCTGGCGATACCGGCCGTTCTCGAATCGCCTGACAATGCTCTTGTTATCTATGGACAGCCTTCAGAGGGGCTTGTCGTGGTAACCGCGTCACCTCAGAAGAAAAGTGACGTTAGAAAAATCATGAACCGAATGACCAAAGAGTAGGAGCATAACGCCGAGATCGAAGTTCAAGCTCGAACGAAACTTGCACAGATCATCCCATAATAGGTGGGGACAGCATACGATAGCAGATTGCCTCGCATCCCAACGACTTTTGTTATGCCGGCTAGCATAGCCATCTGCCAGAGGCTGTCCGGCTTCGCCTCCTCAACAAATCGTTTGCTTAGCCGAAAAATGGATTCGATGCGATTCCCCTGAATTGCCAGTGAGACGAACTCGTCATACTTCACAGCGCTGCGATGATACCCATAAGGGCCCGACTTCCTGTGCGCGTGAGCCTGATCGGCACTTGCAATGAACACAATGCGCTTCTTACTCTTCTCAGCAATCTCCGCAATCGCCATCCCAAACGCGATATTTTGGCGGAGCGGAATCTCTCTAGACGGCGTGACTATGACTGTTCTCACCTTGACCCGTTCCTCCTTCGCAACAAACCACATTGGAACAAGAGTTCCCCAGTCCATCGGCATATCTGACGCCGGCCCCTCAGAAGTCCCGTAATTGGCGCCGACAACCGGCATGCTCTTTCGCGTTGACTCTTCGAGGAGGTCTTGAGCGAACTCTCGATCGCATCTCAGACTCAGGCTGACCTTTCTTCCCCCAGAGCCCTTGAGCTGGCCGGTAGAGTTCTCAGCCGTCACGATCGCGATGTTGTTTTGAAGCCTCAGGTTATGCGGAGTTGCGATGATGACCGTGTAGGGCCGCACTTCTCGAATGTCTCTCGCAATCCTGCGTACGGACTCTCTCGTCTTCTCGAATAGGTGCTCAGTTCTCCGAACCGCCAGCCGCGGTATGATGTCGCCCCCATGCGGGACTATGCAGGCATATTCTAGAGGCATTTCTTTGGCCAGTGTAGCGCCTTAGCTACCTTCTAGAAGATTCTTACGGTTGCCTACTAGCGTCGCCGAAGGAGCGTTGACGTCACCAGTATTGAAGGAAATAGTATTCCTGCTCCCGCGTAGAAGATCCATTGTATTCCCAGGTCAGCAACAAAACCGCCGATGATGTTCCCGATTGCAAGACCGATGCTCAGAATAATGCTGTACAGAGCGTTCGCCGAGCCCCTCTTGGCTTTGCCAGAAATGTCGCCGACGTAGGCGAGAATTGCTGGGGCGACCGCGGATGCCAAGAAGAACATCGGCCAGAGGAATAGCTCGTACCTAACGAAACCGGGGAACGACCACCCGAAAACAATCAAGAAGCCAAGCTCTCCAAATGCACCTACGATCATTATCCTTGTCCGCCCAACCTTGTCAGATATGTGGCCGAACACAATGGCACCGAGGGCAAAGAGGCCCCCGAGAACTCCCAGGAAGATCAGAATCTCTCGGGTAAGAGCCAGGTTGGAGTCTCTGAAAGCCTTTGGCAGAAGAAAGTACATTCCCAAGATTATGGTTTGAGCGATCCAGACCGGGATTATCGGACGAATCTTGCTGCCTATTCTTCTCTGTCGTATCTTGGGCTGCTTGAGCTCCCAGACTCTCACCGGCTCCACGAGAAACTTCGCCGCCATTATTCCAGCGAAGAGGAAGACCCCTGCAGTCACCCAGAACGCATAAGACAACCTATCCGCGAAAACGTTGACTAGGAGTCCGCCGACTCCGAAACCTAGCCCGTATCCTCCCAGGTTTGCGAGGTCGAATCCTCCCATGCTCTTCCCACGATTGGTAAGCTTCGTCGCATCTCCTAAGAGCGTCAGCGACGTTACTGCCGCTGTTGCTGCGGAGATTCCCATCAGTGCGTGGAGGATGGAGACGTTTAGCAGGTTTCTGGTAAAACCGATCGCTGCTGTGAGAATCGTGATCATTATCATTCCGATGATGTGGAGTCTCTTGCGGCTGAACCGGTCTGCGAGACGGCCGATTGGCAAAGCTGAGCCTGCCTCAGACATCGGGTAGAGTGCCAGTATGACGCCAATTATGTAGCTCGGAGCCTGGAGATAGAGTGGGAAGAGGATGGTAATTGATCCGAATCCTATCCTTGTGAGAAAAACGGCCACGTAGAGGTACAGAACCATTCGCAGCCCGACCTTACGCGGCAAAGAGGCACCCTGTCGTTGTTCGGGGCCTATGTTGAGCGTGTAATAGGCTGAGTGGTCCTCCCGGTACGATTATGAGGGAAACTGTTCGGATCCGGAAAGGGAAAAGTGAACGATTCGTCAGGCTATATTCTTCGTGCTAACTGTAGCACATTCAACCCTATCTCTTCATCCTTCGCTTTGACCAACTTTCCCGGTAGTTTCAATATTCCGATCTCTACCATGTTGGCTGATGATCCTTCGTCCAAGTGACCTCCGATGACGGAAAAATCTCTGCGACCAAGGGTTACGTGTAGGTGGGGGATGGGCTGGCGGTTCATCCTGGCGATGTTACCGGAGAGGTTTAGGATTTCGAGATCATCCTCGACTGTTTGGTAACTGTACTTTCTCGTCTTGAAGTCATAATGACCTAGCTTGACCTTACTCAAAGAGCCGATGCCTTCGAGAAGGCCAGCGCTCAGTCTCTTGGCTGTTGCGAATTGTCGCAGGGACTGAAGGATGTCGTCCCCGGATTCGAGCCTAATGACATACTTGTCTGTTCCGAGTTGAGTATAGATCATGGAGGGATCGAATCAGTCGAGTTGTGGTTAAACATAGTTAGACTACTGCAGGGGTATGGAACCGTTTCTATGCAGCTATTGGAACGGTGGATGAACCGTAGGGAATCACTGCAACATCTTTTTCGTAAAGCTTCGGGTCGAGGGTTCTCAGCGCGTCGTCTATTGACCTGAAGAACTTGATCCTTGTCTTTCCCAAGAATTCTTCAACAGCTACAGGCGCTTTGGGCGAGACTACAATGAAATCTGTCTTCTTGTCGTCTAATGAAAAGCGGTTAGGCTTTTGTGAGGCCTCGGTAACCTTTCCAAGCTTGGCTCTCTTCTTCAAGTCCTCGACAACCTTGTCGGGTTCCATCTTGCCATAGCTTTCCATCTCGGCCTTGAACGCGTCTCCTCCTATCCCTGTTTCAAGCGAAGCCAGCAACAACACCGTGGACTTGGGCAGGTGCAAGGGGATCACGAGTCCCGCACCGAAGGTTGCAGCTTTGAGGGCCTGGTACAGGTTCGTTCCGGTGGGTCCGTCTGCAACCGTAACTACCAGTGCAGATGGGCGCGAGGCAACAGCATGGGCTCTTCGGGAATAGTTCTCGGCAAGTTGCTGGTGTGCAAGATTGGGGTCTCCATAAGCCGCTTTGACAAGCGTCCCGTCCTGATTGAGGACAAAGTCTAGAATCCGATGCTCTATCTTCATGAACTCCCGCAGAACATTGGGCACCTCGTTCATGTCCTCCCTGGTCGGGTTGCCCTTGATCGCGAGCTCTCTGCAGTTCGGGTCTCCGATTACGTATCCATGATTGGTGGTTATTGTCTTGAGACCAGAGCAGCCTGGGAGGAGCGCTTTGGCGCCTCCCTCGTAACCGGCAAAATAGTGTGGCTGAACGTTTAGGGTTGAGATCAGAAGATCTCGGTCGAACAGCTCCTTGTTCAGCTCTACAGGCGTGCCTCTACTCGTAACTCCAATCCACTCATACTTGCTAGCCGGGTTCTTCACAGAGCTTACTTTGATGTTTTTCTGGTAGCGATTGTAGATGTCCTCCCCGACGACTTTCTTGATGAAGTCCGTCTCGGATGGAACGTGTGTTCCACCGGCGCAGATGATCTTGATATCATCGGTTTTCGGCTCTATCATGTTGATGAGTTGTGAGATGAAGGGTGAGTGTTTCCGTGTGAAGTCGGAGAAGATGATCGCGGGGCTCCAGCATTTTTCCCTCTCGAACGGCTTCGCACCTATCGGGGCGGCGAGGGCCTCGCGGAAGGCGAGGTCGACAGGCTTCGTGGGCAGGGGCGCTGGTCTTATCCATCGGATCGTCTCGGGGGATAGTAGTTTGCTGCCGCCGAACTGGTCTAGAACCGAGAGGCTGACCGTGCTGGTCAAGGCTACGGTTGAACTCTGTGTGTAGCCGATTTAAGGATTATAGAATCGTCCCTCGCCTACGGCTGTATTTTTGTAGACAAAGGTCGAGTAAGTCATGCTTTGCATGGTTGATCTGGACTACGGGTTGGAGCAAGTCTGACTCTTAAACGGTAAGTGAGGAGGCTTCAGGTGTCGAGTAACCGGAGCGTGGGCTCCACGCGAGGCTAGGTGAACTACTTGCCCGCCAGATCGTCGTTCAATGCAGTGTCTAGCTTGGCAATCGCGCCTTGCATGTCCTTTAGCCAAGTGGGCATCTCCTCGCCAGTGTCGAGTGATGATAGTCCAGACACGGCCAAGAGCCCACTTGCTCCTGTATTCTTGGACATTTGAGTGAAGAGATCGAATACTTTGCTCAGGCTCTCTTGGATGGGTTTGCCAAGTTTGATTCGCTGAATTTCCTGACTGTACCTTCCAAGGTTGTCGGCTTGCTTGACGGCTTGGTGTTGAAGCTCCAAAAGCATTCGTTCTTTGATTATCTCGAAGCCTTTTCTCAAACTTGCGGGAGTATCAGGAGTTTTTCTATCCTTTGTCGCTCTGTATCTTTGCTTCTGCAGCGTAGACCTCTACCTCCCTTATATAGCGTACATAGCAATTTATTTCATCAGCAAGGATAGTTAACTATAGTGAGAAGGAATCAGTATTTGGGATATCTTGACGATCCTGCAGTGAGGCTTGCTGTCATCCTACTAGGTA
>Ga0209806_1000404_pt1 | contig 29317 bp, 29 predicted proteins | sample GraSoiAngelo_152_FD_186166 | JGI IMG/M metagenome (GOLD analysis project Ga0209806, IMG submission 186166) | Grasslands soil microbial communities from the Angelo Coastal Reserve, California, USA - 14_1009_12_30cm (SPAdes) (version 2) | ecosystem: Environmental > Terrestrial > Soil > Grasslands ... | reverse complement strand
CCCTGTATCCAAAGGGTAAGGGTGAAACGGTGGGGTAAGAGCCCACCGCGCGTTCGGCAACGGACGCGGCACGGCAACCCCCAGTCGGAGCAAGGCCAAGTAAGCAGCGAGACCCGGCCCGGGTCGTTCGAGCTGCGGGTAGGCCGCTTGAGGTGGCCGGTGACGGCCATCCCAGAGAGATGACCATCTGCTCGCCCTTCGGGGCGCGCACACAGAACTCGGCTTATGGCTCCACCACTCCCGCTCCCATGACCTCAAAACCGTATCCGGCGCACTGGGAGTCGGTCGCCGATCTGCGGGTGTTCCGCACGACGACGGCGGAGTGGGAAAAACTGCTGGGGTGGCGACAGGACATGCGACGGCGCGGGTGGAAGCTCCTCCGGGTCTCCAGCGACGGGCCGGAGCTGGTCGCCATCTTCGGCCGTACCAAGACGGATCGAACCACGGCATGACGCTGCGACGCTTCACAGTCTACGCGATCCTCGGCGCGGCGGCGGCGTGCGGCGGCTCCCGCGCGAGTGCCCCCCCTGCGCCGCCGTCCCCCTCCACTCCCGCTCCTCGCCCCCCCGACGCGGCTCCGCCCGCCGGCCCCAAGCCGGTGCGGTTCGGACCCAGCGCGCTCAAGTACCTGATCCGCCGCCAGATCTCGGCGACCCAGACCTTCCAGGGTCAGACGAGCTCGAGCCGGCTCGGCTTCCGGCTGTTCGTGCACGCCACCATTCGCGGCCCCGCCGACTCCCTCGGCTACCCGGCGACGTTCACCGTGGACTCGATCGTCCCCGATTCGGGGGTGGCGCTCCCCGTGACGATCAATCTCACAGCCGCGCGGGGGCTGTCGTACCGCGGCGTGCTGAGCCCGAGCGGCGAGCTCAAGAACAGCACGCCGTCAGACACCGTCATCGCCCGCGGCTTGTCGCAAGTCCTGGCCAACTTCCGCGACTTCTATCCGGGGATCCCGCGTGACGGCCTGACGCTGAACGCGGCGTGGACCGACACGACGTCTCGGACCGACCGCGCCGGCATCTTCGACCGGGTGACCGTCACCACGATCGCGACATCGCGGGCCGCGGCGATCGAGGAGCTGGCCGGGGCCCACGCGATCCGGGTCGAGATCAGTGCGGTGCTGGCGATCACCGGTGCCGGTAATCAGGGTGGACAGGAACTCCACCTCGCGGGTCGGGGGACGCGGCACGGCATCGAATACGTCGCCGTCGACGGGCGCTTTCTGGGCGGCGAAGCCACCGATTCCACGGACCTCGAAATCGCGGTTCCGGCGCAGGGGCAGGTCGTCTCCATCAAGCAGGTCGCCCGCTCGATCGTGCAGGTGCTCCCGTAGGCCGTCGGCCGCCGCTCCTCGCCGCGCTCACGGTGCTGGGCGCCGCGACCGCCGCCGCGCAGGCCGTCCCCAACCGCGCGACCGCCTACCTCCATCCCACCGACGTCACCGACGCTCGGGCCATCTGGGTGAATCCCGCAGGACTCGCCGGGCTCACGATGGCGTCGGTGTATCTCGACCTCACCGTGGGCCAGCCCGGGGGTCGCGGCCGGCTGCGCCAGCTCAGCGCGGGCTTCGACTCGCGCGGGTTCGCGTTCTCCTATCAGCGCGACATCCTCGACGGCGGTGGCCGGGGGCACACCTACAAGGTCGGACTCGGGGGGGGCAACGGGCCGCTCGCGGCCGGCTTCGGCGTGGCGCTGTATCGCGGGGACACCAAGGGCACGGGGTGGGACCTGGGCCTCCGCTATGTTCCCTCACGGGCGCTGCGCGTGGGCGGCGCGATTCTCAACATCGGCGAGCCCAGCGTGCGGGGCGTGAAGCTGCCCGTCACATTCGTGCCGGGAGCCTCCTTCGAGCCCTTCGGGCCGCGCGCCGTGCTCTCGGCGCACGCGCGCGTTACGACGGGGGCCGTGCAAGGCTACGCCGTCGGCGCGCGGGCGAGCCTCGGTCTGGTGGGAGCGCTGCTCCGGCTCGACACCGACCGCGCGTTCCGGCGGTCGGCATTCGCCATCGGATTCTCGATCGGCGGCCCGGATCGCCTGGGGATGGTCGCCTCGACGCCCGGTGACCTGTCGGCAATCGACGCGCTCAGCCTCTACGGCGTGTCGTTGCGCAGCCCCACCCGCTAAAACGCTCTACCGCGCCCGTACGCGCGGCCTTCGCGGCCTCGGCACCGGCGGCCGGGCGTGCGGCCGTGCTGTGGCGATGGGGGTCGACAGCGCGCGGTCGATGCGCTTGGCGAGCTCCCAGAACGCCCGGACGGGCAGCGCACGGTAGACGGTGTCGCGGCGCACCGCGGCGCGCCCCTGAACCCTCAGCATCACGACGAAGCGCGGGCCCCCGCTCCAGCGGAGGTTGTTGTCGTAGCCGAGCACCGCCGCCCGCCCGTAACGGCGTGTCGCGCCGGCCCCCGCCCCCACGACCACCACCTCCCGGCGGCCGATCACGAGCAGGGCGGAATCGCCGGGCTGATCGGGCTGGAAGGCGAGCAGGGCGGTGTCCCCGCGGGCGAGCGCGCCGCGACGCCGCAGCGCCTCGGAGATGGGCTCGGGAAGGGGCGCCGCGGCGACGAGGCGCGGGGCGCGGCCCGACACCGCCCACCCCATCACGACCACGCCCGCCGCGAACGCCACGGCGAGCAGGCACCCGGCCGCGCTCACGCCGAGCAGCGCCTTCAGCGCGACCGTCAGGAAGTGCCGGGGCGTTTTCACCCGGCCGCGCGCCGCCGTGGGCAGGGCGCCGACGAGGGCGTGGCTCAGATCCGCGGCGCTTTGGAAGCGTCTGGCGGGATCCTTTTCCAGCGTCCGCCCGACGATCTCGGCGAGCTCCGGCGGCACATCGCCGCGGGCGCGACGCAAGGGGGGCGGCGGGACGGTGAGCTGCTTGGCGAGGACCGAGGCGGAAGACTCGCCGTCGAACGGCGGCTCGCCGACGAGCATCTGGTACAGGACGACGCCCAACGAGTAGATGTCGGAGCGGCCGTCCACCGGATCTCCCGCCGCTTGCTCGGGGCTCATGTACTGCGGCGTCCCGATCACCATGCCTTCGGTGGTCAGCGGGCCGCTCCCCGCCTTGGCCGCCTGCGCCGCCTTGGCGATGCCGAAATCGGTGACCAACACGACGCCGGTCTTGTGATCGATGAGGATGTTGTCGGGCTTGATGTCGCGGTGCACGACGCCTTCGCCGTGGGCGTAGGCGAGGGCGTCGGCGACCTGGCGCGCGATGCGCGCCGCGTCGCTCACCGACAGGCGCCGGTTCTGTTCCAGCACCTGGCGCAGCGACGGCCCGTCGACGCAGCGCATCACGATGTAGAGAACGTCCGTGCGCCGACCGACCTTGTAGATCGGGACGATGCTGGGGTGCTCGAGCTGCGCGATGAGCTGCGCTTCGCGCACGAACCGCTCGGCGAGCGAGGGGTCAGGCGAGCGATCGAGGTCCAGGACTTTGATCGCCACGTCGCGGCCCAGGGACGCCTCGCGGCAGCGGAACACGGCGGCGAACCCGCCCTCCCCGAGCAGCGGCCCGACGGTAAATTCGTCTCCGACGGCGCGCTGGAGGCGCTCTTGCAGAACCGCGATGTCCATGGCGGACGGGAAACGTAGGAACGCCCGGCGGGCGGCGCTAGGGATCGTCGCGCTCGGCGTGGTGTGGCTGCTCGCCGTGTGGCCGCCGCCGGTGTGGTGGCGCGCCCACACGCCCCGCTGCACCGCGATGATGCGGTTGCGGTCGGATTGCCAGACGGCCAGCCGATCGACCCGTTACGTCGCCTTACAGGAGGTCGCCCCGGTCCTGCAGCGCATGGTCGTCATCGGGGAGGACTCACGGTTTCACACCCACTCCGGCGTCGACGTCGACGAGATCCGCGACGCCGCCGGCGTCGACCCAGGCGCAGGCGTGTGGGCGACGGCGCGGGCGTTGTGGCTCCACCGCGATCGCGTGCGCGGCGCGAGCACCATCACGCAGCAGCTCGCGAAGAACCTGTACCTCTCCCCGTCCCGAAGTGCGTTGCGCAAACTCAAAGAGGCGGTGACCGCCCTGCGCCTCGAGCTGACGCTGCCCAAGGACCGGATTCTGGAGCTGTACCTGAACACCGCGGAGTGGGGGCCGGGAATCTGGGGCGTCGAGGCGGCAAGCCAGAGCTACTTCGGCGTCCCGGCCGCGCGGCTCACCGCGGACCAGGCGGCCGCGCTCGCGGCGACGCTGCCGTTCCCGCGCACCTCGAATCCGGTGTTCCAGCCATCACGGATGGAGGCGCGCCAGCAGCTCATCCTGGCCCGTTTCTACGGGCGGGACGTCACCATCCCGCCGGTGGAAGAGGACACGTTGACGATCCCGCCGATCACCGTGCCGGAGGTGCCACCGGTGATCGATAGCCTGCTCAAGGACACGATCCTGGACACCTTGCGGGACACCACCCGCGACACGACGCGGATGCGGAGGGACTCGCTGCGGGATTCGACGAAGAAAGACTCGACGAACCGCGACTCGACTAGTCGACCAATCTGAGCGGCATCACCAGCGCCATATAGCTCGCCGGGTCGCTCCACCCGACCGGCTCCACCGTCGCCGCGCGCTCGGGCGCCTTGAAGCTCAAGCGCACTTCGTCGGTCGGCATGTATTTCAGGATCTCGAGCAGGTACATCGCGTTGAAGCCGATCTCGAGCGGCTCGCCCTCGTAGGTGACGGGCAGCTCGTCCTGCGCCTCCCCCAGGTCGGGGGTCTGCACCGAGAAGCGCACCGTGCCGCCGGTGAAGGCGAGACGGATGCGGTGGGTCTGGTCGCTCGCCACGATGCTCATGCGGCGCAGGGCTGCCGTCATCGCGGCCTTGTCGATCGTCGCGAGCTTGTCGTTCTCGCGCGGGATCACCTGCTCGTAGTTGGGATAGGGTCCCTCGATGAGCCGCGAGAACACCAGGGTGCTGCCGGCCCGAAACCCGATGTGATTGTCGCTCTTGGCGACCTCGAGCTCGGCCTCGGGCGCGTAGAGACGGCGGATCTGCTCCAGCGCCTTGGGGGGCACGATCAAGTCGGCGGTGGAGCCCCCGCTCGCCGGCACGTCCATCTTGGCCAGCCGGTGGCCGTTGGTCGCCACCATGCGCATGCGGTCGGGACGCAGCTCCCACAGGACCCCGTTGAGGATCGGGCGGCTTTCCTCGGTGGAGGCGGCGAACGCCACGTGGGTCACAAGCTTGTGGACGACCCCGGCGGACGCCGTCCAGGCCTTGTCGAACTTGACCGCCGGGAAGGACGGGAACTCCTCCCGCGGCAGGCCGAGGAGCTTGAAGCGGGAGCGGCCGCACTCGATCGCCACGCGCTGCTCCCCGGCGGCGGACATGCGGATCGGGGCGGGGGGGAGCTCGCGGACGATGTCGCTGAGCTTCTTCGCGGGAAGGGTCACCGCTCCCTCAGCGTCGACGTCCGCGGCCACCGTCGTGCTGACCGCGATGTCGAGGTCGGTCCCCGAGAGGCGGAGCCCCTGCTTCGTAGCTTCGACGAGGACGTTGGCCAGTACCGGCAGGGTGGTCTTGGCCGGCACCGCCGCTGCCACGGCCGTCAGGCCTTCCTGCAGTTGTTCCCGCGTGATCGTGAACTTCATGCCGCCCTTTCCAAGCGTGCGCGAGCCGGAAGGAGTTCTACTTCTATACTAGTTGAAATACATAGTAGTAGTAGTAGGGGCCGGCGCATCTGTGGGAACCGCGACAACTCCCGTATCACCACGGCGTTCACCGTCCCGCGCGGTGTGGGCAGCCTGTGGGTGATGTTGGCAGCCGGACCCGCCGGCGGCTCTTATCCCCACGCCCCACACGCCCCCACATGCTCCGCCCCGAATGTTGGTCAGAGTGCGGACAACTCCTGCCGCGCCATTTCCACCCGCTCCTTGAACGTGCGGTCACGCATCATCTGCCGCTCGACCTTGTCCACGCTGTGGATCACGGTGGAGTGATCCCGCCCCCCGAACGCCTGGCCGATCTCGACGAGCTGCATGCTGAGCATGTCGCGGGCGAGGTACATCGCCACCTGGCGAGGCACGGTGAGGGTCTTGGTGCGCGCTTTGGAGCGCAGCCCTTCCGGCGTGACGCCCCAGCGCCGGGCGACGACCTCCTGAACGCGATCGATGCTCGGCATGGGGCGCCCGCCGTAGCTCGCCGCGTCCTCGCCCTGACGGATCTTGTCGGCCAGCGCTTCGCGGGCGAGCTCGATCGTGATCTCACGGTTCTTGAGGGAGGCGAACAGCAGCAGCTTGATGATGCAGCCCTCGAGCTCGCGCACGCTGGAGCGGATGTGCTCGGCGATGAAGCGAAGCGCGTCGTCCGGGATCGTGAGCTCGAGGTGATCCTGCTGGGCCTTCTTGCGCAGGATGGCGATGCGGTGCTCCAGGTCGGGCTGCCCGATGTCGGCGACCATCCCCCACTCGAAGCGGGAGATGAGGCGGTCCTCGAGGCCGGGAATCTCCTTGGGCGGCCGGTCGGAGGTGAGCACCATCTGTTTGCGCGCTTCGAACAGCGCGTTGAAGGTATGGAAGAACTCGTCCTGGGTCATTTCCTTGCCCTCGAGGAAATGCACGTCGTCGACCAGGAGGAGATCCACGTCGCTGCGGTAGCGCCGGCGGAATTCCGGCATCGTCCGCGCCTGAATGCTTTCGATGACCTCGTTGATGAACTGCTCGGCGCCGACGTAGAGGATGCGCGTCTCGGGTCGCCGCTCCAGTACGGCGTGCGCGATCGCCTGCATCAGGTGCGTCTTGCCCAGGCCGGTCGCGCCGTAGATGAAGAGCGGGTTGTACGTCTTGCCCGGCGCCTCGACGACGGCGTGGGCCGCGGCGGCGGCGAGCTCGTTCGACTTGCCGACGACGAACGTGTCGAAGGTGTAGCGCTCATTGAGCGGCGTCGTCGCGGTGGTGCGCTCGGTCGCGACGGCGGTGCCGCCGTGGGGGGCGACGAAGAAGTCCATCTGCGGGCGCTGCTGCCGTTCTTCCTGCACGCGGAAGATCACCTGCGTCGGTCGGCCGAACACGCGCTCGGCCGCGCGCGCGAGCACCGCCGCGTGCTTGCTCTCGTTCCACTCGGCGGCGAACTGGTCGGGCGCGCCGAGGACGAGGCGATCCTCGTCGAGCGCGATCGGCACAGCCGGCTCGAGCCAGGTCCGCACTGTCGAGTCGGGAAGTTCGCGCCGCGCCTCTTCGAGGAGGCGCTTCCAGGCTTCTTTCGCTGAATGCTCCATGACGACGAAGAAAAAGGTGGGACGTGAAGCAAGGGCGGCCCGAAAGTACGGGCCCCCTGTGGAAAAGTCAACCTTGACCGCCGTGCGCGCGGCCGAGTAGTTTTCCCGCCCTTCGAGAGGACGCCATGGGTCCGACGTATCGCCCGCGCAATCGGCGGCGCATCAACAAGCAGGGGTTCCGCGCGCGCATGAAAGATCGCTGGGGGCGCGCCGTGCTGTCGCGCCGCCGCAAGAAGGGGCGCAAGCGCCTCACCGTACGGCTGCCGTCCAAGCACCACCGGAGCTAGGCACGAGCGAGCGGCTGCCGCGCCGCGCGCGTCTCGGCCGCGGCACGGAGCTCACCGCCTGCTGGGAAGAAGGCCGGAAGCTGCGGACCCCGAGCCTCGACCTGGCCTGGCGTGCAAACCAAGCGGGCCACCCGCGGTTGGGAATCGTCGTTCCACGATTCCAGCAGACTGCAGTGGCCCGCAACCGTTTGCGCCGTCGGCTGCGCGAGGTGCTGCGCCGCGGCCCGCTCCATACCCTGCCTCCCGTCGACCTCGTGGTGCGGGCGAAGCGGACGGCCTACGCCGCCTCCTTTGCAGTCCTGCGCGCCGAATTGACGGAGGCGACCGCGCGCATCGCGTGAACGTCGCGCGCTGGCCTCGCCTACTGGTGCTGCTGCTCATCCGTGGATACCAGCGCACGCTGTCACATCTGGTGTTCACGCAGTGTCGCTTCACACCGACGTGCTCGCGCTATACCTATGAGGCCGTAGAGCGTTTCGGCGCGCTGAAAGGCAGCTGGCTGGGGATCCGTAGGATCCTGCGCTGCCATCCGTTTCACCCGGGCGGGTACGACCCGGTGCCAAAAGCCTAGACGCCAAGGCGCCAAGACGCCAAGGATTTGAACTCGTGGAACGACGCGTCATCTTGTTCATCGTCTTAACGCTGCTCGTGATCGCCCTGCCGGTCGTGCTGTTCCCGCCGAAACCGGCGGTCAGGCGGTCGGGCGGTCCGGCGGACACCACGCTGACCGGACCCACGGTGACCGAGAGCACACCGACTCGGCCCACGCCGTCCGCCCCCTCGCTCGGCTCGGGGCAAGCTCGTCCACCTGTCCGCCCGCCCGCCCGAGAGACCCCCGCGGAGACCGTGTGGGTGACGTCCCCGCTCTACCGGCTCGGCTTCAGCACGCGCGGCGCCCGGCTGGTGTGGGCCGAGTTGCTGCAGTACCACTCCTTCGCCCCCGGCGATTCCGGCCGCCACGTCCAGCTGGTACCTCCCGGGCAAGCCCTGCTCGTGCACCGGCTCGTGGTCGGATCCGACACGGCCTCGCTCGCCGACCTGGCGTTCACGGCGAGCGCACGCGCCGTGCAGGTCGGCCAGACGGGTCAGACCCTCACGTTCACGGCGCGACGGGGTGGCGCGCAGGCAGCGATCACCTACACGTTCGACCCCGCCGAATACCGCTTCGGAGTGCGCGGCCACGTCATCGGGCTGAGCGGCTCCGGGGCGGTGCTGGTCGTGGGCCTCGGCGACGGGTTCCGCTCGGTCGAAGCGGACACGTTGTTCGATTACCGCGAGTTCGCCGTCGTGACCAAAGCGGCCAAGACGCAGAAGACGGCCTTCGGCGCGCTCAAGCCGGGGGACCGGGCGACCCTGGCCGGGCCGTTCGAGTGGGTGGCGATCAAGTCCAAGTATTTCTTCGCGGCGGCCCTGGCCCTCGAGGAGAACCAGCCACAGTTCGGCGGCGTGGTCGTGGTAGGCGGCGAGCGCCCGGCGAAAGTCGCCAATCGCGCGGCGGTGTGGGCGACGCTCCCGGTGCCGCCCGGCGGCGACTTCCGCTACGACGTGTACGTGGGGCCGCTGGAGCACCGGCGGCTGGCCGCCCTGGGTCACGGGCTCGACGACGCAAACCCGTACGGCTGGTCGTTCTTCCGGCCGATCATCCACCCGGTGTCGCTGGGGGTCGTGGCGATCCTCACCTGGATGCACGACCAGCTGCGTCTCGCCTACGGCTGGGTGCTGATCTTCTTCGGGATCCTGGTGCGGCTGCTGCTGTGGCCGCTCAACCAGAAAGCGATGGCGTCGCAGCTGCGGATGCAGGCGGCGGCGCCGCTGCTCAAGGACGCGCAGGAGCGCTACAAGGACAACCCCGAGAAGCTGCAGAAGGAGATGATGCGGATCTACAAGGAGTACAACGTCAACCCGTTCGGCGGCTGCCTGCCGATGTTTCTGCCGCTGCCGGTGCTGTTCGCGCTGTTCTTCGTCTTTGCCAATACGATCGAGTTCCGCGGCGTTCCGTTCCTGTGGCTGCCCGACCTGTCGCGGGCGGACCCGTACTTCATCATCCCCGTGGTCATGGGGCTCTCGATGTTCGCGGTCTCCAAGGTGGGCCAGATCGGCATGCCGCCCAATCCACAGACGAAGATGCTGCTGTACTTCATGCCCGCGTTCCTGACGTTCGTGTTCCTCCGCTTTGCGTCGGGGCTGAACCTGTATTACACGGTGCAGAACCTGGTCAGCATCCCGCAGCAGTACTTCCTGGCCAAGCGCCGGCTGCGCGAGCGGGGCAAGGCCTAAGGGCGAGGGGGCCGGGGGAACGGTGCTGTCCGATCCGATCGTCGCCCTTGCCACGCCCCCGGGCCGCGCCGCTCTCGCGTTGATCCGGCTGTCGGGGCGTGGCGCATTCGCGCTCGCGGCGCGCTGCCTCGCCCCCTTCTCGCCGGAGCCGCCGCGCACGGTGTTCCGTGCACACCTCCACCACCCCGCGACGGGCGACCCGGTGGACGAGGTGCTTGCCGTCTGCTTCCCAAGCCCGCACTCCTACACAGGCGAGGACCTGGTCGAGCTCTCGACCCACGGCGGCCTGCTCGTGCCGGCCGACGCGGTCGCCGCGCTCGCGGCCGCCGGCGCGCGGCCCGCGGAGCCGGGGGAGTTTACGCGCCGCGCGGTGTTGAACGGGAAGATGGACCTGCTGCAGGCCGAGGCGACGGCGGATTTGATCGAGGCGGGCGCCCCCGCGCAGCGGCGCCGGGCGCTGCAGCAGCTCGACCGCGGTCTCTCGCGCCGGCTCGAAGCGTTACGGAGCGAGATCCTCGAGCTCGAGGGGTTGATCGCGTACGAGATCGACTTCCCCGAAGAAGATGAGGGCCCGGTGCGGCCCGAGCGGGTGACCGCCGCGTGGCGCGTGGCGCGGGAGCGCGTCGCGCTGCTGCTGCGCACCGCCCCTGACGGCGAGCGGTTGCGCGAGGGAGCGCTGCTCGTCATCGCTGGTCCCCCCAACGCCGGCAAGTCGTCGCTGTTCAACGCCCTGCTGGGTCGGGAACGGGCGATCGTCACTGAGGTGCCCGGGACGACGCGCGACGCGATCGAGGCGTACGCCGCGATCGAGGGCTTCCCGTTCCGGCTGGTGGACACGGCGGGCCTGCGCGACAGCGACGACCGCGTCGAGCGGTTGGGGATCGAGGTGAGCTGGAAGTATTTGGAAGCGGCGGATCTGGTGCTGTACTGCGAAGAGGCGGGGGGGCGTGGGGGCGTGGGTGAGGCGGCTCGCGACGAGTTCCTGGCCCGCATGACGGCGCCCGTGGTAACTGTAGAGACCAAGTCTGACCTCGCCGGCCCGACCGCCCGACCGCCCGACCGCCTGACCGCCTCTGTCGTCACCGGCGAGGGGCTCGCCGAGCTGCGTTGCCGACTCGCCGAGGTCGCCTTCGGCAAGCTCCTCACGATGGGTGACGTCGAGCCCGTGGTGACGCGGGCGCGGCACCGCGATGCGCTGGAGCGCGCCCTCGCCGAGTTGGATGGGTTTCAGGAGGCGCGCGGGGCCGGCGTCGAGGCGGCGGCGGCGGCAACGCACCTGCGCGCCGCGGTGCTGGCGCTCGACGATCTCATCGGCGTCGTCACGCCGGACGATGTGCTGGACCGGGTGTTCGCGAGTTTTTGTGTGGGGAAGTGAGAGAAGCGTCGACCCTCAGTCGAAGACTTCCCGATAGCTCGCCGACTGCCCGAAGTTCTCCTCGATCTCCAGCTCGATCGCGCGCACGTGCCGGGCCCCGGCGGTGCGGAGCGCGTCCCGAAGGCGGCCCGCGAGGAGTTGAGCGATCATCTCGACCGTCGTGTTGGGGATCGGCAGCAGCACGCAGTCACGCTTGGGGAAGACGTACCGCTCCTGCCCGCCGTAAGCGACTGCGAGCGCGTCGCCGCGCTCGGTGATGGAGAGTTTCGGGTTCTGCGCCGGCAGGAGCACCCGATGGTCCAGCTCCTCGGTCAATTGCTTTAAGAGGCGCTTCAGGGCGATGAAATCCACCACGAACCACGTCTCGGGCTCCAATCCACCCTCGACCACGGCGCCCACACGGTAGTTATGCCCGTGCAACGCCTCGCATCGGTGCCCGGGCAGCGTGATGAAGTGGGCGGCCGCAAACACCAGATCCTCTTTGGTGACGGTGATCTTGAACGCGCCGCTCATTGCGGGGGCTCCTGGCCCGTGACCAGCCGCCAGACTTCGTCCGCGAGCCACTCGAGACGCTGCTGGGCGTAGTCGAGCTCCACCGGCGTCATGTCGCGCGAGCGACGGGTCAACTCGCGCGCGTGCTCGAGGAACTCATCGAGCACCTCGCGCAGCGGCCGGTTGCGGCGTCGCTCCACGACATCGCTTTTGCGTTTCGGGCTCACGCCGTCTGGATCCCCATCGCGCGATCGTCCGCCTGCTGGAACTCGGGGCAAGCGGCCCGCACCGTCGACGCGACCCCGTGCTCGCCGAGGTAGCTCTCCACGAGCCGCCACCCCAGATAGTAGCCGCTGCGCTCGGGGAGCACCCGCCCCGCCACGAGTCGCGCGGCCGGGGAGAGCCCGCTCGACAGCCACCGCAGCCGGAGGCCCAACCCACAGCCCTCGAGGTCGGGCGCCGCGGCGCGGCGCAGGAAGGCGTCGTGCTCGCGGATGCGCCGGTACTGGCGGCGGCTGTAGCCGAAATACTCCCACGGCTCGAAGCCCGGGGCCACCGCCCGCGCCGCCGCGACCGCGCACCCCTCGTTGACGAGCAGCTCGCGCAGGGTCGCCCGGCTGCCGGTGTCCCAGTAATCGTAATAGCCCCCGACCTCGGCGACGAAGCGGCGCAGCGCGGCGCGGCTGGTCGGGGAGGTGTACCGCACCGCGTGCGCGGCTTCGTGCGCGATCCACAGCGGCAGGAGGTGCGGGGCGAGCCCCAAGCCGCTGGTGTGCGGGTTGGCCTTGCCGGTGAAGTGTTCGAGGCACACGAACGCGACGCCGCGCCCGCCGATGACGAGCTCGCCCGCGTTCGCCGCCCCGACGCCGACCATGAGGTAGAGATCGACGGGGCAATCGGCCTCGAGCAGCTCGAGGGCGCGCGCCAGGGCGTCCTGGGCGACGCGCTCGACATCCATGTCCTCGAGCAGCCGCTCCAGGTCGCCGCGCTCGGCGCGGAGCGCGTCGGCGATCACCCGGTCGGCGTGCGGCGAATCGAGGTCCAGCACGTAGTTGTCCCAGTAGCTCTGCAGGACGGGACGGTGGCGATCGAGATAGCCGTGGTAGGCCGCGACGGGGTCGGGCGCGGCGATGCAGGCGAGGAACTCCGGAACGAGATTGACGAGCATTGGGACCGGGGTCCGGACCCAATCTGGACGCGGGCTAGCGGCGAGACAAGCCTCCCTCAGCGGACGGCGATGTCGAGCGCGACGGCGGTGGTCTTGACATCCGTCGCGAGGTCGGTCACCGCGATCGACACGCGGTAGCGTCCCGGCGGGAGGCGGCCGGCTTCGAGCACGAGCCGCTCGGGCACGACGCCGCGCACCGGCGCCTCGCGCGTGAACGCAAGCCGCACTTCGTGGCCGCCGCCGAGGAGGCGCTGCGGCAGTCCGCGCAGCGGCGCGAACGTGTATTCCACGCGATAGCGGGCGCGGCCGCTCGCGTCGCCGCGCAAGCCGTAGATCTCCGCGTACGCGGCGAGCGGCCGGCCGCCGGGGTAGACCAGGTCCGCCGGCATCGCAGCCAGCATCTCCTCGCGGTCGCCCACGGAGTCCGCGGGCACGAGCACGAGGCTGGAGAGCGCGAGCACCGCGTCCGAGAACGCCGGGACGCGCGCCTCATCGCGGGCGCGTCCCAACACGCCCGCTGAATCCACGTCGAGGCCGAGCAGGTACGCTCCCGGAGCGACGGTGAGCATCAGCACTCCAACTCCGCCGACGCGCCCCGCCGGCGCTCCCGTGGGGAGCGCCCACAGGGCGACGGCCGCGCGCTCGGGATGAGCTTTGAAGTACACGTCCGTGAGGCCGATCTGATCGCTCAAGAACGTCGCCGACCACGCGTGCGCGACGAGCGGCGCGGGGATTTTGGTGTTGTCGGTCGTGAGCAGCGTCAGCGTCTGCCGCGCTCCCCGGGCCGTGGTAGGAGGCGCAATGATCGCGTCGCCGTGCCCACCGAGGGCGCCCGGGATGCCCATGAAATGGATGCTGAGCGGCCCGGCGGGAGTGTAATACGTCCAGTTACCCGCGCAGGCGACCGGCGCGTTTTCAGGCGTCTCCCAGACGTTCGGCCGGCCGTGGCGCAGCCACATCAACCCGCACGCGCTGAGATTGGTGAGGGCGTATGTCGTCAGCGTATCCCTCGTCTCGTTCCAGGCGTGCAGATCCGGCATCGTGTTCGTCGCCGGGTCGAGGCCGTCGAGTCCGGCAGAGCTCAACAGGTTCTGGATGCTGTCGTCGAGATACGACTGGGCCAGCGCCCGCGCATACTGCGAGTGCTGGAACCCCACCCAGGGGTGCAGCAGGTGGAACATGCGCCGCACCTCGGCCAACCGCTGGTAGTGCTCACCGAGGCGCTCGTTCGCCGGTGTGAGAAGGTCGGGGTCCCGCCGGCTCCAGAACGCTTCGAAGAACCCACGACGCTCCTCGAGTCGCAGCGAGTCGAACCGCGCCGCCTCCTCGGGGGTGGCGATCATCCAGAGTTGCCCCCAGATGGCGTCGCTCGTGTCGTGGTCCGCGTACACCACGGCGGAGTCGTACCACGCCTGTCCGGCGGCAGGGTGCCGCAGCTGGAACTGAGCTTCGGCGCGCACCAAGAAGGCGGGGACGGAGGGAGCTCGACGCTCGAGCAGCAGAGCGGCGAGCGAATCCGCGCGCCCATATGCTTCCACCGCGATGGCGATAGCGGCGCGGCGCTTCAGCGCCAGCGGGTCGTCGGGGTGGTGGGCGAGCGCCGCATCGGCGCGGCGCCAGATGCCCGCGTCGTGGTAGACCGATTCGAACACCGTCCACGCGTCGCGATAGTCGGCGCGGAGCGCCAACAATTTGAGGATCGCCTCGCGGGCGATGACTTCTCCCTCATCGCTCTTGAGGTACATCCCGACCCGGGCCTTCCAGTACTGGGGCTCGGGATCGTCCGGCGTCAGGAAACCGGCGGCGCGGAACTCCTCGTAGGCGTTGTAGCGTCCGAAGGTGGGCCAGCGCATCCACACGCGGCCCAACAGCAGGTGGGCCTGGGGATCCCGGGGGCGGTGCGCCACGAGCTGCTCGGCGATGCGCCGCGCCTCCGGCAGGTTCCCGTGGGCGAGCAGGGTCTCGGCGCGCGCGGAGAGCGTGTCACCTCCGGCGAGTAGCTGCGCGACGAGCACGAACATCCGATCAGTCCCGGTCGCGCATCTTGCGGCTCATCTCGGCGAGAAACTTGCGCTCGGCGGGGGTGAGGCTGCCCAAGCCGTGCGCCGTGATCTTCTCGAGCACGCGATCCATCTCCGCCTGCGTGCGGTCGCCGCCGCCCCCCGGGCGCTGGCTGCGACCTGCCGTCCCGCTGGCCCGCCCGACACGCGGCACGGGGTGCACCAGGACGCCCGGGGCCGGCGCCGCGCGAGCTCCACGCTCCTCGCGCCACCCGCGCACCTTCAGCCACACAAAGCCGGTCCCCATGCCGCCCAGGTGCGCGAGGTAGGCGACGCCGTTGGCCCCCGGCAGGAACGCGAGCGCGAGATTGATCGCGACGGCGAACGTCACCAGCCAGCGTGCGGGGATCGGCGCGGGGAAGGGAAACACGAAGATCGACGCCTCGGGATAGAACCAGGCGAACGCGAGCGCCACGCCCAGGACGGCGCCGGACGCTCCTACGACCAGTCCCACCTGCACCACCTGCGTCAGCGCCAGCGACAACACCGCCCCGCCGATCCCGCAGGCGAAGTAGTAGAGCACGAAGCTCTTCCCGCCGAGGCGCTCCTCGACCTGCGGCCCGAATACGAACAGCCCCAGGAGGTTGAAGGCGAGGTGCAGGAGGTTGTAATGGAGGAAGAAATAGGTGACGAACGTCCACGGATGCGCGAACGCCGTCATCGGGGCGAAGCCGAACGCCGCGAGAAAACGCGGTCCCAGCACCGTCTCCTGGAGGACGAAGACGAGCAGGTTGGCGACGAACAGCCGCCGCACCCAGGGCGTCATGCCGAATACGCGCTGCTGGTCCATCTTTTCTTTATCCCCGTGACCGGGTCCCAAGGTTCCGGGCGAGCCGGCAGATGCGATCACACAGCTCCGGAAACTCGATCCCGGCGGCCCGGGCGGCCTGCGGGTACAGACTGGTGCGCGTCACGCCGGGGAGCGTGTTGGCTTCCAGGCAGAAGATGTCGCCCTCGGCGGTGGCGCGGAAGTCGACGCGCGAGTAGCCGCCGAGCTTCAGCGCCCGGTGCGCCGCGAGCGCCAGCTCCTGCAGCTGCCGCGCGAGCCGGCCGTCCACCTTTGCGGGAAACACCTCCTCCGACATCCCCGGCGTGTACTTGCACTCGTAGTCGAACAGCTCGTGCTTGGGGAGGATTTCGCCGACCGGGAGCGGGACGTCGCCCAGGATGCCGACGGTAAACTCGCGGCCGGAGATGTACTGCTCGGCCATCACTTCGTCGTCGTGGCGGGCCGCTTCGGCGACGGCGGCGTCCAGGTCCTTGGCCTGCTTGACCAGCGTCAGGCCCACCGTGGACCCCTGCTTGGAAGGCTTGATGATCACCGGCCAGCCGAGGGCCGTCGTGATGTCCTCCGGGGCGACGGGCGCCATGAACCACGCCGGCGTCGGCACGCCGGCGGCGCGGAACAGGCGCTTGGAGAGGTCCTTGTCCATCGCCAGCGCGCTCGCGAGCGCGCCGCTCCCGGTGTAGGGGACGCCGATCACGTCGAGGACGGCCTGGAGCGTGCCGCCCTCCCCGCGCCCGCCGTGGACGCAGAGGAAGAGCACCTCGGCGCCGGTCACGGCGGGGAGGGTCGCGATCCGCTCGGAGAGGAAGCGCCGCTCCCGCTCGTCGAGATCCTCGAGGTTCGGCAGCGACCGGCCCACCTCGCCGGTGAGCAGCCGCCGCTCGTCCTCCACCGCGAGGAGCCCGCTGACGGTGTCGACGACGCGCACCTCATGCTGCCGCTCGCGCAGGGCGGCGACGACCTGCGCGGCGCTCGCGAACGCCACGACGCGTTCGGCGGTTGCGCCGCCGGTCAGGACGGTGACCTTCATCAGCGGATCCCCGCGAGCTGGTGGAGCAGATCGTAGCGCGTCACGATCCCGGCGATCCGGCCGTCGAGCCGCACCAACACCGCCGGGGTCTCGCGCTTCAAGAGTGCCGTGAGCCGCTCGAGCGGCCAGTGCTCGTCGACGACGGGGAACGGGGGGTCCATGACGTCGCGCACCGGGCGATCCAGGACCGCCGGGTCCCCGAGCGCTCGCGCCATAAGGCTCTGCTCGGCCACCGCGCCGATGTCGTTGTCGCCGTCGAGCACGGGGAGCTGGGAGACGTTATAGGTGCTCATCAGGTTCAGCGCCTGCCGCACCGTGGCCTGCGGGCCGACCGAGACGACCGGCGGCGCGCCGCCGCCGTTCGCCTTCGCGGTGAGCAGCTGCGCCACCGTCGCGCGCTCGGCGTCGAGGATCTGGTTCTCGCGCAGCCATTCGTCGTTGAACACCTTGGACAGGTAGCGCTCGCCGGTGTCGCACAGCACGGTGACGACCAGCGCCCGCGGGTCGCTCACCCGGCGCGCGACGTCGAGCGCGGCGACGACGTTCACGCCCGTCGAGCCCCCCACGAACAGCCCTTCCTCTCGCGCCAGCCGCCGCGCCATCAGCATCGCCTCCTTGTCGCCCACGGTGATCCACTCGTCCACGACGTCGAACTGCAGCGCCGACGGGATCTTGTCCCCGCCGATCCCCTCGACCTTGTACGGCGCCCCCTCGGTCTTGCGGTGCGTGCGGGCGTATTCGGCATAGATCGAGCCCGCGGGGTCGCCGGCGATCACGCGGACCGCGGGGTTTTTTTCCTTGAGGAACCGTCCGGCGCCGCTCACCGTCCCCCCGGTGCCGGGCGCGCACACGAAGTGCGTGACCCGGCCCTCGGTCTGCTCCCAGATCTCGGGGCCCGTCGTGCGGTAGTGGGCTTCCGGGTTGACGGGGTTGTAGTGCTGGTCGGCGAAGATCGCGTTGTCGTGCGCCGCCGCGATGGCGCGGCCTTTCATGATGTAGTTGTCGGGATGGTCGGGCGCGACGGCGCTGGGGGTGATGATCACTTCGGCGCCGAGGGCGCGCAGCAGCCGCGCCTTCTCCTGCGACATCTTGTCGGGCATCGTGAACACGCAGCGGTAGCCCTTCACCGCCGCCGCGATCGCGAGCCCCACCCCGGTGTTGCCGCTCGTCGCCTCGACGATGAGGCCGCCGGGCTTGAGCTTCCCCTCCCGCTCGGCGGCTTCGATCATTGCCACGCCGATCCGATCCTTCACCGACCCACCGGGATTGAAGAACTCCGCCTTCGCCCAGATCGGCGTCTTGAGGCCGGCCGCCACCCGGTTCAGCCGGATCAGTGGCGTCCAGCCGATCGTCTCGAGGACGGTGGCGTACGGTCTAGCGTGCGGCGGCACCGGGGCGAGGACCACCGGTGTCCGTCACCGGCTTGGGAGGTGGAGGGGTCGTGTCGCGGCGCTTGGTCGTGTCGCGTCGCATCGTCGTGTCCCGGCGCGACGTATCGGTGGACGGTGTCGCACGGCGCACGGGCGGGCGAGTGATGGGCTGTGGCTCGGGAACCGTAACGGCAGGCGCCGCGGGGGCCCCCGGCTGGGACGACTGCGAATGCCGGAACTGGATCGGCTGGAGGAACAGCGTGGAGATGGCGATGCCGTGGCGCTTCGCCGGCGCATAGCGCAGCCGCGGCGCCCCGGCCACCGCCGCCGAGTCCAGGCCCGAGTAGCCGCTCGACTCCGCCACTTTCGTGGACTCCGGCCGCAGCCGTCCGGTGGAGTCGATGAACAGGCGCAGGACCACTTCCCCTTCCACCCGTTGGTCGAAGAGTCGGGGCGGGTACTGGATCGGGGGAGCGGGGTTCAGCGCCACCGGCGGCTCTTCAGACGGCGGTGTATCGCTGGCCGCGCCGTCCGGGGGCGGCCCTGCCTTTCCGCACGCCCAGACCGTAGCCGCCACCAGCAGCCCGACCGCCCCGTGTCTCACGGCTGCTCCTCGAGGCGCTTCTTCCAGGCGGCGAGACGGTTCAGCGCTTCGAGCGGCGACAGCGCGTCTACGTCCAGCTCCCCGAGCTCGGCGAGCAACGGGTGGGGCGGCGGCGCAGCCCCGAACAAGGCGAGCTGCGCGGCGTCGGGCGGTGCCGGGGCCTGCCGGTCGGCCACGTGGTGTCCCGCTTCGAGCAACGCCAGCACCTGCCAGGCGCGGCTCACCACCGCTGCGGGAAGCCCCGCCAGCCGGCCGACGTGGATCCCGTAGGACCGGTCCGCCCCGCCCGGTTCGAGCCGGTGCAGGAAGACGACCTCGTCGCCGACCTCGCGCACCGCGACGTTGAAGTTGCGCGCGTGGGCCAATTCCTCGGTGAGCTGGGTGAGCTCGTGGTAGTGCGTGGCGAAGACCGTTTTGCAGCCGATGCGGTTGTGCAGGAACTCGGTCACCGCCCAGGCGATGGCCACGCCGTCGTACGTCGAGGTGCCGCGGCCGATCTCGTCGAGGAGCACGAGGCTGCGCGCGCTCGCCCCATGGAGGATCGCACTCGTCTCGCTCATCTCCACCATGAACGTGGACTGGCCCCGCGCCAGGTTGTCCGAGGCGCCGACCCGCGTGAACAGCCGGTCCACCACGCCCACGACCGCGCGCCGGGCGGGGACGAACGCGCCCATCTGCGCGAGCACGACGCACAGCCCCACCTGGCGCAGCAGCGTGGACTTCCCCGCCATGTTGGGCCCGGTCAGGAGGATCACCCGGCCAGCCTCGTCGAGCGTGACGTCGTTGGGGATAAACGCCTCGCGCGGCATCATCCGCTCGACCACGGGGTGGCGGCTCCCTTCCAGCCGGATGCCGAAGCCGTCGGTGACCTCCGGCCGCACGTAGTTCTCGCGGTGGGCCAAGTCGGCGAGGGCGGCCCATACGTCGAGCTCGGCGATGCGCTGGGCGGTGTGCTGCACGCGCCCGATGGCCTCCGCGACCCGGCGGCGCAGGGCATTCAACAGCTCAGCCTCGCGCGTCCCGATGCGCTCCTCGGCGCCGAGTACCCGGGCCTCGTACTCCTTGAGCTCCGGCGTCACGAACCGCTCCGCGCCGGCCAGGGTCTGGCGGCGCTCGTAGTCGGCCGGCACGTGCTCCAGATGCGGGCGTGTCACCTCGATGTAGTAGCCGAACACTTTGTTGAAGCCGACCTTGAGCGAGCCGATCCCGGTGCGTTGCCGCTCGCGCGTCTGCAGCCCCGCGATGTAGGACTTGCCGCCGTCGCGCGCGTCGCGCAGCTCGTCGAGGCCGCGGTCGTGGCCCGGCCGGATCGCGTCGCTGTCGCCGAGCTGGGCGGGCGGCCGGTCGACGAGCGCGCGGGCCAACTCGTCGCCCAGATCGGCGAGCAGGTCGAACCCGGCCGCCGTCTCGAGCAGGGCGGAGCGCTCGCGGCGCTCCAGGCCGTCGAGGGCGGCGTGGCCGTCGGGGAGGCGCTGGATCGAATCGCGCAACGCGCCGAGCTCGCGCGGCGTGGCGCGTCCCAGCGCGGCGCGGCCGGCCAGGCGCTCGAGGTCGCGCACGCCGTCGAGCGCCTCGCGCAGGCGGTCCCGGCCGCGTGGGTCCTGGGCGAGCACCTCGACGGCATCGAGGCGCGCGCCGATCGCCGCCGCATCCACGAGCGGGGCGAGCAGCCAGCGTCGCAGCAGCCGCGCGCCCATCGCCGTGCGCGTCCGGTCCAGCACTTCGAGGAGCGTCGTGCCGGGCGCGCCGGCACGCAGCGGCTCGAGGAGCTCCAGATTGCGTCGCGTCATTTCGTCGAGCGGGAGGACGTCGCCGCGGCGCACGAGGCGCGGGCGGGCGAGGTGCGGGAGGCCGCCCGGCTTGAGCTCCTTGGCGTAGCGCAGCAGCGCTCCCGCGGCCCCCAGGGCCGCACTGTCCCCGGCTTCGACGCCGAATCCGTCGAGGGAGGCGAGGCCATAGGCGCGGCTCAGATCTGCCCGCGCCAGTTCGGCGTCGAACTCCCACGCCTCGCGCTCGGTGACCGTCAAGGCGTCGGCCGCAGACAGGCCGAGGTCCGCCGCCGCGCTCCCCGCGGGCACGACGAGCTCCGGCGGCTCGAAGCGCGCGAGGGCGAGGGCGAGGTCGGCGGCGGGGACGGACTCCCAGACGAATTCGCCGGTCGTCAGGTCCAGGGCGGCGAGGCCTGCGGTGTCGCCCCGCGGCGCGCAAGCGACGAGGAAGTTGTTGCGCTCGCGCGCCAGCCAATCCTCGGCGAGCACGGTTCCCGGCGTGACGGTCTCCACCACCGCGCGGCGCACGAGTCCCTTGGCGAGCTTGGGGTCCTCCATCTGCTCGCAGATCGCGACGCGGTGCCCCTTGGCGATGAGCCGGCGCAGGTACTCGGTGGCGGCCTTGACCGGCACGCCGGCGAGCGGGACCTCGGCGGCGCCGCCGTTGTTGCGCGACGTGAGCGTGAGCCCGAGCTCGCGCGCCGCGAGCTTCGCGTCGTCCTCGAACATTTCGTAGAAGTCGCCCATCCGGAAGAACACGATGGTCTGCGGATAGTGCGCCTTGATCTCGCGGTACTGCTGCATCAGGGGCGTGTCGGGCGCGTCGGGCTCGGTGACGCGGGAGGGCGGCGGTGGAGGCGTCACGACTCCTCCACGATGAACGGCTGTCCTCCGAGCTTGGTGCGGAGTCGCGACAAGGCGCGCTGCGCCTCCTCGCGGGTCGGGTAACGCCCGACGCGCACCTTGAAGAGGCCGCTCGTGTCGCGCACGACCCGCGCGTCGAATCCCATCACCTTGAGACGCGTCAGCATCTCGTCCACCTGGGATGCGCTCTTCACGGCGAGCACTTGCACGGCGAAGCTCGGCGTCGCGGGCACCGCTGGGGCCGCCGAGTCGGCCGGCGGCGGCGTGCCGGCGACCGCGGGGGGCGTCGCGCAGCGGGCCGCGTAAAAGCTCACCTGGTTGCGGAATTCGACGTCGTCCCCGGCGCCGGCCAGCGCCTCCTGAATCAGCTGGCAGCCGTGCGTTTCGTCCTTCAGCTCGAAGTAGGCGCGCGCGCCCACGAAGTCGGCTTTCGCCTTGACCGGCGAGTCCGGGTAGTCGCGCCGCAGGCGTTCGGCCGCCTGCGCCGTCGCCGCGACGTCCCCCTGGGCCCAATACAATTGCGTGAGGCGCAACAGCGCGTCGTCCGCCCACGGCGACCAGCCGTACTCGACCACGACGCGCTGCAGGCTCGTCGCCGCCGTGGCGGCGTCGGGCGCGAGGATGCCCTGCGTGTAGAGCGCCTGCGGGTACGCGGAGTCCTGGGGCGAGAGGGTCGCGAGCAACCGCCGCACCACGGCGCGCGCCGAGTCGGTGCGGCCGGACTGCGCGAGCTGGACGGCCGTCTGGAGGCGGGGATCGCCGCCGCCTTGGCCGGACAGTCGGACCGTCGGACCGATGGACAGGACGGCGATGGCAGCGATCAGTCCGGCTGACTTCACGCAGCCTCCCGGGCGGGCACCGCGAACTCCACCACCAGCTGCACGATGATCCCCCGCTCGTCCGACGTCCCCGTGCCCTTCAGCGCGCGGTCGGCCGCGAGAGTGCGGCGCAAGGCGCGCCCGAGATCGGCGCGCGTCCAGCCTCCCGCCCAGCGTGCGAAGCGCGTCGCCTCCTCGCGCCAGTCGCGCAAGCCGTACGGCCGGGCGGCCCGCAGGTGGCGGAGCAGGGCGTCTTCGAGCCGCGCATGCGGGGTGCCGCGGTCCAGCTCGGCGCGCGCCAGCGCGGTGCCGAGCAGTGCCGTACCCAGAGCGGTGACGACGCGGACGCCGGTCATCCCCGCCTGCTCGAGGGCGAGACCGGCGAGCCGGGCGGCGTCGGCGCCGCGGCGCTCCAGCGCGGCGTCCACGAGGTCGAAGACCGTCGCGCCTTGACGCACCCCCACCGCCGCCGTCACGTCGGCGCGCGTGGCCGCCCGCCCGTGCGCGAGCGCCGCCAGCTTCTCGAGCTCCTGGGCCAGCGCTCCGAGGTCGCTCCCCACGGCGGCAACGAGCAGCTCCACCGCCTCGGGCTCGATCGTCAGGCCCAGCCGGCCCGCGTGGTGCGCCGCCCAGCGGCCGACCCGGTCGGGGCTCAGGCGGTCCACCTGCACCGCCGTGGCGCGCGTGGCGAGATCCGCAGCGGCGTCACCGTCGCCCTGCACGAGAATCAGCACGGTGGTGGGATTGGGATTGTCGAGGTAGCGGATGAGCTCGTCGCGGGCTTTGCCCTTCGCCTTCATCTGCTCGATGCCGCGCAGCACCACCGCGCGGCGCTCGGCGACCATGGGGGGGGTGTCCACGAGCGCCCGGAGCGCCTCCGGGTCCAACTCAGCGGCGGCGCGGGCGTCCACGTTGAAGTCTCGCGCCGCCGGATCCACGGCGCGCTCGAGCAGCGCCCGCACGGCTTCCTCCTTCAGCACGTCCTCCTCGCCATGGAGATAGTACACCGGGCCGGGCGCGGCTCCCTGCTTCAGACCCTTGAGAAGCGTATCGAACGTGAGGGCCGCCATACCGGGCGGAAATTACCCCCGGGTGACGGGGGATGACAGGGCCGAAGCCGGTTCAGCGGCCGGCGGTGACGGGCTCGACGCGACTTGCGGGCTGGACCAGCGCGGTGCCGTAGGGATTGGGGTTGCCGGCGACAACGCTGGCGCGGGGATCCTGGAATGTGACATTGGGGACACCGGCATGCGCGACCGGCTTCGGAAACGGAACCGGCGGCAGCGCGGCGACGGGTCGCTGTGCGTGCGGGCGCACCCCCTCGACGGCGATCAGGGCGAGTGCGGCCGCGATGAATAGCGCGGCCGCCAGCCCTGCCCGCACCCCGATTTTCGGCTCGGCCAGCCGCTGCCGCTCGAGAACGAGCCGCGCTTCGAGGCGGCTCCGGAATTCCGGGCTCGGCTCGATGAGGGTCGCCTGCAGGGCGCGGACGCCCCGCTGCAGCGCCGCTTCCCACTCCCGGCACGTGGCGCACTGCGCCAGATGCCGCTGGAACCGGCGCCGCTCCCGCGGAGCTGTGATCAGCCCGTCGCGGATGTCGGCGTAGCGCTCGCGCAACTCGAGACAGTCCATAGGTCGGTGGAGTGATACCACTGGAACCCGGGGAGAGTTCCGAACCGCCCACTTCCCACCTCCCACTCCCCACGCATTGCGGCGCGGAATGTGGGCTGTGGGGCTATTCCACCATCGGCCCGATCAACTGGGCGAAGCTGTTCCTGGCGCGGTTCAGGCGGCTCTTCACCGTGCCCAGGTTGCAGCCCGTGATCTCCGCGATCTCCTGGTAGCTCTTCCCTTCGAGCTCGCGCAGCACGAACACGACCCGGTGATGCTCCGGGAGGTGGCAGACGCACTGCTCCACGGCGTCCTTGAGGAAGCGCTTGCGATACAGGTCGTCGGGGCGGGCGCTCATGTCCTCGAACTGCAGCGGCCGGTGGTCGCTCTCCCAGTTCTTCTTGATCGTCTGGAACAGCACCAGCGGGTTGCGGCTGCGGTTGCGCAGCTCGTTCTTCGCGAGGTTCGAGGCGATCGTGTAGATCCACGTCGAGAACTTCTTGGTCTGGTCGAAGCGGTGCAGGTGCCGGAACACCCGGATGAAGACCTCCTGCACGAGGTCCTCCGCGCGCTCGCGATCGCCGATCGTGCGGTTCACGAAGTTGAGCAGCCGGCTCTGGTAGCGGTCGACGAGGGCGCCGAACGCCTGGGGATCGCTGGCGAGATGCCGCTGCACCACCTGGGCGTCGGCGAGCTCGTGGAGGGTCTGCCGCTCCAGGGCCCGCACGCCGGTCTTCGTGGTGAGCTTGAGGACTGCTCTCATAAGGCACTCCGGGTTCGCACGGAAACGTGGACGGCTAGGCGCTGCCTCCCTCTACCCGACGTTTTGGCATGAACCGTACCGTCGGAACCACTTTTCGCAACGCATTGCGCCGCCGACGCTTCGTCCGACACCCGTGTCGCCGCGACGCCACCGTTGTCCACCGGGGGTGACACCCTATGGTACAGATCGTCACCGTGCCCCGCTAGGGCGCTGCATTGCTATTAGATGACGCTCAGATGAGAAACGTCACACACGCCCAGAGCTGTTCCGCTCGGCCAGCACGAACCCCGCCAGATACAGGAGCGCCACGATCGATTTGGCGTCGCGGATTTCCCCGCGGCGGATGTCGTCGAGCACCGCGGAGAGGGGGCGTGGCACTACCTCGATGAATTCGTCGCGCTCGTGAGCCGACTGGGTGGCGGTCAGCTCCGCCGCCCAAAAGAGATGGATGGTCTCGGTCGTGAAGCCGGGGGTGGTCCAGATGGAGGTGAGCCGCTCGAGCCGCCCCGCCCGGACGCCGGCCTCTTCCTCCAACTCGCGCCGCGCGCAGGCCTCCGGCTCCTCCCCGGGGGCGAGCGTCCCCGCCGGCACCTCCCACAGGGTGCCGCCCGTCGCATAGCGGAACTGGCGCAACATCAGGATGGTCGGGTCCGCTGCAGCGGGATCGGAGAGCACCGGCACGACGGCGGCCGCGCCCGGGTGACGGACGATCTCCAGCTCTCCGGTCGAGCCGTCGGGGAAGCGCACCGTGTCCACGTCGAGCGTGATCACGCGGCCGCTGTACACGCGCATCGAGCCTCCGTCAGTGTTGGAACAGCCAGGCGATGGGGACCTTGATGCCCTCGGCGAGAATGAAGCCGGCGTTGCGTCGCGGGCTGGCGCGGATCGGGGAGCCCGGGGCGGGCGACGTGTAGGGGATCAGGCCTTTGCGCGTGGCGACGATCCGGAGCCGCAACATGTGAAACCCGTCGCTCACAAGGATGACGCGGCGGCTGCTCTTGCCCGCGAACCAGTCGGCCACGCGGTCGATCGATTCGTAGCTCGTGGCGGCGATGGGGAGGGCGATGGCCGCCTCCGGCGGAACGCCGAGGTTGCGCAGGTAGCGACGCCCGACTTCAGCCTCGCTCAGCGAGTCGCGTGCGCCCACGCCGCCAGTGACGAGCACGACGGGGGCGTAGCCGCGCAGGTACAGGGTCGCCGCGTGATCCAGGCGCGCCTTGAAGACCGGGGAGGGCCGGCCGTTGTACTGCGCCGCGCCGAGCACCGCGATCGCGTCGGCGGTCGCGGCCTGTTCCCGGGCGCCGCTGACCGCCACCGCCACGACCACGACCCCCCAGCCGAGCACCAGCAGCACGAGGAGAACGCCCAGGGCCGCGAACTTGCGGCGCAGGGTCCAGATCGCCATGCAGCAAATATAGAAGCGCTACTTGATAAGAAGCTCCTCGAACAGCGCCAGCGCCCTTGGGTCGCCGGACTGGCCGAGCCAGAAGAGGGCCTTGCGGCGCACGTCGGGATCGCGGTTGGTCCGCACGACGCGGATCAGGGCCGGGACGCCCTCGTCCCGCGGCCGCTGCGACAGCGCGAACACGGCGGCATTCCGGACCTCGCGGCTTCCGGTGCTGTCGTCGACGAGGTCGGCGAGGCCACGGGTCGCCGCTTCGCCAGCGGCCTGGCCGAGCCAGAACACGGCGGAGCGTCGCGTGTGCTCGACGACCTGTGGCGAGCGCGCCAGGCGCAGCAGGTCCGGCCATACCGTGACGCTGTCGGCGAGCGTCGCCGCAAACACGGCCGCGCTGCCCACCTCGCCGGTGGCGGTGCCGGCGAGTCCCAGGAGGTAGGCCGTCGCCACCTGGGTCGACACGGTGCCGAGGTCGGTCACGCCGGCTGCCGCGGCCGGCCAGCGGCCACCGACGTGCACCTTGGCGCGGGTCACCGTCCCGCCGCGCACCGCCAGCACGACGCGGACGGGACCGGAGTCGCACGAGCTGCGCCAGTCGTTGTCCCAGTCGTCGGAGTAGTTGCCCTGCACCTGCCGGCAGCGCCCGGTGCCGCAGTCCCAGGCGATGACGTTGCGGCCGTCCCCGTAGACACCGGGCCGCGCCGCAAAGGCGACCCGCACCTCGCCGTCCGGCGCGCGGGCGATCTGGCGCCCCAGGTCCTGCGCCGCGGCGGGGGTGACGGCGGCGGCGATCCCGCACAGCAGGCCGGTGACCACGAGAGAGCGGATCATTGGTTGATGATCTCCTCGAGCACCCGCGCCGCGCGCGGGTCGTGGGACTGGCCGACCCAGAACAGCGCCTTCTTGCGCAGCTCCCGGTCCTGCTCGTGGCGCACGATGTCGATGAGCTTGTCGAGCGCTTCGGGCTCATGGCGCTGCGAGTAGACGAAGATGAGCTGCGCCTTCATCTCGTGGCTCTGGATGTGGTCGTAAAGACCCACGAGCTCGGTGATCGTCGCGACCGAGCTGTTGCCGCTCTGCCCGACCCAGAACAGCGCCTTCTTGCGCATCTCGATCGGTTCCCGCTCGTTCAGCGCGAGGTCCATCAGCCAGCGGCCGTTCTCGTTCCCACCCTGCTGGGCCAGGGAGAAGATCACCCTCTCCTTCAGATCGTCGTCGGTGAGCTTCGCGTAGAGACCGCGCAGGAACGCGGCGTTTTCTGAGCCGCGGCGCTGGCCCAGCCAGAAAATGATCTGGCCACGCACCTCAGGGGATATGCCGGGACGTTCGACGTACGCCCGCAGAATCTCTCCCGCGCGGGCGTTGTGCTGCTGGGACAGCGCGAACACCGCCTTCTTCTGGATCTCCTCGTCGGGACTCGTGCGCAGGATCGAGTCCAGCATGTCCACCGCCCGTTCGCTCGGCACCTGGGAGAGCCAGAACACCGCCTGCTCGCGGACCTCCTGGTCCGGATCGTTGCGCGCCACGTCGAGCAGGATGTTTTCGACGTCTTCGGTGCGCTTCTGCGACAGGATGAACACGGCCTTGCGGCGCAGCCCGGCCGAGCAGGGGTCGCGCTTGGCGAGCACGCGCTTCAGGATCGGAACGGCGTTGGCCGCGTCCATCTGCAGCAGGCCGTTCAACGCCTGGAGGCGGAGATCGTCGTCATCGTCGCCGCTGGGACAGCGGGTCGGCGAGGTGCGGCCCGTGTCGTTGCCGACCGACGGCGGCTGAACAGGTTGCGCCGGTTGCGGGGGCTGCGCCCGCTGGGACAGCTCCTGCGCCGCCGACTGGTCTCCCGCCCGCGCCAGCGCGGTGAGGATCCGCACTCGCAGCGTTGCGGCGTCCCGCGCGGTTCCTGCCTGCGGGTAGCGGCGCTGCTGCGCGTCGAGGACGGTGAGCGCGCGCCGCAGGCTCTGGTCGTCGCCGCTGCGGTACAGCGCGAAGGCGCCCCAGTAGTGCGCGTCGCCGGCGTAGCGCGACTCCGCGTAGCGCCGGGTAAGGTCGCCGAAGAGATTCGCCGCGCTCGTGTAGTCGCCGCGGTTGAACGCGCGGCGCGCCGCGCGCCACAACGAATCGGCGAGGTCTTGCTGGTCGTCGCCCCACGCGCCGAGACCGACGGCCAATTGCGACAGCTGCGCGGACAACTGGGCGACGCTCGGCGGGCGTGGCGTCGCCGGCTGCTGGGTGATGACGGCGGCGGTGACGAGGAGAGACAACGCGTTCATCACAGTGCTCCTTGCACGCGCGCGCCGGGGCCGGCGGGGACCGCCGTCTGCAACCGCAGCAACACGCTCCGTTGTTCGATGCCTTGGGTGATCAGGTCCACATCCTCGCCCGCGCGCCCCGCGGGCACCTGGGCGATCTGCGCCAGCACGACCTCGAGGTCCTCGAGCAGCGACTTGAGATGTGGGTCCCGGGCGGCGGGCGAGTCCATCATGAGCCGGGTCGTCGTGAGGAGGTCGCGCGCCTGCCCCGCGAACTGGGCGTCGAGGCGGCCGGTCCGCGCCTCGGCGCGGAAGGAGGCGAGCAGCGCCTCGGTGCGCGTCAGGTACTGCGTCGCCGCGACCCGGTAGGCCACGACGCCGGCGCTGTCCGGCGGCGTGGCGAGCTGCCCCACCGGCGCCGTGAGCCGGCCCAGCGCGATGCCCAGAACCAACACGGCCGCCGCGGCCAAGCCCCAGCGCAACCACGGCCGCAACGCCAGCACGCGCGGCGCGGCGCGCCGGCGCGCCCGCTCCGCCGCGATCCGCGCCCACAGCTCCTCGCGCGGCACGGCCGGCGGGCGGTGATAGTCCCGGGCGAGCTCCCGCAGCCGTTGATCGATGCGATCGTCCGTCATGACACCCACTCTCCCGCGAAGTCCGCGAGGGCCTCGCGCAGCTTGGCCCGCGCCCGCGACAGCTGCGCCTTCGACGTCCCGACTTCGACGTTCAGCGCCGTCGCGATCTCCGCGTGCGTGTACCCCTCGACATCGTGCATTACGAACACCGTGCGGTACTTCTCCGACAGCGCGTCGATCGCCGCGTACAGCCGGGTCTTCAAGTCCGGCTCGGCCCGGCGGGCGCCTCCCGCCACCTCGGCCGCGTGATCCAGCTCGATCTCACGCCCGCGCCGCTTCAGCCTGCGCAGCCCGTTCAGCGTGACGGTCGTCGCGATCGTGTACAGCCACGTCGACAGCGCCGCCTCGCCGCGGAAGCTGTCCAGCCGCTCGAAGGCGCGGATGAACGTCTCCTGCGTGAAGTCCCGGGCGAGGTCGTCGTCCCCCGCCAGGCGATACGCCAGCCGGAAGACACGGTCTACGTGGGCGTCGTACAGCGCCCGCTCGGCCAGGCCATCCCCGGCGCGGACGCGGGCGATGAGTTCACGTTCGTCCACGGAGCTC
>Ga0209806_1000399_pt1 | contig 29457 bp, 31 predicted proteins | sample GraSoiAngelo_152_FD_186166 | JGI IMG/M metagenome (GOLD analysis project Ga0209806, IMG submission 186166) | Grasslands soil microbial communities from the Angelo Coastal Reserve, California, USA - 14_1009_12_30cm (SPAdes) (version 2) | ecosystem: Environmental > Terrestrial > Soil > Grasslands ... | reverse complement strand
CCGCTTCGACGCGCCTCGCTCGTCGTGGTCTTCGCGGTGCTCTTGCAGATCGCGCTCGTCGCGATCGTCTGGTTCCGCGGCGACTTCACCGGCACGTGGCAGACAGGGCTGTCGGTCGCACTCGCCCTTCGCATCGGAGTCGGACTTTTCATGACGCTGATCGTTGCAGCCGCTGCCTGGTGGACGGCTGGGATGAATACCCAGTCGTCGACCGGCTTGCTCTACGTCGCGCTGGGCTGCGCGTTCGCAGGCGAGGTGTCAGCGCGAGTCATCTTTTTCTTGACCGGCGTGCCGATTTAGGCTCGGGTATGGCGTCGCCCGGAACACCGCTTCTTCCTGGACCCGGAGCGTCTGGCGTGAACTGAGCATCGAATGAGATCGTCCCGTCGGGCGGGTCGATGTCCGCGATATCTGAAAAGACTTCCATGTCCGTCAATGGCCCTTCCGTCAGGTCATCAACCGTATCTAAGGAGATGACCACCCATCGCGTCCTCTCGCCATTGCCGTTCACGAACTCCTTGTCTTGCCTGCTCGCCATTTCGAAGAACCGTCGTATCGCTGCTTTGCGATTCGCAGCCCGGAACACGTACACGCTGTCTTCCTTGGCGATCGCGCCCTTTCCCTCCACGATGCACAACCGACGGCACTTGCCGCTGAACCAGACCATTCTTGGAACTTAGCGGTTCCGCTCGGCGCGAACGAACAGGAACGTGCCGACGACCATGAACACGACGAACATCGCGGCCATGATCGCGAGATTCAACGGGGCATCGAACTGCGGAACGCGCTCGCCGGTGGTCGAGTAATAGGCGTCGCGCGTTAGGTCGACGGCGTAACGCAGCGGGGAGATCTTGGAGAGGATGTCGAGCGGCAGGGGAAGCTTGCCGATCGGGTTGAAGAGCCCGGCGAGGAAGTACTGGGGAAGCAAGACGAACGGAAAGATCTGCTGGGCCGCGCGCTGGCTTCCGAGGTTTGCGAGCACGATGACGCCGAACGCGCCGCCGAACACCGCGACGACGAGCAGGGCAGGGACGATCCGGGCGAGCTGATCAAGCGACAGCGGGATGCGTAGGACGAGCGCGAACGCGAGGATGCCGGCCGCTTGAGGCAGCGCGACGAGCGATTCGCCGAGGATCTTTCCCACGATGATCGAGTAGCGGCTGATCGGCGAGACGAAGATTTCCTGGCTGAAATCCTCCTCGCGGTCGGCGATCAGCGAGATGATCCCCTGGGCCGTCGACTGCCATATCGTCATGCCGAGCACGCCGGTGAAGACGAACACGAGCAGGTTGATGCCAGCCTGCTCGCCGAATCCGGACTGCAGCGACGACCCGAGGACCCCAATGAAGATCAGCGGGAATGCGAACGAGCTAATGATCCGTGCCCGGTCTCTGAGGAGCTTGATGAAGTCGCGGTGAGCGATCGCGAGGATCGCGGATGCTTCAGTCATCGCCGCGGCTCACGATCTCGAGGTATGCGTCCTCGAGCGTCGGCGTGTGTGTCTTCACGACGCTGAGCGGTGTCTCGATGCTGCGCAGGATCGAATGAACGGTGTGGCCATTCAGCTCGACCTTGAACGGGGCACCACCGCTCGTCGCGTAGCCCAGCCGGGCGAGCTCGTCGCCGAGGGCAGAACGGTCGGTCGCGTCGACGAGGACGTAATCCTCGACGAGGTCGCGCTTGATCTCATCGGGCGTGCCGAACGACACGATCTTGCCTTTGTCGATGATGCAGACCCGGTCGGCCTCCTCGGCCTCTTCCAGGTAATGCGTCGTGAGGAAGATCGTCGTGCCGCTCGTGCGGCGGACCTCCGTGAGGTGCTCCCAGAGAGTCCGGCGCGTAGGGACGTCGAGCCCCGCCGTCGGCTCATCGAGGAAGAGCACCTTCGGCCGGTGCAGGAGGCTCCTCATGATTTCCAGCTTTCGTCGCATCCCGCCGGAAAACGTGCGGACGGGCTTGTGGATGTCGGCCGCGATGCCGAGGAGTCCCGCGAGCTCCTCCACCTGTCCGCGGTACGCCCGTTGCATCAGCGCGTACGTCGGCGCGTACGGATACAGGCCGTACAGGAGGGCGTGGAAGCGAATGTTCTCTTCCGCAGTGAGGTTCTGATCGAGGCTCGGCCGCTGAAAGATGATCCCGACCTTGCGCCGCACGGCGCTCGCCTCGCGGACGATGTCGCTCCCGTCGATCGTCGCGCCACCGCTGGTCGGAGAGAGCGTGGTCGTGAGGATCGAGATCGTCGTCGTCTTCCCCGCCCCATTCGGGCCGAGCAGAACGAAGAACTCGCCGGCCTTCACCTGGAACGAGATGCCGTCGACCGCGTTCGTCTCGGCTTTCTTGTAGCGCTTCACGAGATCTTCGACGCGGATCACCGAAAAAGGATATGAGCGAGGTCCGGGTCGGTACCTCGGGCTGGCAGTACAGGCACTGGAAGGGCCGGTTCTATCCGAAGGACCTTCCGGTGGCGAAGTGGCTCGAGTACTACGCCAAGTACTTCGACACGGTGGAGCTCAACAGCACCTTCTACCGGCAACCCGAGAAGAAGACGTTCGAGAAGTGGCGCCGCTCCGTCCCTGAGGACTTCGTCTACGCGGTGAAGCTCAACCGCTTCATCACGCACATGAAGCGACTGGGTGTCGACCGTCAGAGCGTTGAGCGTTCGTACGGGCCGATGGCCGGGCTCGGCCCGAAGCTCGCGGTCGTCCTCGTGCAGCTCCCGCCGCGGATGAAGTTCGACGCGGCACGCGCGGAGCGTTTCTTCAAAATGGTCGCGGCGCGGCGACGTCGACATGCGCTGGAGCCGCGCGACGCGTCGTGGTTCACCGACGACGCACTTGCCTTCCTGCGCCGCCGGAATGTCGCTCTCGTCGCGGGTGAAACGCCCGAATGGCCGACGCATCTCGCGGTGACCGCGGACTTCGTCTACCTGCGATTTCACGGTCCCGGTCGCCGGTATACCTCAAGTTACGACGACGACGCGCTTCGCGAATGGGCGGAGCGGATCAAGGGCTGGCGCGCGGAGGGTCGAGACGTCTTCGCCTACTTCAACAACGACGAGCTGGGCTACGCGCCGAAGAACGCCCTCCGGCTTCGGGAGCTCGCGTCGAGCTGAGTGTCACGCACGAGACATCCGACGCGTTGGGTTCTGTCTCGTCTGTGCCTCGCTGTGATGCGACGCTCGGGGCATCACGAGCGGAGGTCAGGTGGTGTCGAAGCTACTTCGCGTGATCGAAGCCGCGACGCGCGACGCTCGGCGGGCGGAAGCACTCATGTACGAGGCCAGGGCGCGCCACGCCCTGCGGGTCGATACCGAAGAGGTGCTCCTGGGGTTCGAGCTGCGGGCAGGTGCGATCGGCGATGAGGCCGGCGAGCGTGAAATGCGGATCGTGCGCCGTGACCGCGCGGTTCGGGCTATCCGCCGAAACGCCGCCTCGTTCTAGCGGATCGCGGCCCGCCTTCGCGGACGGTGGTCGCGGATCGGCTCCTCCTCGAGCTCCTCCCACTCACGCGCGCTATAGAGATTCCCGGCGACGGCGGCGTCAACGAACGCGACGATGAGCCCCGCGACCGCGAGCAGGAACGACGCGGGTCCGGGAGCGGCCCCGCCGACGTCGAAGCCACGCATGAATGCCGACGCGCCGTACAGCAAGAACGCGACGATCGCGGCAATGAGGTCGAGCCGGGCGATGCCGCGGTCGTCTTCCGGAATATCGAGGTACTCGGCGAGCGCGGCAAGTACTGCGACACCGAGCACCACCGTCAGGGCGCGGGCGAGCCAATCCGACACTACGACGAAGCCATTCGTGTCGTTCGAGCCCCAGGCGAACCATGCCATCAGGTCGCAGAGGGTGAGCGCGAGGCCGATGCCGACCGCGATGTACGCGATCGCGGGCCGCGGCGCGAAGCCGAAACGGCGACCCTGGAAGAGCTCTTTCACCGGCCCGTCAATGCTAGCGGCGCGGAGGACCCTCCGGCTCGACGGTCACTCAGCAGCCCGGCTCCCCGTGATGGCCGCAGCAACCCTGGCCGAGGGTGGCGCGTCGCAGGAGGTTGCGTGCCGTGATCACAAGCCGCCGTCGAAGCGGGATCTCGCTCGCACGGAAGTTCGCGACGAAAACGGCAAAGGAGCCGCGTCGTTGCCTCTGCACGTTCGTACTATCGCAAGGTGAGCGACGACCCGCAGTCGAAGCCTTTCCCGCCGCTCTCGCTCGAGGAGGTCGCGCAGCTCCTCCCGGGAACCGGGGAGATCATGGCGTCGGTCGGCATCGCGTGGTGGAAGTGCGCGTACGCGGCGCGCGGTGGCAACTGGGAGCTCGCGGCTTATTTCGCTCGGCGCGTGCGCGGTCTGCAGCGGAAGCTCGCACGGACCCGTCCGAAATATGCGGACGATCTGGTCGCGTTCGAGACCGAACATCTGACGGCGGTGCTCACCGCGCTTGGCGCGCACAACGGACCCGCGTTCGAGCGCGCCTACGCGAGCGCGACCGACGCAGCGAACGAGCTCCACGTGAAGTGGGCGAAGCCCTACATCCGATGGGTCCTTCCGGACGAACCGCCAAAGGATCTCGACCTGGAGTTGGACCGCTAAGTTAGAAGCGGGCGGGTGTCCTTCCACCCGTAGGCGATCTCCACATGCTCTTCGGCGCCTGGAAATTCCTCGAGGGGTTTCTCGCGGACGGGCGTGCCACCCAGGCGCTCGTAGAAACCACGGCCGATCGTGTTCTCACGGAGCACCCAGATGAGGATGGCCGTGATGCCGCGATCCGCGAGCTCGCGCGCGCACTCTCGGATGAGCGCGCGACCGTGACCCTTGCCCTGAAACGCCGGCAACACGTAGATCGCGTAGACCTCGCCCGGATATTCGCGATCACGTGACCGCTCCGGTCCGGCGAACGCGTAACCGACGACTCGCGCCCCTTCCTCCGTCACGAAGTTCAGCTCAGAAGGCGCAGGCGAACGCAGACGTTCGCGGCGACGTTCGACGTTGGGCTGCAGCTGGTCGATCAAACCGTCAGGGAGGAGTCCGCGATAGGTCGCGCGCCAGGTTTCGACTCGGATGCGCTCGATCGCTTCGGCGTCGTCGACCGTCGCGCGCCGGACGCCCACGTCAGCTGTGTGCGTCGAACCAGTCGGCGATCCGCCGGGTGTGCTCGACACGGTGTTTCGGTTTACCACCACGGGTGAGGTCATGATTGTCCTCGGGGAAACGCACGAAAACGGCTTCCTTCCCGAGGACCTTGAGCGCCGTGAAGAGCTGCTCGGCCTGTTCGATCGGGCACCGCAGATCCCGCTCCGCGTGGAGGATCAGGAGCGGCGTCTTCACGTTCGTCACGTAGGTCAGCGGCGAGCGGAAGACGAGCTTTTCGCTCTCGCGCCACGGCGTCGCATCGCCCATCTCGTGCTCCCAGAAGTGCCAGCCGATGTCGCTGGTCCCGAACGCGGAGATGTTGTTCGAGATGCTTCGCTGTGTGACCGCGGCGCGGAAGCGGTCGGTGTGGCCGACGATCCAGTTGGTCATGAAGCCGCCGTAGCTGCCGCCCGTTACGTAGAGTCGCTTCGGGTCGACCCAGCCGAGCCCGATCGCGTGATCGACGCCGGCCATGAGGTCCTGGTAATCCTTCCCGCCCCAGTCGCCGACGCACGCCTCGACGAACCGCTGGCCGTAGGCGTGGCTCCCACGCGGATTGGTGAGAAGCACCGCGTAGCCGCGACCCGCGAGCACGTGGAACTCGTGGAAAAAGGAGTGCCCGTACGCCGTGTGCGGCCCACCGTGGATCTCGAGGACGAGAGGCCACTTCTTCGCCGGATCGAACCCGCGCGGCTTCATGAGCCAGCCCTCGATTTTCCAGCCGTCCGCACCGGTGAACTCGACGCGCTCGGGTGGCTCGACGAAACGCGAGGCGAGGAGCTCGTCGTTCAGGCAGCTCGCTTTGCGCATCGGCCCGCCGAGCTGGCCGACAACGAGATTCCCGGGGTCGGTCGTGGTCGCGCGGATGGCCGCGAAGCGCCGCCGCGAGCCGTCGAGCGACCACGAGACGAGCTGCTGGCTCCCAACCGTCTCGGCGCGGACGCCCCCGCCGGTCGCCGAGCACGAGTAGGCGTTCGCGGTGCCTTGGTCGGACCCGAGAAAGAGGATGCGGCCGTCCGGGGTCCAGACCGGCGGCAGCGTCTGCGCGTGCGCGCGCATGTCGCTGATCACCGATGAGCCGACGGAGCGGTCCCATCCATCGAGGAGGTCGCGGCCCGGTCCGCCCGCTTTGGCGAACGCCCAGATGTGGATGTTGCGAGCGGACGATCCGATCGCGCGGTCGGTTCCGTACGCCGTGATCACGGCGCCGTCGGGCGACCAGGAGGGGTTTCCGTAACTGCCCTCGCCGTCGGTGATGCGGCGGGTCTCGCCAGAAAGCGTGACGACGTGGATGTCCGCAACCGTGTTGAGGTCGCGCTTCTCTGTTCGATTGGAGACGAACGCGATCTCGCGGCCGTCCGGTGAGAACTCCGGCTGGCCATCGTCGTAGTCGCCGTCCGTCAGCCGCCGCGGCGCGGCACCGTCCACACCGACGATCCAGATGTGCTTGCGGCGGTCGTCGAGGAGTCCACCTTCGTCCGATTTGTATCGCGCGCGGTCGTACACGCGCACGCCGTCCTCTTCGTCTTCGGGGTCCTTCGGATCGCGCACCACGAACGCGAGCCACCGCCCGTCGGGCGACCACGCGAGGTCGGAGCAGTCGTCGCCGAATCCGGTGACCTGCCGAGCCTCGCCGCCGGCAAGGTCCAGGACGAAGATGTTGCGGGGCGGCCGCTTCCTCCCCTTCGGGACATCCCCGCGGTCCGACGTGAACGCCAGGCGTGTGCCGTCCGGAGACCAACGCGGCGCGGAGTCCTGCGCTGTACCGGACGTGATCTGCGCGGGCGCGTCTGTGCCCTCAGACGAAACAAGCCAGATCGCGCCGCAGTACCCGTCGCGCTTGGGATTCGCGATCCTCACGGCGTACGCGATGCGCCCACCGTCGGGCGAGATCTGCGCATCCGTAAGGAAGCGGAACTCGTAGAGATCTTCAGGTGAAAGGGGAAGGGGCGACGACGACAACGCGGCGTATCGTGCCATACATGAGCCGGTTCGACCGGCGCGCACGCACCGGGATGCTCGTCGGAGCGCTCGCGATGTTCTTCGCCCTCGACGTCGCGTTCCTTCTGAGCATGGCGGGGATGCCGTTCGTGGCGGACAGTCTCGGCCAGGCGATCATCGACGTACTGCCCGGGTGGATCTCGATCCCACTGATCGAGGCGCTGCATCAGTGGGCGAAGATCCTGCTCGTCGTCGGCGTCGTCGCGCTCTTCCTCATCGACGGAGCGGCGACGGGCTTCCTGGCGGCGTCGCCGCGACGCCGCACGGCGGCGGTCCTGGGCCTCGGCCTTCTGCCGTGGGTCGCCGCGTTCGTGCTGGCCCGCGTGTTCTCGCCGCTGCGGATCGAGCCGGTCACGAGCCTCATCGACGCCGCGGCCGGCGCGGCCGTCTTCCTCGGCGCCCTCGCGTTCATCCTTCCGAGCGCCGAGGCGGGGTCGGCCGACCTGGAACCCGCGTCGCCCCGGCGCCGCCGCGCGCTTCTCACTACCGCGACGATCGCCGCGGCCGTCGCGGTCGTGTCGCTTCCGCTCTCGCGAATCGCGACCGTCGGCTCGGGTGGGCTCGGGAACGTCACGACCACTGCCCGGCGCCTTCGCGCACGCGCCGACATCGCGCCCGCAGACCCCGCGGTGGACGCTCTCCCCGGCATCACGCCGCGGATCACCGCGAACGAGGATCACTACGTCGTCGACACGACCCTCGTGAAGCCGCGGGTCCTCATCGACGAATGGCGGCTGGACATCATCGGCGAGGTCCAAGCGCCGTTCTCGCTCACCTACGACCAGCTTCTCGATCTCGAGGCCGTCGAGCAGATGCATACGCTCGAATGCATCTCCAACTATGTGGGCGGAGACCTCATCTCCACCGCGCTCTGGACGGGAGTTCCCCTGCGCGACCTGCTCGGCCGCGCCCAGGTCAAGTCGAACGCGTACGACGTGGTGTTCACCTCGGTCGACGGTTACACCGACTCGATTCCCATCGCGAAAGCGATCGAAGAACGGACGCTCGTCGCGTACGTCATGAATGGAAAGACGGTCCCGCAGGACCACGGGTATCCCGCGCGGATGCTCGTCCCGAACATCTACGGCATGAAGAACGTGAAGTGGATCCGCTCGATCGAGGTCGTGAACTACGACTTCATCGGCTACTGGCAGCGCCAGGGCTGGTCCGATAGCGCGCCGGTCAACACGAACACGCGGATCGATCTGCCGGGACGAAACGTACGCTGGGACGGCGGCGCGATCACGGTGGCGGGCATCGCGTTCGCGGGTGCGCGCGGGATCTCAAAGGTCGAGCTCTCTACCGACGGCGCGAAGTCGTGGGGCCAGGCGACGCTCGAGGCGGCCATGGGTCCGCTCACGTGGCGGCGCTGGACATACGCGTGGACGCCGACCGGAGCGGGGCCGGTGAAGCTCGTCGTGCGTTCCACCGACGGCACCGGGAACACCGAGACGCCGGTCGGGCGCGACCCATATCCGGACGGCGCGACCGGTTTCGCCTCCCGCGATGTGAACGTCACCCGTGTCTGAGGTCGCAGTCGAAGGGCCCGCGGACCGACCCTCGGCCGAGCTCGCCGTCGCGATGCTGCAACAGAACGGCATTCATGCCCGGGTGGCGCCGGGACCGCTAGAAACGACCTGGACCATCGGGAGCCCCACGCGCGCGAATCCGGTACGCATCCTCGTGCCTGAAGAAGACGCGGCTCGTGCGCAGGAATTGCTGGGCGTCGTACGCCGCGCGCCCCCGGCCGAACCGTCGCGCCTGGGGATCGCTGTTGTGGTCTTGATGCTCGTCGTGGCGGTCGTGCTCGTCGGCGCCGTCCTCGCGCGTCCGCTCCTCGTCCGCTAGCCGAGCACCACCGCTTCCCGCCCGATCGCCCAGCGGGCCGCGGCCGCTCCGATGACGGCGACTGCCACGAGATAGGCGATCTGGGGAAGGACATCGGCCAGCGAGATGGCGGTCACGATGGACACTCGCACACCTGACGCGAGTGCTGTGCTCGGGAGCCAGCGCGCGACATCTGAAATGCCAGGCGCCTCGGTCTGCGAGAGCGTGACCGGCAGCAACAGCGCGATCAGCAACAGACCGGCGAACGGGCTCGCCGCGTTCTGCGAAGGTGCGAGGGCGCCGAGCGTGAGCCCGATCGGAACGAAAGCGAGCGCCCCGGCGAGGATGACGAGCGCGAGCGGCAACGGACTCGCGATCGGCGTCCGGTTGAGCACGAGCGTGAGAGCGGTCATCGCGACGATCATCGCGACGCCGATGCCGCCCTTGCCGATGAGCAACGACCAGCGTGAGACCGGCGCCACGAGGAGCGCGCGAAGCGTCCGGTGCTCGCGCTCCTCGGTGAGTGTCAGAGGCATCGTGCTGATCCCGATGATCAGCGTGATCGCCACGAGCCAGAGCGGGATCGTGGCTTGCCGCGGGCTGACCCCGCGAAGAACGGTGAGGCTCGTGGCCACCGGCTGAGGCGGGCCGGCCGCCGCGATCCAGGCACCGACCGTCGCGCGGATCACTTCCGCGGAGACCGGACGAAGCTCGTCGACGCTCACGCCGATGCGGCCAGCGAGCCGATCTCCCTCGAGCGTGAGGCCGCGCAGATCGAGCACACCCGACACGCGCCCACGTTCCGCGATATCGATCGCCGTGCTGAAGTCGGTTGTGACCTCGGACATCTGGAGCGTCTGAACGCTTCCGAGATCGGTCTTCGCCCGCGACCAGACCCGCTCGTCGGCGGGACGGACCACCGCGACGGTCGCCAGCGGACGCTCGTTCCCAAAGGCCAACCCGAAGAAGACGGCGATCAGCACCGGCAATCCGACGATCACGATGAACGTTCGGTTGGTGACGAACGCGATGAATTCCTTGCGAAGGAGTCCGGCCAGGGCTCTCACGACAGCGCCTCCTTCAGACTCTTTCCGGTCAACTGCCGGAAGACATCGTCGAGGGTGGCCTCTTCGCTGTGGATCGAGACGAGCGTACGGTCGCGAAGCGCCGCCGCGATGCGAACGGCGCTCGACTCGTCGTCGAACGGGATGCGGTCGCCGCGGATCGCGCCGTTTGCGCCGGTCTCCACAAGGAGGCTTCTCTTCCCGAGCCGCCGCTTCAGCGCCCGCGGCGTGTCGTTCGCGACGAGGCTGCCGCGGTCGATGATCGAGACCGTGTCGCAGAGGGCGTCCGCGGTCTCCATTTGATGCGTGGCCAGGACGACCGTCGCATCGGCGTCGCGAACGCCGCGGATGAGCTCTTGAACTTCGAGCGACCAGTTCGGGTCGAGACCGGTCGTCGGTTCGTCGAGGAAAAGGACCTCCGGCTGATGCAGTAGCGCGCGCGCGATGAGCACCTTCTGGCGCATGCCGTTGGAGAGGGTGTCGACCTTCGAGGTCCGACGATCGAAGAGGTCGAACTTGCGGAGAAGCTCGTCGACGACGGAAACGGCCACGCCGTACAGCGCGGCGAAGAGGACGAGGTTCTCACGCACTGAGAGCCGGGGGTAGAGGTTCTGCATTTCGAAGAGCACGCCGATGCGACGGCGGAGCTCGCTACGCTCCGCCACCACATCGAGTCCGGCCACCTCGCCCCGACCACCGTCGGGCTTGAGCTGGCCGGTGAGTATGCGGAACAGCGTGGTCTTGCCGGCGCCATTCGGCCCGAGAAGACCGTGGATAGAACCCTTGGGGACATCGAGAGAGACACCGCGTAGCGCCTGAATGGACCCGAACGACCTGCGAAGGTCGACGGCACGGACGGCGAACGCGTCCGGAAGGTTGCTCACGCTGTTCCGCTTCGCACGTTAGCGGTCGACGTCAGCGCAAGATGGGACCACCGCGCAGACGACAAGCGCGATGATCACGATGATCACGATGGCCACCCACACCGGGCTGCCTCCTTTCTACCCTTCGCCCGGTGCGCTCCTTCAGACCCCGGCCGCGGACCGGAGGCCGAACAAGCGATGGCACAGTAGCCCTTCTGTCAACCGCACGCGCGGCTAGGTCACCGTCACCCGCAGTCCCGGGAACTCCGCCAGCAGATCGTCGGCGCATACCAGGAAAAGACCCTGGGCCAGCGGCAGACCCGGAAGCTTGTGGCGGCCGAGGTTTCGGAAGGTGACGCCGCCGACCTCGCGCAGGGATTTCCTGGTCACCGACGAGAGCAGGATGTGTCCGCCGTGGCTCGCCCAGCAGACGCGTGCGGCGGTGTGCACGGGAATACCGACGTAGCCCGTGTCAGTGAGGGTCGGGCGACCGGTATGGATCCCGATCCGGACGCGAACGACGAGAGCGCGCGGCCACTTCCGCTTCGCGAGGGTCCGCTGGATCAGAAGGGCCGCGTCGAGGGCCCGCGCAGGCCGCCCGAAGACAGCGAAGAACTCGTCAGCGCGCGCGTCGATCTCGTGGCCGTCGGCTCCCCGCACGCTTGTCCGAATGATCGTGCGCACCTCGCGAAGCAGCTGGGCATACCCGTCGCCAAGCCGCTGGAGCAAGCGCGTCGACCCCTCGATATCGGTGAGCAGGAAGGTCACCGTCCCTCGAGGGAGGCTCGCGATGTCGGTGGCGCGCGCCTTGAACTCGCTCTGCAGCCGTTCGTTCCGGATCTGCCCGTCGAAGAAGCCGATCGGGACGATGCCGTGCCTCCTGGCCGCCCGGAGCAGGCGCTGCCGCGCCCGTTCGCGCGCGGCGTCGTCCTCGAAGTCGACCTGGTCGAACCGCGCGAGCGCGTTCCGGACATGCGAGGCGTCGTTGATCGGAAGGCGCCGCTGGCCCTTCGAATCAATGTACGCGAACGAGCTGTCGGGAAGGCGCGCGCGGGCGGTAGCGCTAAGCGGTGGCACGGGTCTGGTCTCCTCGGAGAGGAAAATGATAGAGCGCTAGTCTCGCTGTGTGGCGAAGCGCCGGTTCACCTTCAGCGCGACGCTTCCACCCTACGCGCCGCCGCGGAACGAGTGGCGGCGGCGGGTGCACGCGGCCGTTCTCGAGTCGCAGGCCTCCCGCGGTGTCGGCTACAGCGAGAGTGACCGTCTCGAGGTGCGCATCGAGCTCTACCTCGGATCGCGCCCGCTCGCCATGCTCGATATCGAAGAGCGCGTGAACGACGTAATCGACGCACTCGGCGGGTACATCGCCGGTCCGCGCAGCGTGCGCCGCATCGCGCCGATCATTCCGAATGCGGATCAGATCCGCCGCATCACCCTCGAGAAATCCACTCGCGTACCGCGCGGCCGTCCGCTCGGGCAGATCACGCTCGCGCGGTATCGCCGGCGGCGGAGGACGTGACCGAGCTCAGCACCGGCGCGCTCGTGTGGGCTGGCTTCGACGGCGAGCATCTGCCCGGCCCGATCCTGGACGCGATCAGGGGCGGCAGTATTGGCGGCCTCCTTCTTTTCGCGTTCCGCGGGAACATCCGATCAGCCGAACAGGTGCGCGCGATGCTGCGCGAAGCGCAGGACGCGGCCGCCCGCGGTGGCCTTCCACCCGTTCCGGTGGCGGTCGACCAGGAAGGCGGGTCCGTCGTTCGGGTCGGATACCGCGCGGTGTTTCCGAGCGCCATGGCCATCGCGGCGACCGGCAATCCGCGCAACGCCGAGCGCGCCGCGCGCGCGGTTGCCGAAGGACTGCTCGTCGACGGCATCACCGTGAATCACGCACCGGTGTGCGATGTCAACGTCGAGCCGCGGAACCCGGTTATCGGCACCCGGTCGTTCGGCGACGACGCCGAGCGCGTGGCGCAGTTCGCGGCGGCGTGGGTGCGCGGTTCGGAAGGCGCGGGCGTCGCGTCGACACCCAAGCACTTTCCCGGACACGGCGATACATCGCTCGATTCCCACTTCACTCGCCCCGACGTGACCGCCGATCGCGCCACGCTCGAGCGCCGCGAGCTTCTTCCGTTCCGAAGTGCCTTCGCGGCCGGAGCCACGACCGTCATGAGCGCGCACATCCGGTACCCGGCCCTGGACACGGCGGCGCCCGCGACCATCTCGCGCCCGATCCTCACCGACCTCCTCCGGCGCGATCTGCGATTCGACGGCCTCTCCATGACCGACTCCCTCGACATGAGCGGCATCGCCGACATCTCGATCGAGGACGTCGTCGTAACCGGCGTCGAGGCGGGTGTCGACGCGATGATGGTGACGAGCGGTCCCGACCGGCAGCTCGCCGCCGCGCGGTGGATCGCCGACCGCGTTCGTCCGGAGCGCGTCCGCGAGGCGCTCCGTCGCGCGACCTGGTTCCGTGAGCGATTCGGCCGGATCGCGCCGGACACCGACTTCGACGACGAGCCCCGGCGCGACCTCGCGCGCGAGATCGCCGAGGCGTCGATCACGCACGTCGGACCGGCGCTCCCGCGCGTCGACGGAACGATGCGCGTCATCTACTTCGAACCAACTCAGGCCTCACCAGTCGAGGAGCTTTCGACGCCGGCCGCGACGTTCGAGGCGGCGCTGCGCCGTCACCTCGGCGATCGGGTCACGTTCACGAAGAACGGACCCCTCCCGCGCGGCTCCGGGCTACTCGTGGTCTGTTCGACGAACGCGTGGTTCGAGCCTGACCAGGCAACGCGCGTGAAGCTCGCGCTCTCGACCGGCGGTCTGCTCTGCGCGATGCGGAGCCCATACGACGCCGCGCTTGCGCCGAACGCGCCCGCGCTCCTTACCTACGGCGACGTGCCGGCATCGCTCGAAGCCCTCGCCGCGGTGCTCGCCGGGAAGCGGCAGGCCGAAGGACGTCTGCCCATCGAGCTGCCTTGAAGCGGCGCGACCTCCTCCGCGCGGCCGCGGCCACCGCGGTCGCCGCGTGCGCACCCACCACGAACCCAACCGCGAGCGGCGATGTGGTCGCCGGGATGACGCTCGAGCGGAAGGTCGGCCAGCTCATGAGCGTCGCCTTCCACGGCACGACCATCACCAGCTCGCTCGAGGCCATGATCCGCGACCGCGGCGTCGGCGGTGTGATCCTCTACTCCGAGAACTTCACCGACGCGACGACCCTCGCGAAGCTCGTCGCCGATCTCGATCGCATCGCCCGCGACGCGAAGTCGTTGCCTCTCTTCTTCGAGATGGATCAGGAGGGCGGCCCGGTCATCCGCATCAGCAAGGGCGCCACGATCCTGCCCGGACAGATGGCGCTCGCGGCGACGGGGGATCCCGAGCGCAGCGTCCGCACCGCCGCGACGATCAGCGCGTCCGAGCTGCGGGCGCTCGGCGTGAACTGGACCTTCGCCCCGGTTGCGGACGTGAACGACGAGCCGACGAACCCCATCATCAGTAACCGCTCGTTCTCCAGCGATCCCGCGCGGGTGTCCTCGCTCGTGAGCGCCGCGGTGCAGGCGTATGCGGCGGCAGGCTTCTTCTGCTGCGCGAAGCACTTTCCCGGGCACGGCTCGACGACGACCGACTCGCACACCGGTCTCCCCAAGATCGAGGCGGACCGAGCGACGCTCGATCGGCTGGAGCTTCCGCCGTTCCGAGCCGCGATCGCGGCTGGCGTCCCAGCGATCATGAGTGCGCACATCGTCGTCCCGGCTCTCGATCCGACGCCGGATCTTCCGGTCACGCTCTCGAACGCGGTCATGACCGACCTCGTGAGGACCACTCTTGGTTTTCAGGGAATCGTGGTGACCGACGATCTCGAGATGGGCGCGCTGAAGAACATCGGCGAGGCTACGGCCGCGCTCCGCGCGCTCCAGGCCGGCGCGGACTACCTCCTCTTCCGGTTCGACGAGAGTGCGCAGCTCGAAGGCCACCGCCTCATCACCGAGGCGGTGCGCGCTGGACCGCTCTCGACGGCGCGTCTCGATCAGTCGGTACGGCGGATCGTGGACGCGAAGCAGCGCTACGGCGTCCTCGCGGGACGGCGCGACCAGTCCGCTCCGGATCTGGCCGCGAACGCCAGGACGGCGCTCGATCTCGCGCGCGGCGCGACGACGCTCCTCCGCAATCGGGGCGTGCTGCCCCTGCGCGGCCGGATCCTCGCGGTGGCGCCGACGAACGCCGATATCAGCTTCTTCGAGGGACAGCCGACACTCGGAAGCGTCATCGCCGCGAAGCGTCCCGACGCCGTCGTCCAAACGATGCCGCTGCACCCGAGCGGGACCGAGATCGATCGGGTGGTGACGATGTCGCGCGTGGCGGACGTCATCGTTGTGGGCACGACCAATCTCTTCGCGTATCCCGAGCAGGTCACCCTGGTGAAGGCGCTCGCGAAAGAGAAGCCGGTCGCGGTCGTCGCGCTGCGCGGTCCCTACGACATCCAGAGCGTTCCCGACGTGCCCGCCTATCTCTGCGCGTACGACTCGCGAGAGCCGAGCCTCACCGCGGCCGCGGAGATTCTCCTCGGCGAACGGAAACCGTCGGGCTCGCTTCCCGCCGTCGTCCCCGGCGTGTTCAGCATCGGCGCGGGCATGCGCGACTTCGCGTGACCGACCTCATCGCGGGGGCGAAACCGATCGTCGACGCGGTCATCGGCGAGCTCTGCACGGCGGCCGTCGTGCGGGTTGAGCGGCGCGGGAGCATCGAGGCCTACGCCGCGGGATCCCTCTGTCCCGATCCGAGCGCCGGGCCTGACGCACCATGCGCGCTCGAGTCGCTCTTCGACCTCGCGTCGCTCACGAAGCTCGCCACGACGGCGCTCGTCCTCTCGCTGGTGCGCGAGCGCCTGCTCTCGCTGGACATGCCGTTCCGCGAGCTCGTCCCAGACTTTCGCGGCGGCAACAAGGACCGGGTGACCCTCCGGCAGGTGCTCACACATACCGCGGGGCTCGCGTGGTGGAAGTCGTTCTGGAAGGAGGCGGCCTCGCCCGAGGAAGTCGTGTGGCTCGCGGCGAAGGAGCCGCTCGCGCAGGAGCTGGGCGAGTTCCGCTACAGCGACCTCGGCTACATCATGCTGACCGCGGGCCTCGCGAACGTCACGGGGGAGCCCTTCCGCGCCCTGATGCGCAAGCGAGTCCTCGACGTGGTCGAGGCGCGCACGTGCGAATTCGGTCCGCGGCCCGGAGAAGAGTGCGCGGCGACCGAAGAGGACACGGAGTGGCGCCGCAAGCGCCTCCGCGGTGAGGTCCACGACGAGAACGCGTTCGCGATGGGCGGCGTCTCGGGCCATGCGGGTCTCTTCGGGACGGCCCGAGACGTCGCCGCACTCACCCGGGTCTATCGCGACGGCGCGGTGATTGGAAACGAACTCCGCGACCTCGCCCGCACCGAGCAGTACCGGGGTGGGGGCGTGCGCCGCGGCATCGGCCTGGTGCTCCGGCCACCCGAGGGGCTGCCGTTCTTCAGCGAGGGCGCGTTCGGGCACACCGGATTCACCGGCACGAGCATGTGGGTCGACCCGGCCAAGGACCTCACGATCGTGTTGCTGACGAACCGCGTCTACTTCGGCCGAACGAACGACGAAGAGCTGTACCGCTTTCGCGTCGCCGTCTACGAGGCGCTGGCCAGGCCCTGAGGCGCGACAATTCGCACGTGATCGCAGTCGGGATGATGTCCGGAACGTCCGTCGATGGGATAGACATCGCCGCCATCGACATCACAAACGATGACATTCGGGTCCTGTCGACAACGCATCGCGATTACGACGAGGCGCTCCGAAAGCGCATCCTCGCGGCGGCCTCCGGTGAAGCGACCGCCGCCGCGGACCTCGCGGCGCTGCATGTGGCCATCGGCGACGCGTACGCCGACGCGGCGTGCGACTTCATACCGACGCTCGCGGGATTCCCCGAGGTCGTCGCGATGCACGGGCAGACGGTGGCGCACCTGCCGAAGCGCGCGACGCTCCAGCTGGGCGACGCGTCGCGGGTCGCGCTGCGGACCGGCGTGCCCACGGTCGCCGACTTCCGGAGCGCGAACATCGCGGCCGGCGGAGAGGGCGCGCCGCTCGTCCCCTTTGCGGACTTCGTGCTCTTCGGAAGGCGCGCGCCCGTCGCACTCCTGAACCTCGGCGGCATCGCAAACCTCACGCTTATTCCGAAAGGAGAAGCCGACAGCGTGACGGCGTTCGACACCGGACCGGCGAACATCCTGAGCGACCTCATCGCGCAGGGGGATGGCAGACGCTACGACGAAGATGGCGCCGGAGCGGCGCGGGGCCGCGTCGATGAGCGCGCCCTCGGGTGGGCCTTCACCCACGAATACTTCGCCAAGCCAGCGCCAAAGAGCACGGGGCGCGAAGACTTTGGCAAGGCGTTCGCCGACGAGCTCGCGCGACGGGTCACGCGCAACGGCGGCACGCGCGACGACGCGCTTGCGACCGCGGTCGCGCTGACGGCGCGCACGGTCGCCGACGGATTGAAGCGGGAGACACCGGGCGGCGTCCAGTGGCGCGAGCTCATCGTCGCGGGTGGGGGCGCGCACAACCTGACGCTCCTGAAGCAGCTGCGCGCCGCGGTCTCTCCACTCGCGGTGCGAACGAGTGACGAGCTCGGTATCCCGGTCACATCGCGCGAGGCGATCGCGTTCGCGATCCTCGGCGCATATCGCTTGCGGAATGAGCCGAACATCCTGCCGCGAGCGACCGGGGCGTCGCGTGCCGTGTCGGGCGGCGCGATACATCGGCCCTGATGACGGCACCTCTGGTCGTGGGCATCGACGCCGGCGGATCCAAGACGCGCGCGTTCGCCGTGGACCGCGACGGTGCGGTCGTCGGTCGCGGCGCGGGCGGCGGCGCGAACCTGCTGTCGTCGCCCGATCCCGCGGGATCGATCGCCGCGGCGCTCGCCGAATCGCTCGGCGACGCGAAGCCGGTGGCGGTCGTCCTCTCCTGCTCCGGCGGGGATCGCCCGGCCGATCGTGAGAAGGGGCGCGCCATTCTCACGCAGCTCGTCGGTCCCGCGGTGCGCATCGATGTGACCCATGACGCGATCGCGGCCCTGTACGCCGGCAATCCCGTGGGTTGCGGCGTCGTGCTCATCGCGGGGACCGGGTCGATCGCGTTCGGGCGAAATGACGAAGGCCAGGAGCAGCGCGCGGGCGGCTGGGGCTACCTCATCGGAGATGAGGGATCCGGCGTGTGGCTGGGACTCGAAGGCCTCCGCGCCGCCGCGCATCACACCGACGGTCGCGGCGCGGGAACGGCGATCACGGCCCATCTGCTGCGCGATCTCGGCGTCGAGTCGTTCATGGACGTGATCCCGCAGCTGTACGGGAGACCGCACCCGGCTCCGGCGATCATCGCCGCGGTCTGGGCCGTCGGACGTGCCGCGGCCGAAGCGGATGCGATCGCGGTGTCCATCGTCCAGCGGGGCGCTCACGCGCTCGCGCGGGCGGCTTCCACGGTCGCGACGGGACTGCGCCTCACCGAGGGACCCGTCTACCTCGCCGGCGGCGCGTTCGAGTCCGTCGCGTCGCTCGAGCGTGCCGTTCGCGGCGAGCTCCTCGGGATGCTGCCACGGGCCAGCGTCGAGCCGGTGCGCGAGGAGCCCGCCATGGGCGCGGCGCGCCTCGCCATGCGGCTGGCGTGGGGCGCGTGATGGATCGGCCCACCGAAGCGCGCAACCCGCGCGCGAAGACGCTGTCTTCGCTGTCGACGCGCCAGCTTCTCGAGTTCATGAACGATGAGGACGCGACCGTGCCGGGCGCGGTCCGTGCGGCGCTGCCCGAGATCGAGCGCGCGGTGCAGATCGCCGCGGGCGCGCTTTCGAAGGGCGGTCGCCTCCGCTACGTTGGCGCGGGAACCAGCGGGCGCCTCGGGGTGCTCGATGCGAGCGAAGCGCCTCCCACCTTCGGTGTCGACCCCGACCTCGTTCACGGGATCATGGCCGGCGGCGATCAGGCACTGCGACGGTCGATCGAAGGCGCGGAGGACGACGCCGAGGCGGGAGCCCGCGACGCGGCCGCCGTCCTGCGAGCTGGCGACGCGCTCGTCGGCATCTCCGCGAGCGGGCGGGCGCGCTACGTCATCGCCGCCCTCGCCAAGGCCAGAGAGATCGGTGCCCAGACGGTCGCGATCACGTGCGACGGAGGATCGCCCCTGGTGAGCGAGGCCGACGTCGCTGTGGTCGTGCGCGTCGGCCCGGAGATCCTCGCCGGATCGAGCCGACTCAAGGCCGGCACCGCGACGAAGCTCGTCCTCAACATGATCTCGACCGCGACGATGGTGAAGCTTGGGCGGACGAGGGGCGATCTCATGATCGACATGCGCCCCGTGAGCGCGAAGCTGCGCGAGCGCGCGATCCGGATCGTGCGCGATGAGACCGGCCTCGACGATGCTGAGGCCCGTCGACGTCTCGAGGCGTCGGGCTGGGACGTCCGCGCCGCGCTCGAGTCCCGCGAGCGGCGGTGAAGGGGCTCATCGTCAATGCGGACGACCTCGGTCGTGCCGCGGGCGTCGACGACGGCATCGTGCGCGCTCACCGCGACGGCATCGTCACCAGCGCGACGTTCATGACGAACGCGCCGAGCACCGCTCACGCGGCATCGCTCGCGCGCGCGACCCCGACCCTCGATCTCGGCGTACACCTCGTGCTGACGTACGCGCGGCCGCTGTCGGACCCTCTCCGCATCCCGTCGCTCGTGCGCGGGGACGGATCCTTCTGGCGACCGACGGAGCTCCTCGCGCGGGATATCGACCGGAACGAGGTGCTGATCGAATACCGCGCGCAATACCAGCGCGCTAGCGAGCTCGTCGAGCGGGAACCCACGCACGTCGACACGCACCACTGGGTCCACGATCACCCCGCGCTCTCGTGGGCCGTGATCGAGCTGGCGCGCGAGACCGGCGCGGCGGCGCGCACGCATACGCCCGAGCAGCGGGACGAGTACCGTGCGAAGGGCGTGCGCACACCGGACCATTTCACCCGCGAGTTCCAGCATCCGGGCCACATCGAGGTCGCCGATCTACTCACGCTCCTTTCGCGACTCGATGACGGCGTGACCGAGCTCATGTGCCATCCCGGCGAGGCCGACCCCGAGCTCGTCGCCACATCGGCCTACGCGCACGAGCGGCCGATCGAGCTCGCCACGCTCACCGACAAGAGGGTGCGCGCGGCCCTGGAGCGTGAGCGCATCGCGCTCACCACGTTCGCCGAGCTGTGAACGCACGCGAGCGGGTCACCGCCGCGTTCGGCGGGCACGCCGTCGATCGCGTCCCCTTCGCGGTGTGGCGACACTTCTATCCCGACGAGAACGAGGGGGCCGCGAAGCTCGCCGAGACGACGATCGCCTTCACCAAGCGCCATCAGCTCGATCTCGTCAAGTTCAACCCGCGCGCGCACTACCACGCCGAGCCGTGGGGCACCCGCTACCGCTACGGCAAGGACGGCCAACCCGTGCTCGAGCGCTACGCCGTGCGCAGGCCCGAGGACTGGTCGCGCATCCGGCGCAAGTCGCTACGCGAGCCCGCGTTCCAGGACCTTCTCTACGGGATGCGCCTTGTCCGTGAGGTGCTCCCGGACACCCCAATCCTCGCCACGATCTTCACGCCGCTCGGCGTGCTCGAGCGACTCGCGGGTCGGGAGCGCCTGCTCGTGGATCTCCGAGCGCGTACGGATGAAGTCGTCGCCGCTCTCGACGCGGTCAGCGAGACGTTCGCCGATCTTGCCGAGGCGTGCTGCGAGTACGCCGACGGGATCTTCCTCGCGACGACGACGTGGGCACGCCGCGACACGCTCGATGACGGCGAGTACCGGCGTTTCGGAACGGCGTACGACGCGCGTGTCCTCGCTGGGGCGCGCGGCGCCGCGCTCAACGTGCTGCACGTGTGCGGTCCGGGCGCGCGCGTGGTCGAGCTCGCGCGTTACCCGGTGGCGGCCGTCTCCTGGAATCCGCGGCTCGCCGGCAATCCGGATCTCGCGGCGTTCCTCGCCGCCGTGCCGTCGCGCGGCGCCATCGGCGGATTCTCGGACGAGGCGTTCACCGCGCCCACGACCGCGATCGCCAAACGCGAGGCTCGCGAGGGTCTCGCCCAGACAGCGGGCCGCCGCTGGCTCGCGGCAGGCGGGTGCACGATCCCCATCGACTCGCGGCCCGAGAACATCGACGCCGCGAGAGAAGCGCTTAGTGGATAAGGCTCTCTGGGTTGTCCGCGACAAGGTCACGACCAAGAGCGCGATAGACGACCTCATGGCGGACGCGACAACGAGAGGCATCCACGACGTCGTGGTCCAGGTCCGTGGCCGAGGCGACGCGTACTACGACTCGTCGCTCGAGCCGCGCGCGGAGGCACTGCCTGACGAGGCCTTCGACCCGCTGGCGCATCTGGTGCGCGCGGGGGCGGCCGTGGGGGTGCGCGTGCACGCCTGGGGCAACGTGTTCTTCGTCTGGTCGAGCCCCGACGGAGCGCTGCCCAGGTCGGGGAAACACCTCGTAAATCGGCATCCGGAATGGCTCCTCCGTGGGGGTAGGGGCCCCCAACGGGGCAGGGGCCCCGGCGGGGTGCGCCACCTCGACCCCGTCGGCGGTAGTGACTGGGAAGGCATCTACATCGACCCCAAGAGCGCAGAGGCGCGAGAGCACACGCTCGGCGTCTTCACCGACATCGTGTCGCGGTATCGGGTCGAGGGATTCCACTACGACTACGTGCGCTACCCGCAGGTCACCTACGCCGACTCGCCCGACGATCACCGGGCGGTCACCGCGCTCGTGACCGAAGGCGCCAAACGCCTGCGCGCGGCGCGACCCGGGATCGTCATCTCGGCGGCGGTCTTCCCGGATCCTGACATCGCTCGCGATCGCGTCCTGCAGCGATGGCCTGAGTGGGCCCGAGCGGGTCTCGTCGATCTCTTGTGTCCGATGGCGTACCGGCGCGACACCGGCGAGGTCGAGCGCCTACTGAACACGGCGCGCGCCGCAGCGCCGAAGACGCGCATGTGGGGCGGGCTCATGGCTTACGCAGGCGAGCGCGCGCTCGTACGCGAGCAAGTCCGTGCCGCACAACGAGCGGGATGCGAAGGCGCGATCCTGTTCGCATATGACCCGAGCCAACGCGATCTTCTCGATGTCTTCGCGGCGACGTAATCAACGAAATTCGGGCGTTTCGCTCACAGCGGAACGCCGCCTTAGGATGTGCGCTCCATGCCCGAACAGCCGACACCAACCCCGGTAGCACCAGCCCCGGAAGAGGCGCAACGCGCCGATCCGCTGGCTTCCGCCGTAGCCGAGGCGGTCGCCAAGCTGCGTCGGTCGGCAGGCCTCTCCGAGCGCGCCGCCGCTCGTCGGCTTGGCACCTCGCAGACGCAGTTGCGTCGGATGGAAGACCCGCGATACCTGCCCTCGCTCCGTTCTCTGGCTCGGGTGGCCGCCGCATACGGCTACAAGTTGACGGTCGAGTTCCTTCCGCAGGACGCCGTGAAGCAAAAGCTCCCAGCGAAGCCGCCGAAACGGGCGCCGGTCACAAGGTCCGTGTCACCTTCGCGAGGCCGGCGGGCCGCTCCGGGTCGCGCCCGTGGCGGCGCGCGAGTGCGACGGCGAGCTGTTGCCCCGCGACGACGAAGCTGATCGGGACGAGCGTCTCGGAGAGCGGGGCCCGCAGAAGCACGGCGTCACGGGTCTTTTTGGCGACCCGCTCGTCGTTCGTGATCGCGTAGACCCGCGCACCGCGTTCCGACAGCGACGACGCCAGCGAGCGCGCCTCCGCCTCGGTCGCGCCCCGGGACGATAGGAGGAGCACCGGCGTGCGAGGCCGGAGAAGGGTGCGCGGCCCGTGCGCGAAATCGGCGCTCGAATAGGGTTCCGCCCAAACGCGGGCGAGCTCCTTGATCTTGAGCGCGGTCTCGAGCGCGGCCGGATAGAGATAGCCGCGGCCGAGCACGATCACGCTTGGCGCGCGACCGATCGCGCGCGCCAGGCGCGCGGCGTCGCTCTCCGCGTCGACCGCCTCGGCGACCGCTTCCGCAAGACCAGCGAGGGAGAGCGCGCTCCGGCCGCGGGCCTCGGCGGTCGTCGCCGCGAGAAGCGCGAGAGCGACGCAGGTCGCGGTGTAGGTCTTCGTCGCGGCGACCTCGCGCTCGTGGCCGGCGCGTAGCCCGAAGACGTACTCAGCGGCGCGCCCGACTTTCGAGCGCGGCTGGTTCGTGAACGCGATCGTGACCGCGCCGGCCCGGCGACCCTCCGCCACGACACCCGCCACGTCAGGCGACGCGCCCGACTGCGAGATGCCGATAACGGCACCGTGCGCGTACGACGGCGGCGCCTGGTAACGCGTCACGAGCGACGGCGCCGCCAGCGCGGTCACGACGCCGGCGATGCTCTCAAGGAGGTACTTCCCGTAGGTCGCGGCGTTATCGGATGAGCCTCGCGCGACGAGCGTGATGTGCTCGACCCGCGCGAGCGCCCGGCCGAGCGCGCGCGCTTCGGGCCAGGCTTCATCCAGAAGCCTCCGGACGACGCGCGGCTGCTCGGCGATCTCGCTCCGGAGTGACATCGCCTGCGGATGATGCCCGAGCGGTACTACCGAGCAGGACCATCGGTCCCCTCGACGGGAGTGACCAAGGGAGCGAGCCTCCGCGAGACGGTGAGCGCTTTGGGAACGATCCCACCCGAAAAGCGACGCTGGCGTCGCACGCTGCGCGCCGGTCTCTTCTGGACCGCGCTCGGACTCGGGACCGCGACCATCTCGTACGCGCTGAGCCTCGAGATGGCCGCGGAGTCGCTCGGTTTCGACCGCAGGTTCGCGGAGCTCTTCCTCGCCCTCATTCCGATCCCGCCGCTCGCGCTCGGAGTGCACGGCCTGGCCCTCGCTCTCCGTCTGCGCGCCGCGTCGGCCCTCGCGGATCGCACCGCGGCGTATCTCTGCGATCACCTCCCGGAGGGCTACGTCGTCGTCCCGCATTACGCGCCGCGCGACGGCGCGGAGGACGAGGTGCCCATGGTTGTCATCGGTCCCCCGGGAGTGGTCGTCATCGAGCCGCGCGACGAGGCCGGCGAGGTTCTCTGCTTCGAGGACCAGTGGTACCGCAAGCAGAAGTACGGTGTCGGTCGACGATTCCACGGCGCATCGCCATCACTGCGCGCACGCTGGAACGCGGCGCGCGTGCGGGGAGATATCTCGGTCGAGCCGACACGGACACCTGTCGAGGCCGTCGTGGTCTTTCTGAGCGCGCACATCGCGGACGTTTCGAGCTCGTCTGTCCCGGCGTTCGAGGGACTACCGGCGATCGTCGATCGCCTCGTCCGCAGGCCGACCGATCCCGTCCGAATCGCGGTGTGATTCGACTGAATCGTTCACACGGAACCGAATTTTCACAAGTGCGATGACCGAGCGCTCGTAGCATTCGCGGCATGACCGCGCGCATCGTTGTGGTCGAGGACGATCCCTCGGTGGCCGAGCTCGTCACGCTCTATCTCCGTAATGCCGAGTTCATCGTCGCGCACGCGCGCACCGCGGCGGAGGCGCGGGTGAAGTTCGACGAGGAGAAGCCCGCGCTCGTCATCCTGGATCTCGGACTTCCCGACGCGAACGGCCTCGATCTCCTGCGCGAGATCCGCAAGAAGGCCGACACGCCGGTCCTCGCGCTCACGGCGCGCGCCGAAGACCTGCAGAAGATCGAGGCGCTCGAGTCGGGCATGGACGACTACATGACCAAGCCGTTCAACCCCAAGGAGCTCGTCGCCCGCGTCCGCGCGATCCTGCGACGGACCGCGGGAATGCCCGGCAGCGGGCGGACCCTCGTGGTCGGCAACGTGCGCATCGATCCGGCGCGTCACGAGGTGCACGTCCGGGAGCGCTCCGTGTCCCTGCGGGCGAAGGAGTTCGAGCTGCTCGAGGCCTTCTGCAGGCAGCCCGGAATCGTGCTGACGCGCGACCGACTCCTCGAGGACGTCTGGGGTTTCGCCTATCCGGGCGAAACGCGTACCGTCGACGTCCACGTGAAGCAGCTCCGCGACAAGCTGGCCGACGCGGACGCGAAGATCGAGACGGTTTGGGGGGTTGGCTACAAGCTCGTGGCGCCGACCTGAGATGCCGCGCAGCATCGCGACCCGGCTCTTTCTCTCCTACCTCGCGGTCGTCGTCGTTGGTCTCGCCGTGGCCACGATCACGATCTCGGGACTCTTGGTTCGGTACGAGGACGACCAGACGCGCCTGCACCTCGGCGAGCTGTCCGCGCCGTTTCTGACGGCCATCCAGACCGGCATTCGGGCCGGCCAGCAACCGCGCGACATCGTGGACGCCCTCACCGAGCAGGCGCAGGCGGCCGATGCCCGCCTCATCATCACGACGCCGCAGCGACGCGTCGTCGTCGACAGCGACGGCAAGCTCATCAACGTGATTCTTCCGCAGCCCTCGACCGCGAACTTCGGCGAGTTCACCGAGGGCAGCGAGCAGTGGATCTTCACCAGGCAGCAGCTCGCGCGGGCCGCGGTCGGCGCGGGCGGTCTCGGATTCATCGTCGTCGCACGGCCGCGCGCCGTCTTCACCGACACGCTGCGCTCGCTTCTACCCTCACTCGCGCTCAGCGGTCTCGTCGCGCTCGGCTTCGCCGTCCTTGTCGCGGCGCTGCTCTCGCGAACGATCACGCGACCACTCCGCGACCTCGTCGCCGGGGTGCGGCGATTCGCGAGCGGCGACTACGGGACTCGGGTCCCGCTCGCGGGACCGAGCGAGGTCGCTGAGATGGGCACCGCGTTCAACGAGATGGCGAGCGAGATCCAGCGCGCGCGCGGTAGCGAGCAGGCCTTCCTCGCCGACATATCGCACGAGCTGCGCACGCCGCTCACGTCGATACAGGGGTTCGCTCAGGCGATCGTGGAAGGCGAGGCGCGCGGCGACGCGGTCTCGCACGTGGCGGAGATCATCCACCGCGAGGCGCGGCGGCTCGTCCGGATGGTCGAGGGGCTGCTCCAGGTCGCCCGTCTCGAGTCGGGCACGCAGGCGATCGGGCGCGAGGACGTCGCGCCGGCGCGTCTGCTCGAGAGCGCGGTGGCGGCGCTCGAGGTTCAGGCCAAGGATGCGGGCGTGACCTTCGACGTCGCCGGCGCGGAGGCCCTGCCTTCGCTGCGAGGCGATCCGGACAAGCTCGCGCAGCTGTTCTTGAACGTCCTCGACAACGCGGTGAAGCATTCGCCACGCGGCGCGACGGTGCACGTACAGGGCGAGCGCGAGGACGGCGCCGTCCTCGTCCGCGTCCGCGACAGCGGTTCGGGCCTGCCGCAGGGTGCGCAGACGCGACTCTTCCAGCGGTTCTACCGCGGCGAGAACGCGCAGCGAAACGGGGCCGGTCTCGGGCTTGCGATCGCGCAGGCGATCGCCCAGGCCCACGGCGGTTCGATCAAGGCATCGAACGTCGAAGGCGGCGGCGCCGAGTTCGCTGTCCGTCTCCCGATCGCGCGGTGACGCTCAAAGCCCTTCTCTTCGACCTCGACAACACGCTTGTCCCCGAGATGGCGAACTACGAGTTGGCGTTCGCCGCCGCCTGTGGGGAGGCGGCCCGCCGCCACTCGTTCGATCTCGTGCAATTCCGCACCGCCGTATTCGGATCGGCGAACCAGCGATGGCAGGAGTCGGAGACGTTCGCATACTGCTCGGGGCTCGGCATCGGATCGCCGACGAGCCTGTTGAGCGATTTCCCGGGCGACGGGCCCGAGTTCGTGACGCTTCGAGAGTGGGCACCCGGCTATCGCGAGCGTTGCTGGACAGACGCGTTGCGGCCACTCGTAAAGGACGGCCTCGTCGGAGAGCTCGCGACGGAGCTGGACACGGCGTTCCGCGCCGCGCTCCGATCGCACGGTCGGCCATATGACGACGCCCTCCCGATGCTGCAGCAGGTCTCCCGCTCGTATGCCCTCGCCGTGCTCACAAACGGTCCGCACGACGTGCAGCGCGCGAAGCTTCGAGCGTCGGGTCTCGGGCGATTCTTTCCCACGACGATCGCGTCGGGAGAGATCGGCTTTGGAAAGCCGGATCCAAGGTTCTTCCTAACTGCGCTCGAACGACTCGACATCCGCGTCGACGAGGCGATCGCGATCGGCGACAGCCTCGAGCGAGACGTCGTGGGCGCCCGCAATGCCGGCCTCCGTTGTATCTGGCTCAATCGCGAGCAGCGCACGCTGCCGGCCACTGTGGTCCCCGACCACGAGATCGTTTCGCTGAGCGAGATTCCAGCGCTCATCGCGATGATCGCGCCCGACATGTCGTAAGGGTCGGGCTGTTTTGCGCGCGCCTGCCTACGTGAAAAGCGTCAGTCTGCGTGGAGCAGCCAAAACGTCGCGTTCGCGACGAGATACAGGCGGTCAGCGCGTCCGATCGCACGCGTGAACTCCAGCGGCTGGCCGTCGCCGATCGCGTGGCCCATTTCGATTCGCCCCGACTCAGGAAAGTAGCGGGTTATCAAGCTCCGATCGCCGTAGTCACCAGCGAAGAAGACACTCTTTTCGCCTACTGCGAAAGCATGCGCGCCCAAACCCGGTACGCGAGGCCATATCCCATCCAGCTGCTTATCGACGAGTCTCACCAAAGGAAACGCGCTGTAGTAGTAGATCCAGACCTCATTCTCGGAAAGAACATTCAGGGCATAACAGTCATCAATCGGTGGGACGTCAGGGTTGTCGTCGTTGGCAACCGAGTCGGCGAAGGAGAAGACTCGTTTGCCCGTTCGATCGAAGCATGCCAGGCCGGGCTCAATGGCGGAGAAGATGCCCTCATCGTTGTAAGCGACCCAAACCTCTGAGCGCGCAGACGTTTGAACGTGCTCGATGCCCTGGCCAAGGGCAAGCTGGCCGACCAGTGTCCCGTCGGAACTCCAAATGTGCCCGGTATTTTCGACTCCCTCGTATAGCCATGGGGTTACCAGAAGAAAGTCTTTGTCGCCGATGGGTTGTACATACCTGTAAGCAGCGCGACCTGCAGCGACGAACTCAAAACTTTCGAAGGATCCGCCCGCTCGCTTGTAAACGCGATAGCGCGACGACTCGCCCGCCCTTCGTGCGTCGAAGGGGGTATCCGCAGCAACAACGAGAACATCGAAGTTGGAGCCAACCCCGGTCGCGGCGAGCTCCCAGCCGGCGGGAAGAGTCGGCAGGTCCAAGAGAGGTTCCGCCTGAAGTTGGATTGGCATCGGTGGTGATGATGACGGTCATTTCCGTCCGTAGACTCTGTTCGTGGCTCTCGGGGGAACGATCCGCGGCAAGACGACGACATTGCGTCTTCCGACCGATGCGGATCTCGAGACGTACAACGACTGGATGGCCGACATGCGGGTCCGGCGCGCGCATCGCGTGTGGAACGAGCCGGCCATGCCCGCAACATGGAAAGAGCGCCTCAAGGCGACGGCGAAGGAGAAGATGGACGTGCTCTGGTCGATCGATGTTGGCGGCCGTCTTGTTGGATTCGCGACGGGGAGCTTCTGGTCGCCGACCGAGCCCGGATTCACCGTGCGCCAATTCGTGATCGCGCCTGATGACTGGCGGAAGGGCTTCGGGTTCGACGCCGCGCTCGCGCTGCATCGTTATCTCTTCGACTACCTCGACCTTCGCCGAGCCGGCGTCGAGATACGCGCGGACAACGTAGCCGGCCTGCGGATCGCCGATCGGCTCGGTTACGTCGAATACGCGAGAGGTCACGAGGTGTATTACCGCGACGGAGCGTATGTGGACGACGTACAGCTCTTCATGGGGATCGATGCGTGGCGCGAGCGTTGGGGCGCGACCGAACGGGAGTACGCCCCCCTCCCGGCGGACGCGACGCGCTGATGCACGGCCCACGGCTCGACGGCCGGAACAGCGTGTCCCTCGTCCCCGCGACACTCGAGCACTTCAAGCAGTACGTGCCGTGGATGCTTCAGCCTGAGGTCGGTCGCTTTTGGGGACCGCGATTCGGCGAGATGACCGACGAGAGGCAGGAGGAGCGCTTCAAGAAAACAGCCGAGGACCCAACCCAGATCTCGTGGACGATCGCCTACAAGGAAGAGCCGGTCGGGTTCACCGGCATCTTCGACATCGATTGGGTGCGCCGTGACGGCGAGAGCGGGATCTTCATCGGTCGCCACGATCTCTTCGGTAGGGGCATCGCGAGCGAGGCGGTGCGGCTTCGTACTGATTTCGCCTGGAGAGAACTGCGACTGCACCGAGTTCACAACTGGATCGCTCTCGCCAATCGCGGGTCGCGGCGCGCGAACGAGAAGTCCGGCTATCAACAAATGGGCCTTTACCGCAAATCCTTCTTCCGTTCTGGCGAGTGGTACGACGAATGGCTCGGAGAAGCCTTCCCCCACACCTTCCCCGACCAGGGTTGAACTGTTAGGCTTGATATGCCCCAAAGGGGCAGCGGCGACGAGAGTCACCACGCGGGTCAAGTGAGGCACTTCCTCCCAAGTCCTGGCGAGGCTCAAGGCGGCGCGAACAACAAAGGGAGGAAGCTTCAAATTGAGCTTCTCTGACAAGACTCTGACCTGCAAAGACTGCGGTCAGG
>Ga0209806_1000398_pt1 | contig 29523 bp, 26 predicted proteins | sample GraSoiAngelo_152_FD_186166 | JGI IMG/M metagenome (GOLD analysis project Ga0209806, IMG submission 186166) | Grasslands soil microbial communities from the Angelo Coastal Reserve, California, USA - 14_1009_12_30cm (SPAdes) (version 2) | ecosystem: Environmental > Terrestrial > Soil > Grasslands ... | reverse complement strand
CAAATGGTAGAAGGGACTGATAAGGCTCCGGCGAAAATCATGCGAAACATTGATGGAGGTGGCGGATTTAATCCAGTTCCGTAAGGTCTCGTCTTTGCGCTGGCTGACGACATCAGCCATTTGCTGACTGGACGGACATACCTCGCCGTATCTCAACTGGCAAGTGAGCACATCGCTGACGCGCGACACCCTGAGGACTTAGGGGGGGTAGATGGGTAGATCACGTGTCTTGGCGACTGGGCAGCGCCGCGTATCTCTGTGGCGACTCCTCCTCGGACTCGTCGTACTCATCGGCGCCGCGGCGTGCCAGCCAGCAGGGATGACGGGCGTCACGGTTCCCTGCGCTCCGGCTTCCGGAAATGTGGGCGGGTGCGTGACTGATTCCCGCGCCGGCGGGGCCGTCGCCGGAGCAACGATCACGGCGTCGCCAGGAGGCACCACGACCACCACCGACTCGCAGGGGGCGTATTCGCTCGCGCTCTCGCCAGGAACCTACGATATTATAGCCACCAAGTCGGGAATGGCGGCCAGCAAGTTCCAGAGCGTTGTCGTTGGGGGGCAGACGGCAAGGGCCGACCTTATCATGCGCAGCGTCTTCGATCCGACCAAGCCCATCGCGGAACCCACGATCACCGTTAGCGGGCTGAGCCCAGGGGATACCGTTACCGGCACCCGCTCTTTTACTGCGACCGTTGCCGCCAGCAATGCCGTTCGAGAAATCGACATGAGAACCAGCAACATGAATACCACTCCCCAGGCCTCTGTGCTGGATAACACCACGGCGACGTTCTCAGTCAACAGTACGCTGCTCGCCAATGGGCCGGCATTCGTCGACATCATCGCGTATGACTTCAACTACAACGCCGCGGAAGTGGTCATTAACTTCACCGTCAGCAATCCTCCCTCGGGTGTGGCCCCAGCCACCCCCGCAGGGCTCACCCTTGTTGCGGTCACCACCGGACAGAGCCTCAGCCTCTTCACCACTCAGCGCGCCACCACGTTCGCGCAGTTGGGTATCCAGCAAGATCCGTCGATCCTCTCCGTCGACGGCCAGTCAATCAACCTGCTGACCGCGCCTTCCAACGCCACGCTATTCGTGCAGGCGTCGTGGACCGCGATCCCCGGCGCCAGCTACAAGATCTACCGGAGCTTCTCTGCCACAGGGTCCTTCGTTCAAGTAGCCGAGCGGAGCACCAACATCTATCAGGACGCGGATCCCTCGCTGGCCCCGGGTCTGGCTGTCTACTACCAGGTCTCCGCGTTCAATGCCGGCGGTGAGAGTGCGCCGAGCGCGGCCGTGTCCGTAACGCCGCTTCCCGCCTTCAACCTCAACCTGGTCAGCCCGGCCAACAACATCACCGGCGTGGTCATCCCGCCGACGTTCACCTGGACCCCCACTGCGTTGGTGGGTGTTCACCAGCGCTACGATATCTATGTCTGGGGCGTGAATGACGCGAATTTTTCGTGGAGGACGAGCGGGCTCTTCATCACCGATACCACCACGATCACCTATGGCACCGGTGGGACGTTGCTCGCTCCCCTGCAGGGCGGGAAGGTATACCAGTGGGATATTTTCCAAGCGCGAGCGGAAACTGTCTACGCGGCCAACTCCAGCGCCTTCGCTGTGGCCAACCAGTCCACGGATCCCAATTTTCTGTTGAACAGGCCAAGCGGCTCCCTCAATGGCCCCTTCAAACTCACGACTATGCAGTAGGAGACAGAGATGACGAGGACGCTTCGCCGGGCAGGCTGGACACCGCTCGTTCTCAGTGTGTTGCTGCTCGTGGGGTGTACGTCCGGCTCGGGGCTGATTGGGGTGCCTAGTCCCGGCCCGGGGGGACCGAGCGGACCACCGCCGTTGCCTTCTTCAGACGCCGGTCTCGCCGATCACGTACCCCAGCAGATCGTGATCGGCGTCCAGCCGAACACGGATATCCATCGCATCGCTACTTCCGTCGGCGGGACGGTCACCAGGGAGATTAAGGAGCTTCGTTCCGTCACCGTCCGTTTCCCACGGCCCGCCTCCATCGTCGATAACATCCGGAAGCTTCAGGCGATGGCGGGCGTGAGGTATGCCGAGCCAAATTACCTCTACCAGCTCTTTGGCACACCGAACGACCCATTCTTCTCTTCCAAACAGTGGGGACCTCAAGAAATTGGTGCCCCGTCCGCCTGGGACATTACCAAGGGGAGCCCCAACGCGGTTGTGGCAGTACTTGATAGCGCTCTGGATGGCACGCACCCTGAATTCAGCGGCAAGGTGTTAACTGGGAACAACTGCGAGGGCGGGCCGACAACGGCGGTCGCGCACGGCACGCATGTGGCCGGAATCGCCGCAGCGCTTGGGAATAACGGGATTGGCATCGCCGGCGTCAACTGGAACGCCGGCATCCTTCCTATCCAGGTGTGCAACACGTCCGGTGCATGTGCGAATTCAGATATCGCCTGTGGAATAATCTTCGGGGCGACCTTTGCGACCCTGAACTCGGTCCGGGTGGTCGAAAACCTGAGCCTCGGCGGCCCTGGATACGCGCAGCAGATCAAGGACGCCGTAGACTTTGCACTTCAAAGTGGCGTGTTGGTGATCGCGTCGTCGGGCAACGACGGCAAATCCACCGTTCTCTTCCCCGCTGGCTACCCCGGCGTGATGGCCGTCGGTGCCAGCACACCTGCGAACGGGCGCGCGACGTTCAGCACGTACGGTCCCCACCTTTCAGTGATCGCCCCCGGCGTGGATATTTACTCCACTATTCCAGGAGCCAGTTACACCCTGATGTCCGGTACCTCGATGGCGGCTCCCCACGTTGCAGGCGTGGCTGCCCTCATCCTGGCTCTGAGTCCAGGTCTGACGCCGACCCAGGTGCGCTCGCAGATTGAGCGGACGGCGACGCATCTGGGTTCATCAGCGTTTGACCCTCAATTCGGATGGGGGCTGGTGAACGCTGCGGCCGCCCTGGGAGCGCTGGCGCCCAACAACTACGGGCAGGTTCAAATCACCGTCCAGGACACCTTGGGATTGGTCGGCGGGGCTGATGTAGTGCTGTGGGTGGGTACAGCATCCTGCCTCGGGCTCACACAGGAGGTGCAAACTGCTCAAACGAGCTTCGGCCCACCCCCAACCACGGCACCGCCCTTGGGGGTTGCCTCCTTCAACGCCGTGCCTGTGGGGAGTTACTGCGCTACCGCCTCGACGACGACCGAAATGGGGACGACTGCCGCTCCCCTAGCGGTAGCTGCAGGAACACTCACCACGGCCACCGTGACGATCTCGCCCTAAAGGAACGCGAAACTCTGGGAACCTGCGCACTGTGATTTGCGTCGTGTTCTATGTGTAGCCTCCTGCCGCATATGAGAGCGTCCAACGTGGTGTTCCTGATTGCGGGTCTATGCTTGGCCCCCGCCGTGGCAGGTCCCGCAGCTCACACCGGGGACCAGGGGGTGCGGATTGAGCTGCGCCTGAACAAACCGGCTTACACAGCGACAGAGCCGGTCGAGATCATGCTGATGCTGAGCAATCCGACAAGCACCGCCGCCACGTTCCAGTTTCCCACCGGACAGATGTTTGACTTTCTTGTCACACGCCAGGGGAAGCTCATCTGGCAGTGGTCGTACGGGAGGGCCTTCACCCAGGCATTTACGAGGCTGACTCTGAGCCCGGGCGAATTCCGGGTTTTCAATGAACGATGGGACCAACGGGATGTTCAGGGCAGATATGTTCCCGCAGGGGAGTATGAGATGCTCGCTGTGTTTCCAACAGACGTGGGATTGGTGCCGCGCGCCGGCGCTGACGGGCCGCAGGTCCGATTTCAGATTGTCAACTAGCCACGAAACCACTCCACAGTTCGGCGCAACCCCTCGACCAGCGAGGTCTGTGGAGCCCACCCCAGCCACTGCTTCGCCTGAGAGGGGTTCAATGCGATGCGGTAGACTTCGCCCGGGCGGGCCGCGGCGTAGGTGGGCGTCCCCCGGAATCCGGTCAACTCTGCGAGGTGGCGGAAGATTTCGCTCACCGGCGTCTCCACGCCGGTGGCGATGTTCGCCAGGCCCGAGGCCGGCGCGGTGGCGGCGAGCAGGTTCGCCCCGGCGACGTCCTCCACGTAGACGAAATCTCGCGTCTGCTTCCCGTCCCCGAAAATAGTCGGCGTCTTGCCGTCCAGCATGGCCCGCGTGAAGATGGCCACCACGCCGGCTTCACCATGCGGATCCTGCCTCGGCCCGTATACGTTAGCGTAGCGCAGCACGGCCCAGGTCAGCCCGGATCCGAAGTAGCGGACATAGTGCTCCCCGACCAGCTTGTGGATGCCATACGGTGACAGCGGCATGGTCGGATGCTGTTCATCTGCTGGAATGCGCTGAGGATCGCCGTAAATCGCCCCGCCCGTCGAGGCGAAGATGAGGCGCCGGACGCCGAACTGCACGCACAGGGTGCAGAGATTGAGCGTGCCCAGCACGTTGACATCGGCGTCGGCGCGCGGATCGTTGATCGAGACGATCACGGATGCCTGCGCGGCGTGGTGATTGACCACATCGGGGCGCTCGCGCTCGAAGACCTCGCGCAACTGCGGACTGCGGATATCCACCGCATAGAACCGAGCGGCGGCATTGACCTGCTCACGCCTGCCGCGCGTCAGACTGTCCACGACAACGACCTGATGCCCGGCGCGCGCGTAGGCGTCCACCACGTGCGACCCAATGAACCCGGCGCCGCCGGTGACCAGGATCTTCACCGCGGCGCCCCCGATGCTGGACCCTTGTTCCCGAAGACCTCCAGCCTGCCGTTGGGGATCGTCCAGAGCTCACCGCTGGCCGTGCGGATCTGTGTGGTACGGACGCTGATGCGCTCCACGGTGCCGGTGTGCGTGTCGAACGTGATGACGTCACCGACATGGATCAGGCCTTCGGAGATGAGGAAGGCGCCGGCCAGCACATCACGGATCACGTGTTGGGCTCCCAGCCCCAAGGCCACGCCGATCGCGCCGGCGCTGGCCAGAATGGCCGTGGCGTCCACATTCAGGCGGCGCAAGATCATGAGCAGGGCGATGACGTACACGACGTACCGCACCAGACTTTCTAATAATGGCTGCAGGGTCCGTCGGCGGGCTTCATCCAGCAATCGCTCGGGGGGCGCCAGGATGGTGCGGCGGATCACCACCGCCGACAGGCGCGCCACGACCACCGCGCCGAGAAGGATCAGCACGATGGCGATCACGTCTTCCAGCCCCTGGAGGGCCTGGCGGAGGTGAGCGACCTGATCAGCAGGCATCGCCAGGCCTCATCGCGATCTTGCGCGGCGGAGCCGCGACGGCACGCCGGTGGCTCGCCGCCCTTTGTCGGGTGCCGCTGGGCGACCGCGGCGCCGGTGCTGGGCGACGAACCTGGCCGCCGCGAGGACGCCATCGAGGGGGAGCGTGCCCAGCCGCCAGCGGATGGCGCGGATCACTTCCCCGCGCGTCATCTCCGGTACGGGCTGGGGCGTGCCAGTCCAGGGCCGCGCCTGCTCCATCAGCTCCAGCAGCTTTCGCTGCAGCGGCATGGGAAGCGACAAAGACGCGATCTTGACCTGCTCGCGCACCTCGCGAAGCCGGCGGATCTCGGATCCGGATAGGTGCATGGTCGAGTAGGTTGCGGACGATTCTTCCATCTCTGCAATTGGCATTCGCCTTGGCGCCCACATGGACCCTGTCGAAGAAGGGTGGAGTTGCGCCAGCTCGCAGGTCACGGTTCACAGCAGGGTTCACAGGCAGGCTGCCGAAAGTCTGCACCGCCATGCGGTTCGACCCCGCCACGATTGCGTCCCGAGATCCACAGCAGATGCTCGCCTTGATCACGCGCTTTCCTCGCATGTGCGAGGAGGCCTGGAGCCTGGGGCCGGCCGGGGTGACGGTGAAATCCCCGCAGGCCGTCGTGGCCGTGGGGATGGGCGGGTCGGGGATCGGCGGGGATCTGCTGCGCGCCGTCGTGTTCGACGAGGCGACGGTCCCGGTCGCCTCGATCAAGGAGTACCGCGCGCCTGCGTTTGCGGGACCACAGACGCTGGTGCTCGCGTGCAGCTATTCTGGGGAGACTGAGGAAACGCTGGCGGCGTATGACGAGGCCGTGCAGCGTGACGCGGCGTGCGTGGTGATTACCTCCGGCGGGGAGCTGCTCCGGCGTGCGCAGGCGCACCGGCATGCGGCCGTCGTCATTCCCAAGGGGCTCCCGCCGCGGGCGGCCCTGCCGTATCTCTTCTTGCCGATGCTGGCGGTGCTCGGCCGGATCGGGGTGGTGCGCAGCTTTGATGCCGAGCTCCGAGAAGCGGTGCAGGTTCTGCAGCGTGTGACCGCCGAGCACGGGCCGGACCGGCCGGATAGTCCCGCGCGCCGCCTGGCGGAGGCGTTGCCGGGGCGGATTCCGGTGATCTACAGCGCCGTCCCGTTCCTGGAACCTGCGGCGGAGCGGTGGAAGGATCAGTTCAACGAAAATGCCAAGACGTTCGCGGTCTGGAACACCTTCCCGGAGTTGAACCACAATGAAACGGTGGGCTGGGGTCTGGATGACGCCCTGGCCCGGTTGCTGCACGTGATCATCCTCCGGGACGCGGTCGAGCCGCCGCGGCTGGCGCTGCGGGCAGCCATCACCAGGGATCTGGCATTGTCGCGGGCGGGCGGGCTCGATGAGGTGCGTGCGGCCGGGACAGGAAAGCTGGCCCGGCTGCTCTCGGCGGTATTGATCGGCGATTTCGTCAGCTGGTACCTGGCCGTGCTGCGCGGAGTGGATCCCACGCCTGTTGCCGTGATTGACGAACTCAAGAAGCGGCTGGCCAGAGGATAACCGCGGGAGAAAGGGATAGAGGATAGAGGATAAGCGGAATGGAACGGGAATTTTTCCCCATGATCCCCGAGTAGTTACTGGAGGGCTTCAAGTGGCGAGGGTGCAGCTGTCGGGTGTGACCAAGAAGTTCGGCGCCGTCACCGCGGTGAACGAGATCACCCTGGAGATTCCCGACAAGCAGTTTACCGTCCTGGTCGGGCCGTCGGGCTGCGGGAAGACCACAGCGCTGCGCCTCATCGCCGGGCTGGAGGAGGCCACGGCCGGCGATATCTTCATCGGCGAACGCCGCGTGAACGACGTGCCCCCCAAGGACCGGGACATCGCCATGGTCTTTCAGAACTACGCGCTGTACCCGCACATGACGGTGTACGACAATATGGCGTTCGGGCTGCGGCTGCGCAAGTATCCCAAGACGGAGATCGACCGGCGGGTCAAGGAAGCGGCCGAGATGCTGGGGATTGGGATGCTGCTGGACCGCAAACCCAAACAGCTGTCTGGAGGACAGCGGCAGCGTGTGGCACTAGGCCGGGCCATCGTGCGCGAGCCTCAGGTCTTCCTGATGGACGAACCGCTGAGCAACCTCGACGCGAAGCTGCGCGTGCAGACGCGGGCCGAGATCAAGAAGCTGCACGCCCGGCTGCAAACCACCACGATCTATGTCACCCACGACCAGGTCGAGGCGATGACGATGGGGGACCGGATTGTGGTGATGAAAGATGGGCTCGTGCAACAGGTCGACACGCCGCTCAACCTCTATGAACGACCGGCGAACCTGTTCGTGGCTGGGTTCATTGGCAGCCCGGCGATGAACTTCATCGACTCCGCGCTCGCTGAAGCCGGCGGGAAGTTATTTGTCGACGCCGGGACCTTCCGGCTGGAGGTGCCCCCCGATCTGGTGTCCCAGGCCAGGCCGTGGGTCGGCCGGCGCGTCGTCTTCGGCGTCCGGCCGGAAGACATCGCCGACCGGGCGCTGGCCAACGGCGCGCAGCCGGCGTGGACCATCAAGGCCGGCGTCGACGTGCACGAGCCGCTGGGGTCTGACGTCATCCTCTATCTCACCGCCGGCGCGCACTCGATCGTTGCCCGCGTCGACGCCCGCACTCAGGCAAAAATGGGGGATAATGTCGAGGTCGTCGTCAACATGCGGAAGATGCACCTCTTCAATCCCGAGACGCAGCAGGCGATTCTCTAACGAAACTACGTTGAAGCGCTGAAACGTTGAAGCGAACACACATTCACAGTTACCAAAGCAGTCTCGTCGATTCAACGTTTCAACGCGTTACTTCTGTTCCCCCGCGTCTTTCGCGAAATCTGTGATGGGCTGCAGCAGTTTCGTAAACTCCAGCGGGAAGATGAATTTGGTGGCCGCGCCTTCGCCCAGCGCCTTCAATGCCTCGAGGTACTGCAGCGTCAGCGTCTTGCTGTCGATGTTCTTGGCCACGCTGAAGATCTTGTCCAGCGCCAGTGAGAAGCCCTCGGCCCGCAGGATGGCGGCCTGACGGTCGCCTTCCGCCTTGAGAATCGCCGCCTGCTTCTGCCCCTCGGCGACGGTGACCGCCGCTTCCCGGTTGCCCAGGGCCTCGGTGACCACGGCGCGCCGGCTGCGTTCCGCCGACATCTGCCTGGTCATGGCCTCCTGCACCTCACGCGGCGGCAGAATCTCGCGGATCTCCACCGTCGTGACCTTCACCCCCCACCGTTCGGTGACCTCGTCGAGCTTGGTCCGCAGCACCTGGTTGATCTGCTCGCGTTTGGCCAGCACATCGTCGAGGCTGATGTCTCCGACGACGGCGCGCAGGGTGGTGGTGGCGATGCCTCGTGCGGCGCCGGCGAAGTCGGTCACCTGGATGACCGACAGATCCGGGTCGAACACCTTAAAGTAGATCAGGAAGTCGATGTTGATCGGCGCGTTGTCTTTGGTGATGCACGTCTGAGACGGGATTTCCAGGAAGAACTCTCGCAGGTCCACCCAGACCGCCCGGTCGATCACGGGCAACAGAAAGACCACGCCGGGGCCCTGTTTGCCTATCGATCGGCCCAGCCGGAACACCACCAACCGTTGATATTCACGAACGATCTTGATCGCCGAGCTGAGGATCGAAATGGCAACGATCATCCCGGCGACAAGATACCCGAAGCCCAACAGGGCGGGCATGCCCACACCTCCCCGAGCCCACTGACATGAACCCGGCTCCTACTTGTTCATGTTGGGTGCGGTAGATTCCTATCGACTCGGGGTGAGTTAGGTCTGGACCAACCCGCGGCGGATGGCATAGCGGACCAGGCCGGCCGTCTGGTGGATATCGAGCTTTTTCATGATGCGGGTGCGGTGCGATTCCGCGGTCTTCACCCGGATGCCCAGCAACCCCGCGATCTCTTTCGTGGTCTTGCCCTCGGCAACGAGCTGCAGGATCTGCCGCTCGCGCGGGGTCAGCGGATCGGGCATCACGTCGCTCTTGTTCAGGAACGCGTCCACCACCGTGCGGGAGACGCCGGGGCTGAGATAGATCGCGCCGCGGGCCACCTCTCCGAGGGCCTGCGCCAGGTCGGGGGCAGCCTGCGTCTTCAGCACGTACCCCGAGACTCCACCCTGCAGGGCTTCCAGGACGTAGTGGTCTTCCGCGTACATAGTAAGCAGGATGACCTTGGTCTGCGTTGAGTTCTTGCGGATTTCCCGCGCGGCATCCAGGCCGTTCATCAGTGGCATCGCCAGGTCCAGCACGACGATGTCGGGCCGGGTATCCCTGGCCAGCTGGATGGCCTCCGGCCCGTTGCTGGCTTCGGCGACGATCTCGTAGCCTTCCCGCTCCAACAGCGTCCGTAGCCCTTGACGCACGATCTGGTGATCGTCGGCCAGCAAGATTCTCTGGACCATTAGATGCCCACCGGGAGTGCCATGGTCAGTTTCGTCCCCCGCCCGGGGGAGGAGAGAATCCGTATCTGCCCACCGAGGATTTCTACCCGCTCCCGGATCCCCAGCAGTCCGAGTCCGCGGCGCCCGTTGCGGCCGGTGACCGTCTTGAGGTTGAACCCCACGCCGTCGTCCGTCACCATGGTGCGGATTGTGCGGGCGCCCCGCCGGACATCCACCTTCACCTTGCTGGCCTTCGCGTGCCGCGTCACGTTGCTCAAGGCTTCCTGCACGCAGCGGTAGATCGCCGCCTCGACGGGTGGCGCCAGCCGTCCCCCTGTCGACCCGCCCACCTTGACCCGCAACCCGGTCCGCTGATGGACTCCCTCAGCCAGAAACTCCAGCGCCTGCATCAGGCCGTGGGTGTCCAGCATCGGGGGACGGAGTTCGTGGCTCAGGCGCCGCAGCTGGGCTTCCACTTCCTTGAGCAGGTGCTGAACTTTGTCCAGATAGACCCCGGCCGGCGCCGGCAGGTCATGCGCGGCCTCGGCGACAGCCAGATGGACGGCGGCCAGGAGCTGTCCGGCCTCATCGTGGAGGGCAAGGGCGATGCGCTTTGCCTCCTCCTCCAGCGCGTCGTTGATGCGGCGCAGCACCTCTTCGGTCTCGCGCTGCTGACGGATGATCCGCTCGCGCTCCTCCACAAAACTCACGGCAACGGTCGTGGCGATGCGGTTGGCCGCCGGTTCGTAGGCGTTCAGCACGCGGGTCAGTCGCGCCTGGTCGGCCTGGTACTTGGCGAACAGCGAGCGCGCCAGCACGTCGCGCAGCAGCAGCACGATGCCGACGACCTCATGGGTCTGGACCCCCCGGGGGATGATGCGCTCGGAGAGGTCGCGGGCGTACGCCTGCAGCGCCTCGAACGTCCCGGTTTCCAGGGCTTCCACGTAGTTGTCGTAGATGGAGGCCACCTCCGCGGCGACCTCTTTGCGATTCATCGCCGTGAGCAGGCGAGCCTCGATGATGCGCTGGGCCCACTCGATGCGCAGGCGGGTGCGGTGCTGGCGCAGGTGTTCGACCACCTCGCGAAAGAGGGAACCGCCCCGGCGGCGAGAGGCGGCCGGGGCTTCCCCGGCGTGCTGCGGAGCTTTCCTGGTACGCTGGCGTTCGTCCACCTGGATCAACGGCATAAGGCCCTCGATCAGTTTTTCCCCCCTTTGGGTGAGTATAGTGGGGGAAATGAGCCGAGACTGGCCGGTTTAGCTCTGGGCGGGTCGGGGGGTGAGGGTGGACAGGTCGATGCGCCGCTGCACGAAGTTCGTGTATACCTCTCCACGGCGGAAGAACGCGTTATCCAGGACCATCAGGTGAAACGGGATGGTGGTGGGCACCCCGGCAATCTCGAACTCCATCAGGGCCCGCCGCATGCGCGTGATGGCCTCATCGCGGTTGGCGCCCCAGGTGATCACCTTGGCCAGCAAGGAATCGTAGTACGGGGGGATCGCATAGCCCGCGTAGGCATGGGTATCGACCCGCACGCCTGGACCTCCGGGAGGCACGAAGGCGGCCACCGTGCCGGGGGAGGGCCGGAAGTCATGCCGGGGATCCTCGGCGTTGATGCGGCATTCGATGGCGTGGCCGCGAATCTCCACGTCGCCCTGGTTGATGCCCAGCTTCTCCCCGGCGGCCACTTTTATCTGCAGCTTCACGATGTCAGTGCCGGTGACCATCTCCGTCACCGGGTGCTCCACCTGGATGCGGGTGTTCATCTCCATGAAATAAAAGTGACCGTCGCGATCCACCAGGAACTCCACGGTGCCCGCACTCGTGTAATTGATAGCATGCGCAGCCCGGACCGCCGCCTTGCCCAGGGCGCTGATGAAGCGTTCCCGCACCCCCGGCGGCGGAGACTCCTCCAGCAGCTTTTGATGGCGGCGTTGAATCGAACAATCGCGCGCGCCGAGGTGGATGACATTGTGATGCCTGTCGGCCAGGATCTGCACCTCGATGTGGCGAGGTTCGGGAACGTACTTCTCCAGGTAGAGCTCCCCGCTGCCGAACGCGGCTTCGGCTTCCGCCTGGGCCGTCTGCAGGGCGCGGCGAATGTCCTCCCGGGTATGCACCACGCGCATCCCGCGCCCGCCGCCGCCGGCCGACGCTTTCACGATGATGGGGAACCCGACTGAGTTGGAAATGTGCAGGGCCTCACTCTCATTGCGCACCGGCCCCTCGCTGCCCGGGACCACCGGCACCCCGGCCGCCTTCATGCGCTGCCTGGCCGCCGCCTTGTTCCCCATGATGGCAATCGCCTCCGGCGGGGGGCCCACGAACGTGATATTGACATCCTGGCAGATTTCGGAGAAGTGCGGGTTCTCCGCCAGGAAGCCGTAGCCGGGGTGAATGGCGTCCACGCCGAGCAGTTCGGCGGTGCTCATGATATTCGGGATGTTCAGATACGACTCTGCCGCCGCGGGCGGGCCGATGCAGAACGCCTCGTCCGCCAGGCGGACGTGCAGCGCGTGCCGGTCGGCGTCCGAGTAGACCGCCACCGTGCGGATGCCCAGTTCACGGCACGCCCGGATGACCCGAACGGCGATCTCGCCCCGATTTGCGATGAGGAGTTTGCGAAACATGGTCTGTCAGTTCACAGAAACTACGTCTACTTGGTCTACTTAGTCTACTCAGTCTCCTTGGTCCTCCTGCCCACACCAACCAAATGCTGGTAGACCAAGAAGACCAAGTAGACTATGTAGACGCTTTTGGACGAGCAGGCCAGGTAGACCGACTTAGGAGGCCGTCGTATCCACGAGCATCAAGGATTGTCCGTATTCGACGGGTGACGCATTGTCGACTAGAATGCGGACGACACGGCCGCGGACCTCGCTCTGAATCTCGTTGAACAATTTCATCGCCTCGATGATGCACACCGTCTGGCCGGGCTCGACGATGTCGCCCTCGCTGACGAACGGCGGCGCGTCGGGTTTGGCCGCGCGATAGAACGTGCCCACCATCGGGGCGGTGACCGGGACGAGGTGGTCCCCAGAGACTGCGGCGGGTCCTGCCGGCGCCGGATGACCTGGCGCGCCGTGGACTGCGACCGGGTTCCCGGCGGGCTGAGACGCGACGGCCCGCACCCCGCCGGAGACCTTTTTCACGGAAATCTTCAACGTCGGCGACTCGACTTCCAGCTCGGCGACATCGGGCGACTCGCTCGCGATGCGGATCACCGCGCGGATCTGGTCGAGGTCGAACTTCTGCTCGGTCACCACGATCTCCCGAATCTGCCCAATCTACTCAATCGACTGCGTAGATTCTTCAAGAATGCGGCCCATGCGCCGGTATTTCTCGTAGCGACGGTCAAGGAGGACTTCGATGGGCACCGTGCGCAATGCCTGCAGGTGCCGTTGCAGTGCCTCGCGCACCGTGGCAAATGTCGCATCGGGATCGCGGTGGGCGCCTCCGAACGGCTCTGGCAGCACCTCATCGACCACGCCCAATGCGTGCAGATCCTCGGCGGTCAGCTTGAGCGCCGCTGCCGCGTCACGCGCCCGCGACGCATCATGCCAGAGAATGGCGGCGCACCCTTCCGGCGAGATGACCGTATAGACCGCGTACTGCAGCATCAGCACGGCGTCACCCACGGCAATGGCCAGCGCGCCGCCGCTGCCGCCTTCCCCGGTGATGACCACCACCACGGGGGTGCGCAGACGGCTCATCTCCTGGATGTTCCGGGCGATCGCTTCGGCCTGGCCTCGTTCTTCCGCCTCGTCTCCGGGGTAGGCGCCGGGGGTGTCAACGAACGAGATCACAGGGTACCGGAACTTCTCGGCCAGCCGCATCGCCCGCAGGGCCTTGCGATACCCCTCCGGATACGGCATGCCGAAGTTCCGGGCGATGTTCTCCTTGGTGTCTTTTCCTTTATTGTGTCCGATCACCACCACCGGCTGGCCGTTAAATCGCGCCAGGGCTGCCAGCAGGGCGGGATCATCGCGATAGAGCCGATCGCCGTGCAACTCCATCACATCGGAGCACAGCGTGCCCAGGAAATCCAGCAAGCGCGGCCGCTGGCTCTGCCGGGCCAGTTGGACGATATGCCACGGGGACGGGTGAGTGTAGATCTGGACCCGCAGTTGCTCTGCCCGCTCCACGAGCGGCGCGATCTCCGCATCCACGGGCACGGAGTGCTCTCGCGATCGCCGGCGGAGGCGGTCGATCTCTTGCTCCAGGTCGGCCAGCTGGCGATCGAGATCGGCGGCAGGGGAGGGGCGCCGCTCCGTCATGGTTGTGCGGCGGGCGCCGGTTCGATCTGCACCGGTACGAGCCGCGGGGCGCCCACAAACGCCAGCAGGCGGCTCAATGCGCTACGCATCTCCGTCCGCGGCACGACCATGTCGAGTAAGCCCTTCTGCAGGCAGAATTCCGCGGTCTGGAAGTCCTCGGGCAGCTTGCGGCGGATGGTTTGCTCGATCACGCGGCGGCCGGCAAATCCGATCAGCGCGCCCGGTTCCGCCAGGATCACGTCGCCAAGGAAGGCGAAGCTCGCGGTGACGCCGCCGGTAGTCGGATCGCACATCACGGACAGATAGGGGAGCCCGGCATCGTGGAGACGCCCGATCGCCGCGCTCGTTTTTGCCAGTTGCATCAGCGACAGGACGCCCTCCTGCATCCGAGCGCCGCCGGAGGCCGAGAAGATCACCAGCGGCAGGCGCTGGGCGTGCGCCCGCTCCGCCGCTCGTGCCACCTTTTCCCCGACCGCCGAGCCCATCGAGCCGCCCATGAAATAGAAGTCGAGGGCGCCAGTGACCGTCCGCCAGCCCTCAATGGTCCCCTCCCCGGTGAGCACGGCTTCGGCCTGCTCGGTCTTGGCCTGGGCTTCCGAGAGTTTGTCAGGGTAGCTCTCGAACCCGAGTGGGTCGGTGGAGGTGAGCCCGGCGTCATATTCTTGAAAGCTATTCTCGTCCAGGGTGATCTCGAGCCGCTCCACGGCGGTGAGCCGGTGATGGTAGGAGCATTTCGGGCACACCTTGAGATTCCGCTCCAGTTCCTTGCGGTAGATGAGATTCCGGCACCGCGGGCACTTTGCCCAGATGCCCGCAGGCATCTCACGGCGCTCCAGTGATCCATATTTGGGGCGGCGCAACCAGTTCAGCACGTCGCACCCGCCAGGAGAAATGCGGAATGGATGCTACCCGAAGTGCTTAGATTATAGCCCACGGATGCCCTGCCCGGCAAACGGCGCCTCCGGCGCCGCGGGAACCCCCACGCGCGCTTCGCGCGCTCGGGGCGGAGCGCGGAATCGCGGGAACGCGGCACCGTTGATCTTCATTATAGAAGCGAACCCACGTTGTCTTGCCCCCGTCGCTCCAGTTTGAGTCCGATGAATCTTTTTGCGCGTTTCCCTGTTTCCCCGTTCCCGGGTTTCCGTCCGTTGTTATAATGAGGACGTCTTCTTCAAGGAGGGATTCACTCATGCGTCTGAACTCAACACCCGGCGCGCTGCTGATCCTGGTGGTTGCAGCCGCTCTCGTTGGCGGCACGCTCGGGACCGCAGTCTTGCCAAAGTTCTTCGGCGGAGCGCCGCAGCTGGCGGAGACCGCTCCGGCCTCAGTTCAACCACCCACGCAGGCACAGGCACCGGGCGGTGCGCCGGCGCCGCGGCCGCCGCTCCTCGAAGAATCGGCGATCATCGACGTCGTGGAGCACGTGCGGCCCTCCGTGGTGAATATCAACACCGTGGCGCAGGTGCAGACGGTCTTCGGTGTCTTCCCACAGGAAGGCGCGGGTTCCGGGGTGATCGTCAGCCCGGACGGCTACATCCTTACCAACAACCACGTGGTGGAGGGCGCGCAGCAGATCAAGGTCACCCTGTTGTCCGGCAAGTCGTACCCAGCGCGTCTGGTCGGCGCCGATCGATTCTCCGACATCGCGGTGGTGAAGGTCGGGACCGCGGAGCGGCTGCCGGCCGCGCAACTGGGGACGTCCGGCACGCTGCGGGTCGGCCAGCTGGCGGTCGCGATCGGCAACCCGTTCGGGCTGGGGCACACGGTGACGGTGGGTGTGGTCAGCGCGCTCAACCGGAGCATTCAAGTGCCAGGGTTGATTATCGAGAATCTGATCCAGACCGACGCCGCCATCAATCCCGGCAACAGCGGCGGGGCGCTGGCTGATAGCGGGGGATCGGTCATCGGCATCAACACCGCGATCGTGCCCAACGCCCAGGGCATCGGGTTTGCTATTCCGGTTGACAGCGCGCGGGCGATCATGGACCAACTCATCCGCGCCGGCCACGTGGTCCGCCCTTACGTGGGCGTGGTGTGGGGCGGCGATGTTGATCGCAGCATCGCCGGCCAGTACAACCTGCCGGTGGATCACGGAGTTCTTGTACGCGAGGTAGACGCCAACGGGCCGGCCGCCAACGCCGGCATACAGGCCGGGGATATCATCGTGGCCGTGGATGGCAAGCCTGTGGCCAACTGGAACGAGTTCATCCGCGAACTGTTCACCCGCCGCCCCGGCGATCGTGTGCGCCTGGAGATCGTCCGGGACGGTGGCCGTCGCACGCTCGTCGTGACGCTCGCTCAGCGGACGCAGTGAGAGGCAGTCGGGCGGTCAGGCGGTCGCGGGGAGTAGTGACGCTTCTGGCATGAGTCCTGCGCGGTCGGCCGTGCGGGGACCGGTGAGTTCTGCCCAGTTCGCCCAGGTCCAGCGCCTCGTCGAGCAGGGGATGGCGGCGGAGACGTTCCCTGGTGCGGTCGTCCACGTCCGTCAGGACGCCCGCGTCGTGTGGCATCACGCCTTCGGGTGGGCGGCGGTCACTCCGCGCCGGCGGACCATGCGGTCCGATGCCGTGTTTGACCTGGCCTCGTTGACGAAACCCATCGCCACCGCGACTGCGGTGCTGCAACTGGTGGAACACGGAATCCTCCAGCTCGATCACCCGGTGGCGGACTACCTTCCGGCGTTCGGAGCCTCTGGGAAGCAGGCGGTGACCGTGCGGCATCTCCTCACGCACACCTCGGGGTTACCCGCGTGGATCCGGCTGTACCTGCGGGTGCGCACCCCGGCCGAGGCGCTGCGATACATCTGCGCGCTCTCGCCTGGTGCTGCGCCGGGAAGCCGCGTGGAGTACAGCGATCTGGGATTCATTGTGCTCGGAGAACTCGTTCGCGCGTGCGGAGAGCTCTCGCTCGATCGCTACCTCGATGCCCGCATCGCACCGCTGGTAGGATGGCGGCGCACGCGCTTTCGGCCGCCGGCGGCCTGGCGCCCGCGCTGTGTGGCCACGGAAGCGGGCAACGAGTTCGAGCGCGCGGCCGCGGGTGCGGAAGGCAAGGGGTTCCGCTGGCGCACAGGAGTCATCTGCGGCGAGGTCCACGACGGGAACAGCTACTACCTCTATCGTGGTGTCGCCGGGCATGCCGGGCTCTTCTCCACGGCCGAGGAGGTCGGGCGCTTCGGGCAGATCATGCTGGACTTCGGAGCCACTCCCCACGGTGCGGTGCTCGCCCGCAGGACCGTGGCCGAGGCGACCCGCGATCAGACCGGGCAGTTGGAGGAGGCCCGCGGGCTAGGCTGGCGCTGCCGGCGGGGCAGCCCGTTCATGGGCGTGCGGGCGTCCTCGGAGGCATTCGGACACACGGGATTCACCGGCACCTCACTGCTCGTCGACCCGCCGCGGGCATTGGTGGTGGTGCTGCTGACCAACCGGGTCCACCCCCGTGCCGCGACCACGGCGATTGAAACGTTCCGCGCGCAGTTTCACGACGCGGTGATCGAGGCGATAGAGTCATGAACGACAAGGTGGCGCTGCCGGTCACAGAGATGCGCAATCCCCGGTCTATGGACTTCGATCTCCTGTCCACAGAACAGATGCTGCAGGTAATCAACGCCGAAGACCGCACGGTGGCGGATGCCGTGGCTACGCAGATTCCGCGGATCGCCGAGGCGGTTGAGGCGGCGACGCGCGCGCTCGCGGGGGGAGGCCGGCTGATCTACGTGGGGGCCGGCAGCAGCGGCCGGATTGCGCAGCTGGATGCCGTGGAATGCCCGCCGACGTTTGGCGTCACCGCCGAGCAGGTCCAGGCGATCGTGGCCGGTGGAGAATACGCTCAGGCCGGTTCGGCCGCAGAGCTGGAGGACGATCCCGCGCTGGGGGCGGCCGCCATCGCACAGCGCGCCGTGGGCGCTCGCGATGTCGTCGTGGGACTGGCGGCCAGCGGCACGACCCCGTTTACGCTGGGGGCGCTGCGCGAGGCGCGCCGCCGTGGTGCGGCGACGGTGGCGATCACCTGCGTGCCGGGATCCGAGCTGGCGCAACTCGCCGGCATCGCCATCACGCCTGAGGTGGGGCCGGAGGTGCTGACCGGATCCACGCGGATGAAGGCGGGGACGGCGCAGAAGCTGATCTGCAACATGCTGACCACCGTGACGATGGCCCGGTTGGGCAAGGTGTATAGCAACCTGATGGTGGACGTGCAGCCGCGCAACGCGAAGCTGGCCGCGAGGGCGGTGCGGATCATCGCCCAGGCGGTGAACTGTTCTCCGGAGGACGCGCGGATCTGGCTGACCCGGGCCGGTGGAGAGGTGAAAACCGCTATCGTCATGGCCCGGGCCGGCGTGGGCCGCGAGCGTGCCCACGCGCTGCTCCAGGCGGCCGATGGGGCGGTCCGCGGCGCGCTGCAGCGCGCCGCGGCGGGCGGTCCGGAGACTCGGTCGTGACCGACTGGGCCGCCTTGAGGGCCGCGGATCCCAAGATTATTGTGGGGCTGATGTCCGGAACGTCGGCGGACGGGATCGACGCCGCGGTGGTCCGCGTGCGTGGATCCGGCGTGCGGACCCGCGCCGAGATCATCGCCTGTGTCGCCGTTCCCTATCCCGCGCAGGACCGCCAGGAGCTGTTCGCGCTGTTCTCCACGTCCACGGGAACCGTGGAGCGGATCTGTGCGTTCAACTTCCGCCTAGGCACGCTCTTCGCGCAGGCGGCGGCGGCGGCCATTGCCGCGGCGCACCTGCGGTCGGACCAGGTACACCTGATCGCGTCGCCCGGCCAGACTGTGTATCACATTCCTCCACACGCCGATGGCAGGGGGTCGACACTGCAGATCGGAGAGGCGGCCGTGATCGCGGAGCGCCTCGGGATACCCGTGGTGAGTGACTTTCGCGTCCGGGACATGGCCGCAGGCGGGCAGGGAGCGCCTCTGGTGACGTACGCCGACTATTTGTTGTTCCGTGACGAGCAGCGGGCACGCGCCGTGCAGAACCTCGGAGGTATCGGCAACGTGACCTACCTCCCCCGCGGCGGCGGGATCGACACGGTCCTGGCCTTTGACACCGGTCCAGGCAATATGGTGATCAACGGCGTGGTGGAACTGATCAGTGGTGGAACACTGGAGTTTGATCATGACGGCGTGCTGGCCGCTGCCGGCAGGCCGGATGCGGCGCTCGTGGAGACGCTGCTAGCGGATCCATACTTCTCATCACCGCCGCCCAAGACCACCGGGCGCGAGAAGTTTGGTCAGGGGTATGCAACCGCACTGCTGGCCACCGCCCGGCAGCGCGGTTTGTCGGACGCCGATGTCGTGGCCACCGCCACACGGCTGACCGTTGAATCGATCGCACGCGCGTACCGCGCGTTCCTGGTGCCCCGCGGGGGCGTCGACGACGTCATGCTTGGCGGAGGAGGCAGTCACAACCCCGTCTTGCGAGAATGGCTGGCGCAGGCGCTCCGGCCGGCACAGGTGCGTACGACGGACGAATGGGGGATCGCGAGCCGGGCCAAAGAGGCGGTGGCGTTCGCCATCCTCGCCAACGAAACGGTGGCCGGCAACCCCTCCAACGTGCCGTCCGCGACCGGCGCGACCCATCCCGTGGTCCTGGGCAAACTCGTTCCTGCTTGAACTGCCTCAAACAGACGGGAACACGGGATCGCGGGAACACGGGAACGCGACCTAATCCTTTCGTGCGGGGTTGTTCTCGCGTTCCCGCGTTCCCCCGTTCCCGCGTTCCCGGCAGTTCGCGCCCCCGCGTATAATGCTGGCATGGTCTACACATACGAGGCCGCCAAGCGCGCGGCGCTGGAGGCGGTACGCCGGATCGCCGGCGCCGACGTCGGCCTCTCACTCGCGACTCCACCCGCCGGCGTCCCCGCCGATCTCGCCATTCCATGCTTCCCGCTGGCGGCGGCGCTGCATGCCTCTCCCCAGGAGATCGCCGCCAGGCTGGCGCGGACGGTAACGCTGGGTCCGCTGCTCGAGTCGGCGCAGGCCAGCGGCGGTTACCTCAACCTCACCTTTGCGCGCGGAGCGTTTGCCGCCGGGGTGATGGGGGACGTGCACCGGATGGGCGATCGCTACGGCGCGCTCGATGCCGGCGGGGGCCGCACGGTGGTGATCGACTTCTCGGCGCCCAATGTGGCCCGGCAGATGTCGGTGGGACACCTGCGGTCCACGATCATCGGCGCGGCGCTGTACGAGCTGCACAAGTTTGCCGGCTACCAGCCGATCGGGGACAATCATCTGGGCGACTGGGGCACGCAGTTCGGCACGCTCTTGTACGCGTATCACGCCTGGCTGGATCGCGAGGCCTACGCACAGGACCCCATCGGGGAACTGCTCCGCCTCTATGTGAAGTTCGACGCGGAAGCCCGCCGCGATCCGTCGCTGCGCGACCAGGCCCGGCAGTGGCATTTGCGCCTGGAGCAGGGCGACCCGGACGCCAGAGCGCTGTGGCACGAGTTTGTCCGTCACAGCCTGGCTGCGTTTCAGAAGATCTACGACCTGCTCGAGGTGCGATTCGACCACACGCTGGGCGAGAGTTTTTACGAGGACAAGATGGGCGAGGTGATCGAGACCGCGGTGCGTCGGGGTATTGCCGTGGAGGATCAGGGCGCGCTGATTGTCCGGCTGGATGACGTGGGGATCAAGACGCCGCTGATCCTGCGCCGGAGTGACGGGGCCACCCTCTACCACACCCGCGATCTGGCCACGGCGATCTACCGGCTGCGGACGTTCCATCCCTCCAAGATCCTCTACGTGGTCGGCGCCGACCAGCGGCTACACTTCCAGCAGTTGTTTGCCACCCTGCGCAAGCTCGGGTTTGGCGACGTGGACTACGTGCACGTGGATTTCGGACTCATCCAGCTCCCGGAGGGCCGTATGAGCACCCGCCGCGGCCGGGTGGTCTTCCTGGAGGATGTCCTGGACGAAGCGATGGCGCGGGCCCGCCGGCTGGTGGAAGAGAAGAATCCTGAATTGTCCGAGCCTGAAAAAGATGAGGTGGCACGGATCGTCGGCATCGGCGCGATCAAGTACGCGGACCTCTCGCAGAACCGCGTGAAGAATATCGTCTTCGATTGGGATCGGATGCTTGCCCTGGACGGAGACAGTGCACCCTACCTGCAGTACACCTACGTGCGCGCCCGCGGTATTCTGCGCAAGGGCGGTGACCGCGCGGCGGAGGGCCCGTTCGACCCTGTGGCCACCGGGACTCCCGCGGAGTGGGCGCTTGTCCTGGCCCTGGGCAACTTCCCCGAGGTTGTCGCGGAGGCGCTGCAGGGGTACTACCCCCACGTGGTGGCCAACTATCTGTTTGCGCTGGCGCAGGCGTTTCACGGATTCTATCACGATGTGCCCGTCCTGCAGGCCGATTCTGCCGCGCTGCGCCGCAGCCGCGTCCAACTGGTAGCCGGGGTGGCCACCGTGATGCGGACCGGGCTAGGCCTGCTGGGCATCGGCGTCCCCGAGCGGATGTAGGCCCGGGGGAGCCTGAGCAGGATGAGGATGAGGTATAATGAAGATGGTAGGCAAGGGCACCGGCAGGGATTTCTCGCAGGATAGAGAAACCCCCCGAGAGCCTCGGAGCAGTGGGAATCCCCGACGGCGTGTAGGCTGGAAATTCCGACCCGCCCGGCTCGCTCGCACGGTTTGCGACGCCACGCACGTACCCTGGACCCATCAGCCGGCGGTTACCTGGTGCCGTACCAACTTGATAGCTAGGCCAATCCTCCGAAGATCCCAAAGGGACTGAGAACAGAAGGCGAGCCCAATCAAGTTGGTACGGCACTGGTCAGCCACCTGTTATTCCCAACAGCGGATGAGCTATAGGGGAGATCGATGACGACACGAACAAACCGCACCCTACGCTTGTGTGGATGGGGGACCCTCGCATTGGCGGCTATCGCCGTCATCCCAGCCTGGGGCGCTATCTTCACCGATATTGCGGGGGTGCCGGCGCAGCGGGCTATTGAACGCCTGGCGGCCAAGGGAATCTTCAAGCTCAGCACCGACAAGTTCAATCCCGCCGGCACGGTACCCCGCGGGGAATTTGCCGTCTTGCTGACCCGGGTGCTCGGCGTTGCGGGCCAGGGGGTGCCCCTCCCGGCGTTCAAGGATGTCGCCGATATCCCCAAGGAGATGCAACCGGCCGTGGCCGTGATCACGAATCTTGGTTCGGTGTCGCCGCTCCGGGCCGAGGTGCGCAAGGGCGCGGTGGTGTATGTGCTGACCACGGACAAACCGGTCTATGCACCGACGGATAACCTGGAACTCCATTTCACCATCAGCAACGCCGGAACCGCGGATGTCAAGTTTGAATTTGCCAACTCTCAGTTCTTCGACTTTGTGATCAAAAACGCGGACGGAGTCGACGTGGCGCAGTGGTCGCTGGGGCGGGCCTTCCTGCCCATGAAAGAGCCGCTCACCCTGGCGGCGGGAAAATCGTTCGACTATGTCACGCAGTGGAGGCAACTGGACCAGAACGACGAGCCTGTCCTGCCCGGCCGCTATGAGTTGATCGCCACGCAGACCACAAAGCAAGATCCCACGACGCTGACGCTGGCGCTGTACCGAGGCGTCCTGCCCGCCTATTCCGACAACACCTTCCGGCCAAAGGCAGATCTCACCCGCATAGACCTGGCGGCGGTGATGGTCAGGGCGATGGGACTGGGCGAGGTACCTTCGCGACCGCCGGCGGTATCCGACGCGGCGGAGATTCCGGCAGCGCTGCGCGGCACGGTGGGGGTGGCCATCGAGAAGGGGCTGCTCCCCGTCCTGCCTGACCGCAGCTTCCGGCCCGCGCAGGCGGCGACGCGGGCGGACGTCGCCTGGGCGCTGGACAAGGTGATGGACTCGCTGGGGCGTTACGACTTCTCCAAGGGGATGCTGAAGGACATTCGCGTGGGCACGCCGACCCTGATGGTGGTCGAAGAGTTGAACAAAGCTCAGCGCACATTCCGCGTGGCTCGAGCGAATGCGGTGTATCGCAATAACACCGTCGCGGACCTGAAGGATCTGCAGCCCGGCGATGCGCTCTTGTTCTTGAAAGTCGGCGACGTGGGCGACGTCGCTTACATTGAAGCCACGGGAAAGTGACCTCGAGGGGGAGACGGCAATGAAATTCTTCCTTGACACGGCGAACCTGGAGGAAATTCGCACGGTGCACCGCTGGGGGATCCTGGACGGCGTGACCACCAACCCCAGCCTGGTGAGCCGCGAAGGCATGGACTACCGCACGGTGGTGCGCGAGATTGCATCCATCACCAGCGGTCCCATCTCCGTGGAGACCACCAGCGACAAGCCCGACGACATGATCCGGCAGGGCAAAGAGTACACCACCTGGGCGCCCAACGTGGTGGTGAAGGTGCCGGCCACCCAGGACGGCATCATGGCCGGAGCCGCGCTGGTGCGCGAAGGCATCCGCATCAACGTCACGCTGACGTTCTCAGTCAATCAAGCGTTGCTGGCCGCCAAGGTGGGCGCATACTTCGTCAGTCCCTTTCTGGGACGCTTGGACGACATTGGGCAGGATGGGATGCAGGTCGTCCGCGACGCCGTGCAGATCTTCAAGACATACGGGTTTGCCACACAGGTGCTGGCCAGCAGCCTCCGCCATCCGCTGCATGTGACCCAGGCCGCCCTGGCCGGCGCGCATATCGCGACGATCCCGTTCAAGGTGGTTGAGCAGCTCTTTAAGCATCCGCTCACTGATCTGGGGCAGGAGCGGTTCCTCGCCGACTGGCGGAAACTGCAGAGTGAGCTAGAACGGCGGAAGACCACAGTCTGAGATCACGCGGCTCCTGTCCAGATGATGGCTCCCGCCCACGGGGTCGACCGTCTACCCGTGAGCGGGCGGTGGTATACACGCACGCGGAGGTGCATGGGCAGTGACGGCAATCGCTGAGTTAGAGCCCAAGACGATCAATGAGCTCCAGGATATGGCCAAGGAGCTCAACATCCCGAATTACAGGCGGTACCGCAAACAGGAGTTGATCATGCGAATTTTGCAGGCGCAAACTGAACAATCCGGGCTGATGCTCCGCTCGGGCATTCTTGAGATCATGCCGGAGGGGTACGGCTTCCTGCGACATGAGGGCTACCTCCCGGGTTCTGAAGATATTTACGTCTCGCCCTCGCAGATCAAACGGTTCGGACTGCGGGTCGGCGATGAGGTGCTGGGCCAGGTCCGGCCCCCCAAGGACAACGAGAAGTACTACGCGTTGCTGCGGGTGGAGGCCGTCAACGGCCTGGATCCCGAGCAGGCGCGCTCCCGCCCGGATTTCGAGCGGCTGACGCCGGTCTTCCCGCACGAGCGCATCAAGTTGGAGAGCAACGGCGATATCACCACGCGGATGCTGGATTTGTTCGCCCCAATCGGCAAAGGCCAGCGGGCGATGATTGTCTCGCCGCCCAAGGCCGGTAAGACGACGCTGCTGAAGAAGATCGGCCAGGCGGTGGTCTCCAACGACCCGGAGATCTACCTGATGGTGTTGTTGCTGGACGAACGCCCTGAAGAAGTCACCGACATGCGCCGGTCGGTCGAGGCGGAGGTGGTGGCGTCCACCTTCGACCGCCCGCCGGAGGAGCATATCCAGGTGGCGGACCTTGTATTGGAGCGCGCCAAACGCCTGGTGGAGGGTGGCCGCGACGTGGTCATCCTCCTGGACAGCCTCACCCGCTTCTCCCGCGCCAACAACCTGGTCATCCCGCCGTCCGGGCGCACGCTGTCGGGTGGTCTCGACCCCGCGGCGCTGCACCGGCCGAAGCGCTTCTTCGGCGCGGCGCGCAAGATTGAGGAAGGCGGCAGTCTCACCATCGTGGCCACCGCGCTGATCGATACGGGTAGCCGCATGGACGATGTGATCTACGAGGAGTTCAAGGGAACCGGCAACATGGAGATGCATCTCAACCGCAAGCTCCAGGAGCGGCGCACCTTCCCGGCGATCGACATTAAGATGAGCGGGACCCGCCGCGAGGAGCTGCTCCTCACCGAAGACGAGCTGCGGAAAGTCTGGGTGCTGCGCAAGAGCTTGGAGCAGCTGGACACGGTTGCCATGACGGAACTCATCCTGGACCGCCTGCGCAAAACCGCGAACAACCAGGCCTTCCTGAAGTCCATCGTGAAGAGCGCCGAAGAAGACGCGCAGTAGGCGCCGTCGGCGTCGTGCGGTCGAGCGGGTGTTCGCCACCGCCGCGCGCGGTCAGAGAGCGCGCACGGGCGAGCCTGAGCGAGCACGCGCGAGATCCTGCGCGTCCGGGTCCTCCCGCCGCTCCTGTCTGCCCCCACCTGTCTAAATGCCCGCGACCACGGGCAGGAATTCGATACCCCGAGGCGAATACGGAGGGCGAATTTTTCCGGCATACTCATGCGTCCGGCCCTCCCACGTTTCCTCGGCTCGTTACCGGAGACAGGTGGACGAATGCGACAGACGGCACGGCGATATTGGGGCGGACTGCTGGTTGTTGGCTTCCTGGTTATTCCGGCATTCGACTCTTCCGACACCCCGTTGGGGTGGTCTCCCTCCGACACGGTTCCATTTCTCACCGTGGCAGCGGCCCAGAGTCGCGCGGTGCGGACTCTGTGGTCATCTGCCACCATCCCGGCGATCTCCTTGACGCCGCCGCTGCCGGTGGCTGGGGATTCCCGGCCCCCCGCAGTCCGTGCCGCGCCGCGCCCGACGGTACGCGGCTCATCGGCATCGCTCACGACTCCGGCTGCCAGCGCCGTATCTGCTGAAGCCTCGATTGTCGTGCAGGAAGGCCAAACCCTCTGGCAGATTGCTCAGTCCTACGATCTGACGGTCGAAGGGCTGGTTGCAGCGAACGGCATCGGCAACGATGATCTGATCCAGGTAGGCCAGCGCCTGATGATCCCCGGCCGGCTCATTCCGCCGGCGCCAGCGGCGACCCGCGCGGCTCCTCCCTTACCACGGCAGACGTCCCGGCCATTCACGGTGGTCGTCGGCCAGGGCGAAACGCTGTGGGAAATCGCACAGACGCACGGACTCTCCGTGGACGCCATCGTCGAAGCCAACGAACTTCGCAGCGGAGACCTGGTTCAACCGGGGCAGCGGTTGGTCATCCCCGGGGGCGCCATCGATATTCCCCGCCGGATCACCTCGCCGACCAGAGGTTCGGTCGTTAGCATCGCCCAGAGTTTCGTCTGGCCGGCCCGGGGAGCGCTGTCATCCCGATTTGGGTGGCGATGGCAGCACCACCACAACGGGATTGATATCGCCGCCCCGTATGGCACGCAGATCTATGCCGCCAGGGCGGGGCGGGTCACCTTCTCGGGGTGGTACCAGGGGTACGGCCGGGCGGTGATCATCGATCACGGCGACGGCGTCAGCACCGTCTATGGGCATGCGTCCAAACTGCTGGTGCGTGCCGGGGAGATGGTCCGCGCCGGGCAACCGATCGCGCTGGTAGGCTCCACGGGCATCGCCACCGGTCCGCACCTGCATTTTGAGATCCGCGTCAACGGCCGGCCGCTGAATCCGCTGAAATACCTCTAACCGACGGGATCGCGGGAACGCGGGATCGCGGGAACAAAGGCCGAGCTATCCCCCAATTATTATTGATTCGCGCCCCGGGCTTCGAGTTTCTTCTCCGCGTGCGGTGTGGTACAATCGCGGATGGTTCCCTAACGGGAACCACACGGATACAGAGGGTCGATGCAGTTTCGCGTTCCCCTGTTCCCGTTGTCGAGAGAGAGGTCGCAACTCATGAAAAAGGGCATCCATCCCCAGTACTACCAGGCCACCGTCATCTGTGGCTCCTGCGGCACCACCTTTGTGACCGGGTCCACGAAGAAGGACATCCGCGTCGAGATCTGTTCCCGTTGCCATCCATTCTTCACGGGGCAGCGGAAGTTCATCGATGCCGAAGGTCGCGTTCAGAAGTTCGCCAAGAAGTACGGGCTCAAAGTCTAGCCGAAAAGCGAAAAGGAAGAAGGAAAAGGGAAGAGGGGAAGTGCTGTTTCCCCCTCTTCCTTTTTCCTTAAAGGGGGTACACGGGTGGACAGTACCAGGGGCCGTGGCCGCATCGAGGTCATCTGCGGCAGCATGTTCAGCGGGAAGAGCGAGGAGCTCATCCGCCGGGTGCGGCGGGCGCAAATCGCCCGGCAGCGCGTGCAGGTGTTCAAGCCCGCCCTCGACGACCGGTACAGCCGCCATCTGGTGGCCTCCCACGATGGGTCGCGGCTGGACGCCATTCCACTGCACCGCAGCGCGGAGATCCTCGAGCAGCTGGGTGAAGGCGTGACCGTGGTGGCCGTAGATGAAGCGCAGTTTCTTGACGACCGGCTCCCAGAGATTGTCCAGGTGCTTGCGGATCGCGGCGTCCGGATGGTCGCCGCCGGCCTGGACATGGATTTCCGCGGCGAGCCATTCGGACCGATGCCTCGCCTGCTGGCGCTTGCCGAGTCCGTGGACAAGCTGCAGGCTATCTGCATGGTGTGCGGCGCGCCGGCGAGCCGCACCCAGCGGCTGGTCAACGGGGAGCCGGCGCATTACAGCGATCCAATCATCATGGTCGGCGCGCGTGAAGTGTATGAAGCGCGGTGTCGGGAACACCACGTCGTGCCGGGGAAACCACAATCTACACAACCTACACAACCTACACAATCCAACGACAAGAGAGGGTAGGTTTAGATTGTGTGGATCGTGTAGATTGTGTAGATCGTGTAGGTTCAGCGCCAAACCGTCATGGCCAATGCGAACTCTCGACTGGTAATCGGCGGTCAAGCAGTGATCGAGGGCGTGATGATGCGTTCACCGCGATGGACATCGACCGCGGTGCGGGCCCCCGACGGGGCGATTGCGGTGTTCACCGAAGCACGCCCCTCACCGCTCGTTCGCCGCCGCTGGCTGCGGCTGCCGGTTCTTCGCGGGGTCATCGCCCTCTACGACACCTTGACCATCGGCGTCCGGTCGCTGTTGTGGTCGGCAGGCGTCGCCGCGGGTGCGGACCGGCCGCTGACGGCCGGTCAGGTCGGGGCAGCAGTCGCGGGGGGGCTGGTGGTGGCGGTCGGGCTATTTTTCGTTCTGCCCGCGGCCCTGATCCGGCTGGTGGACCGCTTCCTCGGAAACGTCTACGCCCTTAACCTCGCCGAGGGGGCCTTGCGGGTCGCGACGCTGGTGGGCTATCTGGCCGCGGTCGGCCGCTCTGCCGAGATGGCCCGTGTCTTCGCGTACCATGGCGCCGAACACAAGGCAGTCAATGCGTATGAACACGATGCCCCGCTGGAGCCCGGTGCCGTGCAGACGTTCAGCCGGTTTCACCTCCGCTGTGGGACCAGTTTCGTGCTGATAGTCATGATCGTTGCCGTGATCGTGTTCTCGTTTCTGGGACGCCCACCGCTGCTGTGGCGGATCGCGTTGCGCGTGGGGGCCATCCCCCTGGTCGCCGGGATCAGTTACGAGGTCATCCGCGCGGGGGGCCGGCACCGCTGGCTGCGTCCGGTGATGCTGCTAGGGCTGTGGTTGCAGCGGTTGACCACGCGCGAACCGGACGACCGGCAGGTCGAAGTGGCCACCCGTGCGCTGCGCGAGGTGGTCGAACGGGAGGGCGCCAGTCCCTCGTTTATAATGAGTGGGTGATGAGCGTTGACCGCAATGCCATGCTGGACAAACTCCAGGCGCTGGCAGCCCGGTACGACGAGCTGCTGCACGCCATGGCCGACCCGCGCATACTCCAGGATCAGGAGCGGTTCCAGAAGGCCGCGCGCGAGCAGTCGGCGCTGGAAGAGACAGTCACGGCCTTCCGCGAGTTCCAGCGGGTCTCAAAGGAAGCCGACGAGGCGGCCAGCATGGCGCGAGACGAGCAGGATCCAGAACTGCGCGAGTTCGCCCGTGCCGAAGAGGCACGGCTGCGAGCCAGTCAGCACGCGCTGGAAGCAAAGCTGCGGGACCTCCTGACCCCGAAAGATCCGCTGGCCGACCGCAACATCATCATGGAAATCCGCGCCGGGGCCGGGGGGGAGGAGGCCGGTCTCTTCGCGGGCGATCTCTTCCGGATGTACTCGCGCTACGCGGAACGCAACCGCTGGAAGGTGGAGGTGCTGCAGAGCAACCCCTCGGCATTAGGCGGATTCAAAGAAATCATCTTCAGCATCCAGGGCCGGGGGGTGTATCGCCGCTTGAAGTATGAGAGCGGCGTTCACCGGGTGCAGCGTGTGCCCGCCACAGAGTCGTCAGGCAGGATTCATACCTCGACCGCGACGGTGGCGGTGTTGCCCGAAGCCGAAGAGGTGGACGTGCAGATCCGGCCAGACGAGATCGAGATCGAAACATACCGGGCCGGCGGCGCCGGGGGGCAAAACGTGAACAAGGTGGAAACCGCTGTGCGGATCCACCACCTCCCCACCGGCCTCGTGGTGGCCTGCCAGGATGAGCGGTCGCAGCATCAGAACCGTGAGAAAGCAATGCGCATCCTGCGGGCCAAACTCCTGGAGCAAGAGATCCATCGCCAGCAGCAGGCCATCGCGCAGCAGCGCCGCCTGCAGGTGGGGACCGGTGAGCGCAGCGAGAAGATTCGCACCTACAACTTTCCCCAGAGCCGCGTCACCGACCACCGCATCGGCCTGTCCCT
>Ga0209806_1000397_pt1 | contig 29523 bp, 31 predicted proteins | sample GraSoiAngelo_152_FD_186166 | JGI IMG/M metagenome (GOLD analysis project Ga0209806, IMG submission 186166) | Grasslands soil microbial communities from the Angelo Coastal Reserve, California, USA - 14_1009_12_30cm (SPAdes) (version 2) | ecosystem: Environmental > Terrestrial > Soil > Grasslands ... | reverse complement strand
GCCACCCAGATCCACACGCACATGTGTTACAGCGAGTTCAACGACGTGATCCGGGTGATCGAGAAGATGGATGCCGACGTGATTTCGATCGAAAACGCGCGCTCGGTGTCGGAGCTGCTCGAGGGGTTCAAGGAATACCGCTATCCGAACGAGATCGGGCCAGGCGTCTATGATATCCATTCCCCCCGCGTGCCGACCACGGCGGAGATCGTGCAGGCGTTGAAGCGCATGCAGGAGGTGCTCGACGACCGCCAGATCTGGGTCAACCCCGACTGCGGCCTCAAGACGCGCGGCTGGCAAGAGACGCTGGCGGCGCTGCGCAACCTGGTGCATGCGGCGCGCCAGATGCGGCCCGTGCCCTCGCCGACCGGCGCGCCGAGTTAAGTTTACGTCATGAACCCCGCCGAAATCCGGATCACCGCCGAGCCGATCGACACCAGCCGCTGCAAGTTCGTCGTGAGCGAGCCGGTGCATGCGGGCGGCGTGCGGCGATTCGCGTCGTCCGACGACGCGAGCGGCTCGCCGCTCGCCGAGGCGATCTTCGCGATCCCGGACGCGGACGTGGCCGAGGTGATCGTCTCCGGGAACCTCGTGACGGTCGTGAAGCGCGGTCCCGCCCCGTGGCAGACGGTGGGCAAGGCGGTGGGTCAGGCGATCCGCGCCGTCGTCGCCGCGGCCGGCCCGGCCGTGGCGCCCAAGCCCGCGGGGCCTGCGACGCCCGGCACGGACGACGACGCGCTGTACGAGCGGGTCGCCGACCTGTTCGAGAGCCAGGTGAATCCCATGGTCGCGCGGCACGGCGGCCGGGTCGAGCTCATCGACGTGCAGGACGCCGTCGTGATGGTCCGCATGGCGGGCGGGTGCCAGGGATGCGGCATGGCGGACGTGACGCTGCGCCAGGGAATCGAGGCGATGCTGCAGCAGCATGTCCCCGATGTGAAGGGCGTCGTCGACATCACCGATCACGCCGCCGGCTCCAACCCGTACTTCGCCGCCGCCAAGAAGTAAGGCGCGGCATGCCGCGCCAGTCGGTCCCCCGCCTGCTGCTGCTCCTGCCCACGGCGACCTACCGCACGGCCGCGTTCGTGGAGGCCGCGCGCCGCCTGGGAGTCGAGCTCACCGTCGCCTCCGAGCGTCCCAGCACGTTCCAGGACGCGAACCCCGGCGGCCTCGTCACGCTCGACCTCTCCGACCCGGACCGTGCCGCCGCTCAGGCACGGGCCTTCGGGCGCGAACATCCGCTGCAGGGGGTGGTGGGCGTGGACGACGACACGGCGGTCGTGGCGGCCGCGATCGCCGACAGGCTCGGCCTGCGCGGCAACGCCGTCGTCGCGGCGCGCGCTGCGCGCGACAAGCACGAGCAGCGGACGCTGCTCGCCGCGGCGGGCGTGCCCGTGCCCCGCTTTACGCTGTATCGGGTGGACGACGATGCACGGCAGCTCGCCGCGGGGGTGTCCTACCCCTGCGTGCTCAAGCCCCTGCGCCTGGCCGCCAGCCGCGGCGTGATCCGCGCGGACACACCCGAAGCGTTCGTCGCCGCCTTCGAGCGGGTAAGGCGAATACTCGAGCGAGCGGGATCCGAGATGCGGGATGCGTCCGTCTCCACGGATCTCGCATCCCGCATCCCGCATCCCGCATCCGGCTCGATCCTCGTCGAGGACTTCGTTCCCGGCCCGGAAGTGGCGCTCGAGGGGCTGCTCGTCGCGGGCCAGCTTCAGGTGCTCGCGCTGTTCGACAAGCCCGACCCGCTCGACGGCCCGTATTTCGAAGAGACGATCTACGTCACGCCGTCGCGCCTTCCAGCGGACGCGCAGCGCGCGGTCGCGGCGTGCGCGGAGCGGGCGGCCGCGGCGCTCGGGCTCCGGGAAGGACCGGTGCACGCCGAGCTGCGGGTGAACTCCAGGGGCCCCTGGCTGATCGAGCTCGCCGCGCGGCCGATCGGAGGGCGCTGTAGCGGGGCGCTGCGGTTCGAAATCAGGGAACGGGGAAAGGGGAAAGGGGAAATGCTTTCGCTCGAGGAGATCGTCATCCGGCACGCCCTGGGCATGGAGCTGCCCGTGCTCGAGCGCGAGCGGCAAGCGTCGGGAGTGATGATGATCCCCGTCCCGGGCGCCGGCGTGTTACGAGAGGTGCGGGGTGTGGATGCGGCGCGGGCGGTGCCGCTGGTCGAGGAGGTCGCCATCGTCGCGCATCCGGGCCAGGTGCTCGTGCCGTGGCCCGAGGGCGCGCGCTATCCCGGATTCATCTTTGCGCGCGGTGCGTCGCCCAAGGCTGTCGAGACCGCGCTACGGACCGCGCATCGGCAGCTGCAGTTCGTGCTGGTGTAGGAGCTACGCCGCCGTGGCGACGCACTCCAGCCAGTTGCGCGGCACGTGGTTCATGCCCGTCTCTTCGATTGTGCGGCGGAGCCCCTCTTTCAGCGCGCTCGAGCCTTCCTCGAGCGGTACTCCTGGAAGCGCGCCCTCGATGAACAACGAGAAGCGCCCGATGTCTTCCAGCGCCTCGGGAGTCATCTCGATGCGCACCAGGTCGACCGCGGGGCGTGTGAAGCCGGCCTGAACGCACAGCTCGCCGTACTCCTCAACCGAGAGGAACTGGCGCGCGACCGCGTGGGCGCTGTGCTGCACCTCGAACCCGCGCTCGCGCAGCACCTGCGCGGCGCGCACCACCCAGCGGCGCCAGAACCCCGCCGTGCCGTCGACGTACGCGCCCTTAAAGAACGTCGTATTGAACGCGAACACGCCGTCCCGCTTCAGCACCTTGCGGATTTCGGCGATCACCTGCGCCTTGTCGGGCACGAGGTGGATGGCGTTCAGGAACACGACCGCATCGGCCGACGACACGAGGCGCGATACCCACTCGGCGCTACCCTCGATGAACTCGACGACCTTGGAGTGGATGGCGGCTCGGGCTTTGGAGAGGGCCGATGGGGAGGGATCGATGCCGATCACCTTGGCGTTGCGCGCGTCGTCCAGACGCTCCAAGATCAGCTTGGTGACGGCTCCCGGGCCGCAGCCCAGATCGACGATCTTGCGGCGACCGGGGCAGATGACCCGCTCGACGATCCAGCGATTCACCTCGGTGAAAAACGGGTGTCGGGTGAAGGCTTCGAACGAAAAGCGTTCGTCGCCGCCCTCTTCGTGAGCTGCCATGGAGCCCTCCCCGTCTCTCAGACTTGTGAATCGCGGCCGCACCGCGTCGATTCCCAAGGTTCCAAGATACACCCTTGGGGCTGGCTTCGCGCCCAGGCGCGATCTAGTATGGGCATCTAAGTGATCCCGCCAAGACGTCTCAGTCAAGAGGAAGAACGCTCCCTGGTGCGCCGGCTCAAGGCGCGAGACGAGCACGCGCTGCGGGAGTTATACGACGCGCTCGCACCGTGGGTGCTGGGCCTCGCCTATCGCATCCTGCAAGACGAGGACGAGGCGGAAGAGGTAGTCGGCGACGTCTTCGTGAAAGTGTGGCGTCATGTCCACAGGCACGATCCGCGACGCGGTCCGCTGGTGCCTTGGGTGCTGTCGATCACGCGCAACCGGGCGCTGGACGAACTGCGGCGGCGCCGGCGATGGTGGCGGAAGGCGGACCGTTTGGGGCAGGCGCAGGGGCCGGAAGAGCAGCTCGAGAACCCGGCGCCGCACGAAGCAGCCGTGCCCGGGTGGCCGCTGCACCGCGAGGTGCACGCCGCGCTCGCGTCGCTGCCCGACGAGCTGCGGCGCGTGGTGACGCTGGCGTATTTCGAGGGGCTGTCGCACAGTCAGATCGCGCGCCGCCTGCAGCAGCCGCTGGGGACGGTGAAAACGCGGCTGCGGGCCGCTCATCAGAAGCTGACCGATCAGCTGGCGCATTTAAAGGATTGGCTGCAATGACGGACTGGTTGGGCATGTCGGTGCCGCCGCGGACCCCTCGCCCCGAGCTCAAGGGACGCGTGCTGGCGCGCGCCGTGGCGCGCGGGCGGCGCTGGCCGCTCGCGCTGGCGGCGGCCCTCGTGGTCGTGACGGCAGGAGTGGGGAGCGCGTGGTGGGCGTACCGAACGATCGAGGCGCTCGGGGCGGACCGCGATCGGCTCGCGGCGCACGTCGCGGCGCTCGAAGACACGGTCTCGAGCTTCATCCACGACCCCGCCACCCGGCTGATCCAGGTTCCCGTCTCGACGGGGGGCCGTGTCGGGTCGGTGACGATTTTCGCCGACAGCGTGCGGCACCGCTGGCTGGTGCGGTGCGATGGCCTGGCCCCCAACGCCAGCGACCAGGCCTACCAGCTGTGGTTCGTCACCGACCAGGGGATGCGGCCCGCGGCCGTGATGCCGATGGATCGGGACCAGCCCATGGTGATGGGGCTGCCGCTGCCGCAGGCGGGGGAGCGCGTGACGGGCGCTGCGATGAGCATCGAGCCGCGGGCCGGCTCGCTGAGTCCGAGCGGGCCCATGGTCTTCCACGTGGGGCTTTAGGAGCGCTTCTCCGCCAGGTCGTGGACGGTCTGGAGCTCGACGACCTTGAGGCGGCGCTGCCCCATGGGGAGCGCGGTGGTCACCGATTGTCCCACCTTGGCCCCCAGCAGCGCCTTGCCGAGGGGGGAGGCCATCGAGACCGGCGTTTCGTGCCCGTCGTCATCACCCTCGATGAACTCGCCGAGCGTGAGCGCGTACGTCTCCCGCTGCTTCGTGTCGACGTCCTGCACCGTCACCCGGGAGCCGAACCCCACGCGGTCACGCGGGATATCGGACTCCTGGACGCTCGAGAGCTTGGAGAGCCGCAGCCGCAGGTGGCTCAAGCGCGATGTCACGAACTGCTGGCGCTCGAGCGCGGCCTTGTATTCGGAGTTCTCCCGCAGGTCACCGTGCGCGCGCGCCCGCTCGATCTCCTTCGGCAGCACGAAGTTGATCTCGTGGTTCAGGCGCTCGACCTCGGATTGGAGCCTGTTCTTCAGCTCGTCGATCATGGTTACGAAAAATAGCGTTGTACGACGCCACGACGCTACGTTCCACGAACTCCCTTGTAACGTGGCGTCCTGGCGTCGTACGACGCATTTTTCCGTATGCCCCTCAATATTCGCACCTATCACGAGCTGACCGAGCCGGATCGCTCCGGCCTGCCGGGCCAGATCGCGACGCAGCGGCGCCGGGTGGCGGAGCGGCTTGCGGGCGTGGGCCGCGTGGTCGCGGCGATGAGCGGCAAGGGTGGTGTAGGGAAGAGCTTCGCCACGGCAGGACTCGCCCGGGCGATGGCGCGCGGGGGTCGGGCCGCCGGGGTGCTCGACGCCGACTTCAACGGGCCCACCATCCCCGCACTGCTGCACCTCCCGGTTGCAGGTTGCACGTTGCGCGAGAACGCGATCGAGCCTGCGGTGAGCGCAGAGGGCGTGCGCTGCTTTTCGATGGGGCTCCTGCTCCAGGACGGCCGGCCGCTGGGGTTCCGGGGGCCCCAGGCCGAGAGCCATGTTTGGCGCGAGACGCTCGAGGCGGCGACGCTGCGGGAGTTCCTGGCCGACGTCGCCTGGGGCGCGCTCGACCGCCTGCTGGTCGACCTGCCGCCGGGCATCCAACGGTTCCAGGAGCTCGTCGACCTGCTGCCGACGCCACCGGCGGTGGTCACGGTGACGATTCCCACGGCGGAGTCGGGCGCCGCGGTGCGCCGGGCGATGCAGTTCGCCCGGGAGTGCGGCGCCGAGCTGCTCGGCGTCGTGGAGAACATGGTCGACGGCGCGTTCACGGGGCGCGCCGGCGAAGAGCTGGCCAGCGAGTTCGGGGTGCCGCTACTGGCACGCATCCCGTGGCACCCGACGCCCGACGTGTGGGAAGGTGTGGCGGGCAGGCTGTGAAATTCCTCTGCGTCGAATGCGACCGGCAGATGCTGTTCGAGGAGCGGCAGCTCCCCGGGGACGGCACGCTCGCGGCGGCGTTCCGGTGTCCCCAGTGCGGCCGCGCCGTGGGGCTGTTGACGAATCCGATGGAGACGCAGCTGGTGGCATCGCTGGGCGTGAAGATTGGCGGCACGACGATCGACCCCCAGCCGCTCGAGACGGTGCGCGGGATGGTGACGACGGGGCGAGAAGATGCCTTTGAAGACGGGGAAGAGGAAACAGGAAAGGGAAAAGGTCCCATCCCCGCCTGGTCCCCCGAAGCCCAGGAACGGCTCGCGCGGGTGCCCAACTTCGTGCGCGGGATGGTCAAGAAGATCTACGCCGACTACGCTAGGGACCGCGGCATCGGCGAGATCACGCCGGCGGTGATGGACAACGCGCGCAGCGAGCTCGGGCTCGAGGGGATGTGAGTCTGGACGAGCGGACGGTCCACGGGCTGCGCATCGTGATCGACCGCGACCAGTGCGTCGGGTTCGGCGACTGTGCGACGGCCGCCCCAGAGGGTTTCAAATTGGACGCCGATACGATCGCCACGTTCCTCGAGCCGGAGCGGGTGGAGCGGGAACGGTTACTGCGCGCGTGTGACGCCTGTCCGGTGGACGCGATAACCGTGTGGGACGCGGAGGGTAGGCAGCTCGTGCCCCCGCTTACTTGACAGCCTGTCCAGTCGCTCACATACTGCGCCCCGCCAAAGGGGGAGGTGCCGGTGTACCGCGAGATCTTCGTCCCGGTCGACAACTCGAGCCCGTCGGACTGGGCAGTGGACCGGGCCATCGAGTTGTGCCGGAAATCCGACGGCCACATCACCGGAAACCACGTCTACGCCGCCCGCCTCCACGACGTTCGCTTTCGCCAGCTCGAGACCGGGCTCCCCGCCCGGTTCCAGACTCCCGACGAGATCAAGAAGCAGCGCAAGATCCACGACAAGCTGATCGAAAAAGGCCTGCAGCTGATCGCGGACAGCTTTCTCGACCAGCTGGGGAAGCGCTGCGAGGCCGCAGGCGTGCGTCTGACCCGCCAGCTCCTGGAAGGCATCAATTACGAGGAGATCGTCAACGAGGTGAACCGCGGCGCCGGCCGGCTCCCCGGGTTGATCGGCTTCGACGCCGACCACGCCGCGGGCTACGACGGGGGCGAAAAGACCCGCTCCGACGTGAAGGTGGGCGAGAACGGGCGTCTCCTCGCCGAAGACGAGGACACGGCCGCGCGGCTCGCCGGCTCGTCGGGGCGCCAGTACGACCTGCTCGCGATCGGGGCGCACGGGCTCGGCCGCCAGCCGTATTCGCAGCTCGGCGGCGTCGTGTCGCGCGTGCTGCGCGGCATCGAGAAGGACGTGTTGCTGGTGCGCGACGCGCGGCCGTTCGCGGGCGGGCGGTTCCTGGTCTGCGTGGACGGGTCGTCGTACGGATATCGGGCGATGCGGCTGGCGCTCGAGCTGGCTGAGGCGTTCGGCGGGTCGCTGTTCGTGTGCAGCGCGTTCGACGTGGAGTACCACCACGTCGTGTTTCACAACATCAAAGATGTTCTCTCCTATCAAGCTTCCAAAGTCTTCAAGTTCGAGGAGCAGGAGGAGCTGCACAACAACATCATCGACAAGGGACTCCTGAAGCTGTGCCAGGCGAACCTGAAGCGCGCCGAGGTGATGGCGCAGGAGTTCCCCGGCGTCCCGCTCAAGACGCAGATCCTCGTGGGCAAGCCGTTTCAGGTGATCATGCAGTGGGCCGAGGAGATCAAGCCGTCGCTGCTGGTGCTGGCGCGGCACGGCGCGCACCGCATCGAGGGCACGGACTTGGGAAGCCAGGCCGAGAACCTCGTGCGACTGATGCCGTGCAACGTGCTGCTCGCCGGCACCGGCGGCGTGAAGCCAGAGGACATCCCCTGGATCGAGGAGGACGGCGTCGCCGGGCTGCCCTGGGCGCCCGAAGCCGAGGTGCGGATTCTCCGCGTGCCGCCGTTCGCGCAGGGCATCGCGCGCCGGGCGGTCGAAGAGTACGTGCTCGAGCAGACGAATGGCGAGCCGTCGACGGTCACGAACCGGTGGCTGGACGAGGCGATCCGGAAGCTGCTCCCCACGCATATGCAGCTCATCATGGGGATCGGGACGGCGGAGGAGATCGTGCTCGCCGAGGTGAAGGCGCAGGAGCAGATGAAGGCCACGAAGGTGCAGGGGCGCGATTCCGACCCCCAACCTTTGACCCCTGAAGTTGAAGTGAAGTGCCCGGTCACGGGCGCCGTCAGCCGGCGCGCGCGGACCGCGGCCGACCCGATCGTCTGGACCGAGGAGGCGTGGCAGCGGCTGCAGTTCGTGCCGCTCATCGCTCGACCGCTGGCGCGCAACACGGTCGAGCGGTTCGCGCGGGGGCACGACATCTGGCGGGTGAGCACCCGCGTGATGGACGAGAACAAGCAGGCGATGATCGCGGCCGACGAGTTCGACGTGGACACGATGATGGTGATGTTCCAGGAGCTGCGGGCCAAGCAGATCCGCGCCGAGGCGGAAGGCCGTGACGCGCTCTCTCCCGAGATGCGGGCGTTCATCGAGGAGGCCAAGGCGCAGGGGGTCACGCGCTGTCCGATCCGCGACATCGAGGCCCAGATGGGACAGTGCCCCGTCGACCTGAAGGCGATTAGCCCCTCGGAGGCGAAGGCCGCGATGGAGCGGCTGCTCGCAGAGCGGGCCGCGACCGGGGACTGACGTGGACTACGTGCCGCACGTGGTGGCGTGGAATCTGACCAAGCGCTGCAACCTGGAGTGCGCGCACTGCTACATCGCGGCGGGGCCGAGCGAGAGCGCCGCCGCCGAGCTCGACACGCCCGACTGCCTCGCCATCGTAGACCAGCTGCTGGCGGTGAACCCCGCCCCGCTGCTCATCCTGTCGGGCGGCGAGCCGCTGCTGCGGCGGGACCTGGGCGAGATCGCCCACTACGCGTCCGCCAACGGGGCGACGGTCGTGGTCGGGACCAACGGGACGCTGCTCACCGACGAGCGCATCGCGGCGCTCGTGGAGGCAGGCGTGCGGGGCGTCGCGGTCAGCGTCGATTCGCTGCGCCCCTCCTATCACGACAACTTCCGACGCGGCACGGGCGCGCTCGCCGAGGTCCAGGCGGCACTCGCGCGGTTGCGCGCGGCGCGGCTCGACTTCATCGTGCAGACGACGGTGACCAAGGGGAACCGCGCCGAGCTCGAGCGGCTGGTGGCATGGTCGGCGGACGAGGAAGCCGTCTCGTTCAACTGCTACTTCCTCGTCGCCACGGGCCGCGGCGCGGCGCTGTCGGATCTGGCGCCCGCGGAGTACGAGGCCGTGCTCGCCGACCTGGCGCGCTGGGAGCGCAGCTATCGGGGCCGCATGCTGGTGCGGGCGAAGTGCGCCCCGCATTTCATGCGCCTGGTCCACCAGACCGACCCCGAGTCGCCGGTGTTGAACTACGAGACCCGTTGTCCCTGCGGGACGCAGTACTGCCGCATCACGCCGGACGGTAAGGTCACCCCGTGCCCGTACCTGCCCGAAGTGGCCGGCGATCTCAAGTCGCAGCGCTTCGCCGACGTATGGCGTTCGTCGCCCCTGTTCCGGCGCTTGCGGGAAGGCCCGCTGCAGGGGAAGTGCGGGGCGTGCGAGTACCGGGCGCTGTGCGGCGGCTGCCGGGCGCGCGGGTTCGCGCTCGAGGGGGACGTGCTCGCCGCCGATCCGTCGTGCATCTATGAGCCGACGGGCGACTCGGCCCCCATCGAGCCGGCCCGCGCGCTGCGCTACGGCGGCGACTTTCAACCGGCGCTCACGTGGACGCCCGCGGCACGCGAGCGGGTGGCGCGCATTCCCTCGTTCGTGCGCGGGGTCGTGATGCAGCGGGTGGAGGCGTGGGCGCGCCGCCAGGGACGTCGCGAGGTGACGCCGGAGCTGCTCGCCGAGGTGCGGAGCGCGATGCCGATCGATTTTTCGAAGCGGCAGCCGTTCTTCGTGACGCACAACCGATGACCGAACACCTGTTGCTCGGGTTGCAAGCCGCCGCGGACACGACGCGTGCCTACGGAGAATTCCCGCTCATCGGCGCCCGCGCGGCGGTGTGGATCGCGGCCGAGGTACACCTGATGTTCGCCGCGTTCGTGCTGGGCGTCCCGATGTTCGCCGTGGTGGCGGAGGCGATCGGGATCTTCGGCAAGGACCAGCGCTACGACCGGCTCGCCAAGGAGTTCACGCGCCTGCTGCTGGTGGCCTACAGCGCCACGGCGATCTGGGGCGCGGTGCTGGTGTTCTTCCTGGCGACGCTGTACCCGAAGTTCTGGGCGTATCTCACCGCGGTGTTCGGCCCCTCCATGTGGGCGTACGCCGGGCTGTTCTTCTGCGAGTCGTTCACGCTGTACCTCTATTACTACGGCTGGGACCGCTGGAAGTACGGGCGGCCGAAGTTGGGCCACTGGAGCCTCGGGCTGCTGCTGAACCTGTGGGGCACCATCGTGATGTTCATCGCGAACTCGTGGCTCACCTATATGATGACCCCGCCGCGGGACATCACGCCGACCACCGATCCGGCGACGATCAAGCTGTGGCACGCGATCGCCAACGCGACCTGGATGCCGATCAACGTGCACCGGCTGATCGCCAACGTCGTGTTCGGCGGCGCGATCGTTGCCGCGTACGCGAGCTACCGCTTCCTCGCCGCGAAGACCGACGAAGAGCGCGCCCATTACGACTGGATGGGTTACGTCGGCAACTTCATCGCCATCTCCGCGCTGATCGTGCTGCCGTTCGCCGGCTACTGGCTGGGTCGCGAGATCTACCAGTACGACCAGTCGATGGGCATCACGATGATGGGCGGGTTCATGAGCTGGCTGTGGGTGATCCAGGCGTTCCTCATCGCGGTGCTGTTCCTCACCGGCAATTACTACCTGTGGATCGGCATGGGCCGCATTCCCGGCGCGGAGCGGTTCCGGCCCTACACCAAGTACCTGCTGATCGTGCTCGTGCTCGGCGCGATCGTGTGGGGCACGCCCCATACGATGATCGCCGACTCGAAGGAGCTGACGGCGATGGGCGGCTCGCATCACCCGTTTCTGGGCGCGCTGGGCGTGATGAGCGCCAAGAACACCGCCGTGAACCTGATGATCCTCACCACGTTCCTGTCGTTTCTCTTGTACCGTCGCGCCAACACACGCCCGGTGGTGCCGTGGGCGAAGAGCGGGACCATGATCCAGGGGGCGATGTTCGCCCTCGCGGCCGGCGTGGTGCTGTTCTACGGCATCCGCGGCTATTTCGTCGAGGCCATCGTCCGGATCGGCTTCAGCGTGTATCAAGTCCTCGCCGTGCTGGGCTGCATCGTGGCCGTGACCGTGATCGACGTGCTGATGGGACGCGGCGCACAGTCGCTGGGCGCGATCCAGTGGGGCAAGATGCCGCCGCGCTCGCAGTACGCGCTGTTCATCCTGGCGGTCACGTTCACGTGGCTCATGGGGCTCATGGGATTCGCGCGCTCCGGCATCCGCCAGTACTGGCACGTGTGGCAGGTGGTGCAGGACACGAGCAAGTATGCCGCCACGCCCGCACTCGGCTACGCGTCCAAGATGATCAGCCTGTGCGTGCTGATCTTCCTCACGCTCGTCGGGTTCGTGTTCTGGCTCGGCGGGCTGGCGGAGAAATCCACGTTCGTCGCCACCGGCGACCGCGAGGGAGGAGGAGGGGGCCGCCATGTGGGCCACTAACCTCAAGGTCGTCGCGATCGTGCTCGGGACACTGGCGCTCTATACCCTGATCGCCAACAAAATCCCGCAGGTCGAGTCCGAGGTGCCGCAGACCCTCACCCTGGGGGCGAACGTCACGCCCGAGCAGCTCGTGGCGGCGGGCGAGAAGGTGTTCAACGGCATCGGCGGCTGCACCACGTGCCACGGGCTCGGCACGCGCGCGCCCAACCTCCTCACCGACGAAAAGGGCACGGGGGCGATCGGCGTCCGCTGCGGCAAGCGCGAGGCGGGAAAGACCTGCAAGCAGTATTTGTACGAGTCGCTCGACCAGCCGACGGCATACATCGTGGCGGGCTATCAGCCGATCATGCCCGTGATGACCAAGCAGCTCTCGCCGCAGCAGGTCTGGGCCGTGATCGCCTTCCTGGAGTCGCAAGGCGGCACGGTGGACGTGAGCGCGTCGGACATCCCCGCAACCTCCCCAACCTCCCCAACCTCCGCTGGGGGTGCGGGTGGGGCGGGGGGAGCGGCTTTCGCCGGCGGCAGCACCGACCCCAAGGCCATCATCCAGGCGGCGGGGTGCCTCGCCTGCCACAAACTCGACGGCCAGGGGCAGGTCATCGCGCCCGACTTGACGCACGTCGGCTCACGCCGCAGCGCGGAATCGATCCGCAGGAAGATCCTGGACCCGGCGTCGTCGACTGCAAAAGGTTACGAGAGGCTCGCCGGTATCATGCCCAAGGCGTTCGGCACCATGATGAACGCCGCGCAGCTCGAAGCGCTGGTGCAATACCTGGCGGCCCACAAATGACCGCCGCGCCCGCGGTGCGGCGCTACGCCGCGCACCCGTTCTGGCAGGCGGTGGGAATTCTCGTTCTCGCCTACATCGTGGTGGTGTGGGTGGTGCCCCTGCTCCCGGGGAGCGCCATCGTCCCGAAGAGCGTGGTCCTCCAGTACATGGTCACGGTGCTCGTCGGCGTGCTCATCTACGTGAGCGATAACGAGGAGCGTTGGGCGCGCTTCAAAGAGCCGATCGAGGCCGTGCTGGTCGAGCCGCGGCTGCGCGTGGCGCGGGCGGCGCTGCTCGTGGTGGTGACCGTCCTGGTGGGGCTCATCGCGTACGGACAGGTGGCCACCACCGTCGCCGCGCCGCCCAATCTCCGCTCGATCCACCCGGCTCCGCCCGCGGAAATCACCTTCCGGGGCAAGTCGATCACGCTGACGGGCCTCGAGAACCCGCTGCGCGCGCACCCGGAGTCGCTCGCGCTCTACCTGGCGGAGGGGAAAGGGGTCTACTACCGGAACTGTCTGCCCTGTCACGGGGACCACCTCGACGGTCAGGGGCATTTCGCGTCCGGCTTCAATCCCCTCCCGGCCAACTTCCAGGACAACGGCACCATCGCACAGCTCACGGAGAGCTTCGTGTTCTGGCGCGTGGCCAAGGGCGGGCCGGGGCTGCCACGCGAGGGCACGCCGTGGAACTCGGCGATGCCGCAGTGGGAGGATTTCCTCACGGAGCGCGAGATCTGGTCGGTGATCTTGTTCCTGTACGACCAGACGGGGTGGAAGCCGAGAAGGTGGGAGACCGAACCCGGGAAAGGGGAATCGGGAAAGGGGAAAGGTGATGATTAGCGCCCTTCTCCTGCTCGCGGGAGCGGCACCATTCCCCATTTCCCATTCCCCTTTCCCCGTCCAGGACACGACGAGAGGGAAGGCCGTCTACGTCAAATGGTGCGCCGGTTGCCACGGCGACGGGGGCGCGGGCGACGGCGCGGCGGCCGCGCACATGCTCCCCCGGCCGCGCAATTTCACGGGCGCGATCTACAAGATCCGCACGACGGCTTCGGGCCAGCTGCCGACCGACGTCGACCTGATGCGGGCGATCGACGAGGGGCTGCCCGGGAGTGCGATGCCGGCGTGGAAGGGGCGGCTGTCGGACGCCGAGCGGCGCGACGTGGTGGCGTACATCAAGACGTTCTCGTCGTTTTTCGCGGACACGAGCCAGCATGTGGCCGCGCTCAAGTTCTCGGGCGAGCCGAGCGGCGCGACCGGGGCGACGGCCCTCAAGACGGGGCGGCAGTTCTACGATTCCATCGGGTGCCGGAAGTGCCACGGCGACCAGGGGCGAGGGGACGGGCCGTCCGCGCCCACGCTCAAGGACGACGCCGGCTTTCCCATCTTCGCGGCGGACCTGCACCAGAGCTGGCGGTTTCGCGGCGGCGGCAGCGCAATGGAGATCTACCACCGGCTGCGCACCGGGCTCGACGGGACGCCGATGCCGTCGTTCTCGGACCTGATCGACCAGAAGTTTCTGACCGATGAGCAGCTGTGGCGGCTGGCCCAGTACGTACGCTCGCTCTCGCCGCCGGAGCCGCCCGAGGTGCGGGACGTCATCCATGCGCCGCAGATTGTCGGGCCGACGCCGGTCTCCCCCGACGATTCGACGTGGGCGCGCGGGGGCCGCTACTGGTTCCCGCTGGTCGGGCAGGTGGTGCGCAAGGGGCGCTGGTTCGCGCCCGCGGTGACCGGCGTGTGGGTGCAGGGCGTGCACGACGGCCGCACACTCGCGCTGCGGGTGAGCTGGGACGATCGCACCCAGAGCCCCGACAGCGCGTGGCGGCCATTCGAGCAGCGCGTGCTCGAGACCGTTGCGGGCGACGACTCGGGCCCGCCCAAGGCGGAACCGTGGCCCGACCAGCTGGCGGTGCAGTTCCCCCGCCGTCTCCCGGAGAGTCCGGCGGGCATGGAGCGCCCGTACTTCTTGATGGGCAGCGAGACCGACCCGGTCTACCAGTGGCGCTGGACGAGCAGCCCGCGCAAGAGCGTCGCGGGTCTGGCCCGGGGCATCGACCGGTTCGACACCCTGCCTGGGGCCGTCGCGGCGCAAGCGAGCTTCGATCACGGCGAGTGGAGGCTCGTGTTCACGCGCGCCCTTGCCACGCCCGATACGGCCAACGAAGTTCAGCTTGCGGCCGGCCGGGCGATTCCGGTGGCCTTCTTCGGCTGGGACGGCTCCAGCGGGGAACACGGCTCGCGCATGGCCGTGAGCACCTGGTACTTCCTGGCGCTCGATCGGCCCACGCCGCCGGGCGTGTTCATTTCTCCGGTGCTGGCGATGCTCGTGACGCTGGGGCTGGGACTCGTGGTCGTCCGGCGGGCCCAGCGACGCGCTACGGCTCGGGCTGGGAGACAGCGATAGGGTGCAGGACTTTCATCGAGGAGGCGGGATGCGGAAGCTTGGAGCTGTGGCGGCGACGGGAGTCGTGGTGTTGGTGTTGGCACTCGCAGGGTGGATGCGCGCGCCCCTCCCCGCGGCGCAGGGCGGCGCGACGATCAGCGGCAAGGTGAAGTTCACCGGTGCCAAGCCCACCATGCCGAAGATCGACATGACCGAGGAGCCGAAGTGCAAGGCGAAATACACGGCCGCGCCGCCCACGGACGAGGCCGTGGTCGTGAACGCCAACGGCACGCTCGCCAACGTGTTCGTCTACGTGAAGGCCGGCCTGCCCGAGAGCTACAAGGCGCCCGCGCCCGCCGGCCCGGTCACGCTCGACCAGGACGGCTGCCGCTACCATCCACACGTGCTCGGCATCCTGGTCGGCCAGCAGCTCGCCATCAAGAACTCCGACGGCATCCTGCACAACATCAAGGCCAAGGGGACGAAGAACCGCCCGTTCAACATCAGCCAGCCCACGGTCATGACGTCGGACCGCACCTTCACGGCCCCGGAAGTGATGGTGCCGCTCGAGTGCAACGTGCACGGCTGGATGCACGCGTGGCTGGGCGTGCTGCCGCACCCGTTCTTCGCGGTCTCGGGCTCGGACGGCAGCTTCACGATCAAGGGACTCCCGCCCGGGACCTACACGGTCGAAGCCTGGCAGGAGAAGTACGGCACGCAGACCGCGACCGTGACGGTGGCGGGGAGCGAGACGAAGACGGCGGACTTCACGTTCGCCGCCAAGTGAACTAACCGAGGAGAGCCCATGAGTTGGTGGCTGCCGCTCAAGGCTTCGACATTCGCCGGGCCGATCGACGGCCTGTTTCTGGCGATCCTGATCATCACGGGCATCGCGTTCGTGCTGGTCGAGGTCGGATTGATCTGGTTCGTCGTGCAATACCGGCAGCGACCGGGCCGTAAGGCGTTTTATACGCACGGCAGCACACGCGCGGAAGTGATCTGGACCGCGATCCCCGCAGTCACCATGGTGGCGCTCGGCCTCATCAGCAACCATTACTGGGTCGAGATCAAGGGCCGCAACAGCATCCCACCGAACGCCTACCCGATCGCGATCCACGCGAAGCAGTTCGAGTGGCAGATCACTTATCCGGGACCCGACGGCAAGCTCGGCACGCCCGACGACTTCACGGTCCGCAATCAGCTGCACGTGCCGGTAGGCCGGCCGATCGTCGTCCTGCTGTCGTCCGAAGACGTCATCCATTCGTTCTACGTGCCGCAGTTTCGGGTCCGGCAGGACGCCGTGCCCGGGATGGACATCAAAGCCTGGTTCCAGGCGACGGTGCCGGGGACGTATGAGCTCGGCTGCTCGCAGCTCTGCGGACTCGGGCACTACCGCATGCGGGCCCAGGTGTTCGTTCAGACTCAGGAGGAGTACGACGCCTGGATGAAGCAGGCTGCCCAGGAGGCCTCGTCATGACCACCGTGGCCGCGACCGCGCATCCCGCCTCCGCGCATCACGACGACCGGAGCTTCATCCGGAAGTACGTGTTTTCGACCGATCACAAGATCATCGGCATCCAGTTCCTGTTCGTGAGCCTGTTCTTCCTACTGGTTGGCGGGCTCTTGGCGATGCAGATGCGCTGGCAGCTCGGGTTCCCCGGGAAGCCGATGCCGGGGGGCGGCGTGCTCCCCGAGACCATGGCGCCGGGCGGCGTGATCCTGCCGGAGTACTACATCCAGCTCGTGACGATGCACGGCACGTTCATGGTGTTCTTCGCCATCATGCCGCTGCTCGTGGGGGTGTACGCGAATTTTCTGATCCCGCTCAAGATCGGGACGCACGACATGGCGTTCCCGCGCATCAATATGTGGTCGTTCTGGTCGTTCTTCGCGGCAGGGTTCGTGATGCTCTCGAGCCTGTTCGTGCCGGACGGCGCGGCGCGCGCCGGGTGGACGATGTACGCGCCGCTGTCGGCGCGGCACGACTACTCGGGGGCGTCGCTCGGGCAGGAGCTCTGGTCGGTTTCGATCATTCTGGTCGGCCTGTCTTCGATTCTCGGCTCGCTCAACTACATCACGACCATCATCAACAACCGCGCGCCCGGGATGACGTGGTTCCGCATGCCGCTGTCGGTCTGGTCGCTGTTCATCACCGCGATCCTCGGCCTGCTCGCCCTGCCCGTGCTCTCCGGCGCGGCGATCATGCTGCTGTTCGACCAGATCATCGGCACGCATTTCTTCGATCCCGCGGCGGGCGGCCAGGCGCTCCTGTGGCAACATCTGTTCTGGTTCTTCGGCCATCCCGAGGTCTACATCCTGATCCTGCCGGCGATGGGCATGGTTTCGGACATCATCGCCAACGGCAGCCGCAAGCCGATCTTCGGCTACCACTCCATGGTGTTCGCGATCGTGGCGATCGCGTTCCTGGGCTGGATCGTGTGGGGCCACCACATGTTCGTGAGCGGGATGAACCCGACGCTCGGATCGTCGTTCATGGTGTCGACGCTGGTGATCGCCGTCCCCTCGGCGGTCAAGACGTTCAATTGGATGGGGACGATGTGGCGCGGCAACCTGAAGTTCACGGTGCCGATGCTCAACGCCATCGCGTTCGTGGCGATGTTCGTGATCGGCGGGTTGTCGGGGATCTTCATGGCCGCGACGCCGGTGGACATGTTCATCCACGACACGTATTTCATCGTGGCCCACCTGCACTACGTGCTGTTCGGCGGCAGCCTGTTCGCGCTGTTCGCCGCGATCCCGTACTGGTATCCCAAGATGTTCGGGCGGCTGATGCACGAGGGCTGGGGCAAGGTGCACTTCTGGCTCACGTTCCTGTTTTACAACCTCACCTTCTTCCCAATGCACATCCTCGGCATGGGGGGGCACATGCGGCGGATCTACGATCCGACGCAGTACGACTTCCTCAAGCCCTACCAGCCGATGAACGAGTTCATATCGATCAGCGCGTTCCTCTTGTTCGCGACGCAGATCATCTTCTTCGTGAACTTCTGGTGGAGCCTCAAGAAGGGGAAACCGGCGGGGCTGAATCCGTGGCAGGACAACGGGCTCGAGTGGACGCTGCCCAGTCCCGCGCCGCACGGCAATTGGGAGCGCGTGCCGACGGTGTACCGCGGGCCGTACGAGTTCAGCTCGCCGCAGGTGCCGGAGGACTACCTGCCGCAGACCCGCAAGCTCCCGGGCGACCGGGAGCCGGCCGCCGTGTCGGCCGCCCACTGACGACAGGAGAGGGGACGACAGATGACGCACGCAGCCGCCACCGTCGACCAGATGCGGCCCCCGTACCCGGCCGAGCGGGGGCTCGACGTCTACAACACCAAGCTCGGGATGTGGGTGTTCCTCGCGTCGGAGGTGATGTTCTTCGCGGCGCTGATCGGGACCTACATCATCCTGCGGTTCGGCGCCCCGGGCGAATGGGCCAGGCCGGGGATCGTCTTGAACATCAAGATCACCGCCTTCAACACGTTTCTGCTGATCTGCTCGAGCGTGTCGATGGTCAAGGCGTACGCGGCCATCCAGGACGGCGACCCCAAGAAGATGCGCTTCTGGCTGCTGCTGACGATCCTGGGCGGCGCGACGTTCGTGGGGATTCAGATTTACGAATACATCCATCTCATCGAGCACGGCTTCGTGCCGAGCGGGGTGCGCGAGGGAAGCGAGCTGGCCGAGCTGGTGGCGAAAGGAACGCTGCCCGCAGCGACGATGGGGCTGTACGGCTCCACCTTCTTTACCATGACAGGGTTCCACGGCTTCCACGTCACGTGCGGCGTGATCTCGATGACCTACCTGTACCTGACGAAAGCGCTGCCGGGCAAGTACACCAAGCAGAGCTACGGGGGGATCGAGACGGTCGGCCTGTACTGGCACTTCGTCGACCTGGTGTGGATCATCCTGTTCACGATCGTCTACCTCATTTGAGGGCGGGGGCCATGGAGACCGCACACAAGCGTCCCAACTACATCCTGATCTGGGTGTACCTGGCGGTCCTCACGGCCGCCGAGCTGGGGCTCGCCTTCGAGCTACCGATTTCGCGGAACTGGAAGTTGATCCTGCTCCTGTTCCTGGCGGTCTGGAAGGCGGCGTTGGTCGGGCTGTTCTTCATGCACCTCAAGTTCGAGCGTTGGAACCTGCGGATCATGGCGGTGATCCCGTTGCCGCTCGCCGTGATCTTCATCCTGGCCGGCATGTCGGAGCACATCTGGTAGCGTTTCTCGAGCTGACGAAGCCGCGCATCACGCAGCTGGTGGTGCTCACCGCCGCGGCCGGGTTCTACCTCGGCTCGGGAGCCGGCGTCGACCTGCGGTTGCTGCTGCACACCCTGATCGGCGTCGCGCTGGTCGCCGCGGGGACCAACGCGTTCAATCAGTGGCGCGAGCGCGACGTGGACGCCCGGATGCGGCGTACGCAGAGCCGCCCACTACCGTCGGGGCGAGTGACCCCGCGGGCGGCGGCCGCGTTCGCCGCGGTCATCTCGGTGGCGGGCGTGGCCTATCTCGCCCTCCGGGTGAATCTCCTTACCGCCGGGCTCGCGGCGGTCACGCTCGGGAGCTACGTGCTGCTCTACACCCCGCTCAAGCGCACCACGACGCTCAACACCCTCGTCGGCGCCGTGCCGGGCGCGCTGCCGATCGTGGGCGGATGGACCGCGGCGGGCGGGGCCCTGGGGCCCGCCGTGGCGGCGCTGTTCTGGATCCTGTTCCTGTGGCAGCTGCCCCACTTCCTCGCGCTCGCCTGGATCTACCGGGAGGATTACCGGCGCGGCGGCCTGGCCATGCTGTCAGTCACGGACGTGGACGGGCGGCACACCGGTCGCATGGTGCTGCTGTACGCGACGGCGCTCCTCCCCGTGAGCCTGTTGCCCACGCTGCTGGGCGTCACCGGGGGATTGTATTTCTTCGGGGCGCTGGCGCTGGGGCTCGCGTACGCGGGGGCGTCGGTCGCGATGACGCGCGCCGCCACCTCGTCGCGCGCCTGGCGTCTCTTCTACGTCTCCATCGTCTACCTGCCAGCGCTGCTCACGCTCATGGTAGTGGACAAGGTCGCCGTCTAGGCGCGGGCCATGATCCCCTTCCACCGCCTGCTCATCTCCACTGCGGTCGTCTTCTGCGCGGGCTTCGCGTTGTGGGCTGGCTGGGACTATCGTGCATCGGGCGAGGGCCTGACGCTCGTCATGGCCATCGTGTCCGCCGCCGCGGCCGCGGCGCTCAGCTACTACCTGCGCCACCTGAAACGTTTCCTCGGCCGATGACCCTCGCGGCGCTGCTCGTGTTGCCGCACGGGATGGACGACCCGGCGATGGATCTCGTGTATTTCTGGGCGGCCGTCCTGATCGCCTTGACTCCGGTGCTCATCTTCGGTGGGCTCGGCGTGTGGATCGTGCGGAAGATCTGGCAGGAGCAACGCGGAGCGCGGAACGCGGAACGCGGAACAGAGGCTCCGCATTAGATTCGTTGCATGAGCTCGAAGCCCTCCGAGAAACGTCAAGTCGTCCGGTTCGCCTTCTACAAGCTCGACAGCGCGTGGCGACGGCTCTCGGCCGAGCGACAGGCGAGCGCCAAGCTCGAGTTCGGGGAAACGATCGAGAGCTTCGCCGGCCGGTTGCTGCTGCGCCCGTACGGGCTCGTCGGCATCCGCGGCGACTGCGATTTCCTGTTGTGGCAGGTCGCGGAGGACCTGGATTCGCTGGTCGCGCTGCAGACCGCGCTGAACCGTACCGATCTGGGGGCGTATCTCGCGGTCCCCTACAGCTACCTCGCGATGACGCGCCGTTCCATCTACGAGTTTCCCGAGGCCCCCGGCGTGGGCCAGCCGTCGCGGCTGGTCATCCGGCCGAGTGATGCCCGCTACCTGTTCGTGTACCCGTTCATCAAGACGAGGGGCTGGTACATGCTGCCCAAGGCGGAGCGGCAGGTCATGATGGACGAGCACGTGCGCATCGGGCGGCAGTACCCGTCGATCAGGCTCAACACGACGTATTCCTACGGGCTCGACGACCAGGAGTTCATCGTCGCCTTCGAGGGCGACAGCCCCGCCGACTTTCTCGACCTGGTCATGGAGCTGCGCGAGAGCAAGGCGTCGTCGTACACGCTGCGCGACACGCCGACGTTCACCTGCGTCCAGATGTCGCTGTGGGACATGCTGGACACGCTGGGGGGAGCGGGGTCGGCGCAGGCGGTGTCGCGCCGGCCCACGCGGGCGGACGGCTATACTCCGGTGGCGACGCTCGCCGATCTGCCGGCCGGCACGAGTCGGCGCGTGTACGTGGGCGGGGATGCCGTCGCGCTCTTCAACGTGAACGGCACCGTGCACGCCGTCGCGAACCGCTGCACCCACGCGCGCGCCAGCCTGTCCGAGGGCACCGTCGACGCGAGCCGCTGCGCGGTGACGTGCCCATGGCACGAAGGCGTCTTTTCGCTCGAGACGGGGCAGGTGCTGGGCGGGCCGCCGTCGCTTCCGGTCGCCACCTATCGAGTGAAGGTCGAGGGCGACACGGTCCTCGTCGCTCCTCCCGGGTTGATCGACGCGCGCGAGCCGATTGCCCCTCGTTCCTGACGACAGCCGCTTTCTCAAGGCGTGCCGCTCGGAGCCCACCGATGTGACGCCGGTGTGGTTCATGCGACAGGCGGGGCGCTACCTGCCCGAATACCGCGCGTTGCGACAGAAACACTCGCTGCTCGAGCTGTGCCACAAGCCGGAGCTCGCGGCCCAGGTGACGCTACAGCCGATCGAGCGCCTGGGCGTGGATGCGGCGATCCTGTTCGCCGACATCCTGCTGCCGTTCGAGCCGCTGGGGCTGGGCCTCACGTTTTCCGCCGGTGAAGGCCCGCAAATCACGCGGCCCGTGCGCGAGGCGGGTCAGGTGCTGGAGCTGCCGCCGGTGGACCCCGAGACCGACCTCGCCTACGTGCTGGAAGCGGCGCAGCTCGCGGCGCGGGCCCTGCCTCCCCACGTCCCGCTCATCGGCTTCGCCGGCGCACCGTTCACGCTCGCGAGCTACGCGATCGAAGGCGGCGCGACGCGCAGCTTCACGCTCACCAAGCGGTTCATGTATTCGGAGCCGCGGGCGTGGCACCAGCTGCTCGAGCGGCTCGCGGAGCTGGTGGGGGCCTACCTCGCGGCCCAGGCGCGCGCGGGAGCGCGCGCGCTGCAGCTGTTCGACAGCTGGGTGGGATGTCTGTCCCCGGCCGACTACGCGACCTATGTCTTTCCCCACAGCCAGCGGGCGCTCGAACTGGCGGCCGCGTCGGGGGTGCCGGTGATCCACTTCGGGACCGATACCGCCGGACTGCTCGCGGACTTCGCCCGGTCGGGCGGTGACGTGATCGGCGTCGACTGGCGGATCCCCCTGGACGTGGCGTGGGAGCGGATTGCCCCCGCCGCCATTCAGGGGAACCTCGATCCCGTAGCGCTCCTCGCCCCCCGCGCGGAGCTCGAGCGCCAGACGCGGGAGATCCTGGCCCGCGCGGGCTCGCGGCCCGGACACATCTTCAACCTGGGCCACGGCGTGCTCCCTGAAACCCCGATCGAGGCGCTGCAGGCCGTGGTGGAGTGGGTGCATGGCGGCTGACCCGGAGGCCATTGCCGTCCTCCTCATGGCGTACGGCGGCCCCGACAGCCTGGACGACGTCGAGCCCTATCTGCTCGACGTGCGCGGCGGGCGGCCGGTGAGCCCGGAGTTTGTGGCGGAGATCAAGCAGCGTTACGCCCGGATCGGCGGGCGCTCGCCGATTCGCGAGCGCACCGAAGCGCAGGCGGCGGGGGTGCAGCGGCTGCTGGGCGAGCGCTTTGCCGTGCGCATCGGCATGCGTCACTGGCATCCCTACATCGCTGACGCCGTCGAGGGCATGGTGGCGGCCGGCCAGCGACGCCTGGTGGGCATCGTCATGGCGCCGCACTACTCAGCGTTGTCCGTGGGCGCCTACCAGAAAAAGCTGCTGGCCGCCACCGCCGGCCGGCTCGACGTCGCGCTGGTGCGGAGCTGGGGTGAGCACCCGAAATTCCTCGTCGCCGTCGCCGGTCGCGTGACGCAGGCGCTGCAGCGGTTCCCGTCTCCCGCCGCGGTGCAGGTGCTCTTCACCGCGCACAGCCTCCCCGAGCGGATTCTTGCAGCCGGTGATCCCTATCCCTCCGAATTGCAGGCCAGCGCCGCGGCGGTGGCGCAGCGGGCCGGACTCACGGCGTGGCACTTCGCCTACCAGAGCGCCGGCGCCACCGCGGAGCCGTGGCTCGGGCCGGACGCGGGTGCCCTGATGACGGAGGTCGCGGGCAAGGGCCACGAGGCGTTCCTGATCGTTCCCATGGGGTTCGTGTGCGATCACGTCGAGGTGCTGTACGACGTGGACATCGTGTACCAGGCGCTCGCCGGGCGCTTGGGCGTGCACCTCGAGCGCACGGCGTCGCTCAACGACGACCCGCTGCTCGTGGCCGCCGTCGCGGAGATCGCCCACGACACGGCCGCCGGCCGGGGATGGCTGTGAGCGCCACGGTGGCGGTCGCGGGAGCGGGCCTCGCGGGGCTCTCGGCTGCATGGGAGCTGTCGCGGGCGGGAGCGACGGTCGTGGTGCTCGACGCCGTGCGGCGGCCCGGCGGAATGGTCGTGACGGAGCGGCCCGGTGGGCCCGGTGGGCCGAGTGGGAAAGACGGCTTCGTGGTCGAAGGCGGGCCCGACGGATTCCTCGCCGCCGAGCCCGACATCCAGGAGCTGGCGCGCGACGCCGGCATCGGCGGACGCGTGGTCGATCAGCTCACCAGCGGGTCGTCGCTGTGGACCGGCCGGCGGCTCGAGCCATTGGCCGAGGGGCAGGCGGCCGCGCTGCTCGGCATCCAGGGCGTCAGTCGGTCTGCGATCGACTGCGGGTTTCGGAGCTTCGCTACCGGCATGGCGGATCTCGTGGAAGCACTCATCGCCCGGGTGGGTCCGGCGATCCGACCGGCCCAGGGCGTCACGGGCGTCGCGCCCGCGACGCGCGGTTGGCGCCTCTCGCTGACCGGCGGCTCCACGCTCGAAGCGGAGGCGGTCATCCTCGCGCTGCCAGCGTGGATCGCGGCGCGACTCGTGGCGGCGGCCGGCGTGCCCGCCGCCCGGCGTCTGGATGAGGTGATCTATTACCCGACCACCGCCGTCTCGCTCGCCTACCGGGGCGATCAGCTCGCGACGTCGCTCGCCGGGACGGGGTTTGTGTCCGCGGCGGAGTGGAGCGGCGTAGTGCGTGCCTGTTCGTACTCATGGCTCAAGTATCCGGGTCGCGCGCCTGCCGGTCACGCCCTGCTGCGAGCGTTCGTCGCTCCGGTGGATGGGGATCCGGGCGCGATCTCGCACACGGAGCTGGCGGCGATCCTCGGTCTCGCGGGCAGTCCGCTCTGGACGCGCGTGTTTCACTGGCCGCGGGGCCTGCCGCGCTACAAGCCGGGGCACGCCGAGCACGTGGCGGCGGTGCGGGAGCGCCTGGCAAGGCTTCCGCCGCTGGCGATCGCGGGCGCTGGGTTCGATGGGGCGGGAGTGTCGGCGTGCGTCAGGTCGGGGAGAGCAGCGGCCCGGGGGATACTGGATCGGCTCGGGCGATAACGCGGAACTCGGAACGCGGAACTCGGAACAGCTGTTCTCGTTCAGCCGTTCAGCAGCTCTTTCGCCTTCGCCACAACGTTCTCGACCGTCAGCCCCAACTCCTGATAGATCCGCTGGTACGGCGCGGATGCCCCGAACCGCTCGATACCGAGCACGACGCCGCGGTCACCTACCCAGCGATACCAGGGCTGCGGGCTCGCGGCTTCGACGGCGATGCGCGCGCCCACGCTCGGGGGGATCACCGCGTCGCGGTACTCTTGCGGCTGCCGCGCGAACAGCTCCATGGACGGCATGCTCACGGCGCGCGTGACGATTCCGGCCGCACTCAGACGCTCGAAGGCACCGAGCACCAGCTCCAGCTCCGACCCACTGCCGATGAGAATCACCGCAGGCCGGCCGCCCGGTGCGTCCGCCAGGACGTAGGCACCCAGTCTCAGCCCGTTGGCGGGGGCGTAGCGGGAACGATCGATGACCCCGACCTTTTGACGGGTAAGCACGAGCGCCACCGGGCCGCTCTGGTGGCGGATGGCGACGCGCCAGGCCTCGACGGTCTCGGTCGCATCGGCCGGCCGGAGCACCACGAGATCGGGAATCGCGCGCAACGACGCGAGCTGCTCGACCGGCTGGTGGGTGGGGCCGTCCTCGCCGAGTCCGATCGAATCGTGGCTGAAGACGTAGATCACCGGCAATCGGCTCAGCGCCGCGAGGCGGATCGGCGGTCGCATGTAGTCTGAGAAGATCAGGAAGGTCGATCCCACCGGCCGCACGCCGCCGTGCAGCGTCAGCCCGTTCATGATCGCGCCCGAGGCGTGTTCGCGAATGCCGAAGTGCACGTTGCGCGCGCCCCAGCTTCCCGCGGCTACGTCGCCGCCGTTCTTGATTACGACGTTGGTGGAGCTTGCGAGATCCGCCGACCCGCCCACCAGCTCGGGGAGCTTCGCCGCGAGGAGGTTCAGCACCTTCCCGGACGCGACGCGTGTGGCCTGGGCGTCTTTGGGCGTGAACTCGGGGAGCCCGTCGTCCCAGCCGTCCGGCAGCCGACCCGCGAGGCGTCGCTCGAGCTCGGCCGCGAGGTCGGGATGCGCCTTGCGGTAGGCGTCGTACTTCCGCTGCCACTCGGCCTCGAGCCTGGTCCCCCGCTCTCCGGCACGGCGCCACTGCGCCAGGGCCGCGTCGGGGACATGGAACGGCTCGAGGCTGGGCCAGCCCAGCTGCCGCTTCGTGAGCCGGACCTCGTCCTCGCCGAGCGGCGCGCCGTGGGCCTCCGGGGTGTCCTGCTTGTGTGGGCTGCCGTAGGCGATGTGGGTACGCACGATCACCAGCGACGGCCGGTCGGTGACGCGCCGCGCCGCGGCGAGCGCCGCGTCGAGCGCGCCGAGATCGTTGCCGTCCGCCACGCGCTCCACGTGCCAGTCGTAGCTCTCGAACCGCTTGGCCGTGTCGTCCGAGAACGTGAGATCGGTCTTGCCGTCGATGGTGATACGATTGTCGTCGTACATCCCGATCAGACGGCCCAGTTTCAGGTGGCCGGCGAGCGAGCAGGCCTCGTGCGAGACGCCCTCCATCAGGTCGCCGTCGGACGCGAGGAAGTAGGTGCAGTGATCGACGATCGCGTGCCCCGGTCGGTTGAACAGCTGCGCCAGGTGGGCCTCCGCGAGCGCCATCCCCACCGCGTTGCCGACGCCCTGACCGAGCGGGCCGGTCGTGGCCTCGACGCCCGGCGTGAGCCCGTGCTCGGAGTGGCCCGGCGTGCGGCTGCCCCACTGGCGGAACTGCTTGATGTCGTCGAGCGACAGGTCGTACCCGGTGAGGTACAGCACCGCGTACAGCAGCATACACGCGTGTCCCGCCGACAGCACGAAGCGATCGCGGCCGAACCAGTCCGGGTGGGCGGGATGATACCGCAGGTGGCGTTGCCACAGCACGTACGCGAGCGGCGCCAGCGCCACGGGGGTGCCCGGGTGGCCGGAGTCCGCCTGCTGCACCGCATCCATGGCGAGGGTACGGACGGTGTTGATGCACAACTGATCGAGGGATGTACTGCGCGCGGCGGGGGGAGGAGCGGCGCCGCTCAAGAACTCGGTCACAACAGGCCCGATTTCGCGGCCTGCCACAGGTGCATGAGTCGATCGAAGCCGTTCACCAGCAGGTCCACCTGCTGGGGGCTGGGGCTCGCCTTGGCGGCGGTCTTGAGCTCCGCACAGATACGCGGCATCTCCTTGCGCCCCTGCTTGGTACCCTCGGCGGCGATCTGCTCTAGGATCGCGACGACCCGCTCCCGCGCAGCCTCGTCCTTGGGGACCTGCCAGAGGTAGTCCGCGAGCTGCTTGCCCTCGCTGCACAGCTTGCCGAGGGCGTCGAGCACGGGCGGCGCGCGGCGTGGCGCGTTGGCATCGCTCATGGGAGTTCAATTATACCAAGGAAACCGGCAGAACGTGCGGTTGCCCCAACTTCGGGGTGTCTCTAGCTTGCGGTCTCCATGAACCAGTTGCGCGAGCTATGGCGGGCGTTCCATCTGAAGGCCAAGGGATGGGACACGTCCGTCGTGGTGGCCGTGCTCATCTGGATCGTGCTGCGCTCTTACCTGATCGAGGCGTTCCGCATTCCCTCGGCGAGCATGGAGAACACGCTGCTGGTCGGCGATTTCTTGTTCGTCAACAAGGCGATCTACGGCGGCGAGCTGGAGATTCCCGGCACGGGGCTCCGGTTCCTGCGCGTTCCGGGTTACGCCGAGCCCGAGCGCGGCGGTATCGTGGTGTTCCGCTCCGTCGAAGACTCGACGCCCAACCTGAACATCGTGAAACGGGTGATCGGCGCCGGAGGGGACACGCTGCGCATGGTGCATGATACGCTATACCGCAACGGCCAGCGGCTGGACGAGCCCTACGCGCTACATCTCGCCGGCGGCGGGGAGGTCGATCCCGACTTCCGGCTGCAGCAGATGCGCGCGTGGCAGCTGCGGTATTACATCGGCCGCGATTCCTCCCACTACCACCCCACGACGCACGATTGGGGCCCGGTGGTCGTGACGACGGGCCATTTCTTCGTGATGGGCGACAACCGCGACGAGTCCTACGACAGCCGTTTTTGGGGATTCCTGCCGCGGGCGCACATCGAGGGCAAGCCGCTCATCATCTACCTGAGCATCGCGACCGACCCGTTGCGGATCCGCTGGAACCGGATGCTCCGCCAGCCGAAGTAGACCGGCTCGGCGCCAATCCGCCGGGAGCCCGCGGTCGTACCACCACGGGCGCATTGCCGAACCGCCGCGCGAAGGCCAAGTTCGACGCCACACCGGCTGAACCCCTTCTTGGGCTTCAACAATGTGTTCAACCGGGCCTACGTCGGGTCGGTGGTTATCAACGCGACCGCGGGGCGCTATTATGAGCCGGCCCCCGGCCGCAACATGTATGTCGGATTCTCTCCCGGTGCTGGGGAATAGGCGTCGTCCTTCAACGGAGGTGGGTATGATGCATTGGGCTCGATGGTCCGCGACGACACTGATCGCGGCGCTCGTCGCGGCACCGCTCTGCGGGCAGGGGTCGGGAGGAGTCTCGAATCCGGGCATCCCGCCCTCGGCCACCGCGGTCGTGACGAACGACATGCTGCGCAACGCCGCGGCGAGCGGTGATTGGCTGATGTACGGGCACAACTACTGGAACAACCGCTTCTCCCCCCTCAAGGCGATCAATACACTGAACGTCAAGCGTCTGGTCGCGCGGGCGGTGTACACGCACGGCTCGGCCACGCTGGGCAGCTTCGAGACCACGCCGATCGTCGTCAACGGGACCATGTACATCACGTCGCCGGCGACGCCGAACAACATCGTGCGCGCCTTCGACCTGCGGACGCAAAAGATGCTGTGGGAGTACACGCACAAGAACGACCCCGTTTCCACGGCGTGCTGCGGACCCAATAACCGTGGCGTAGCCGTGTCCGGCGGGTCGGTGTTCGTGGGCACGCTCGACGACAACCTGGTGGCGCTCGACGCGGCGAGCGGCAAGGTGAAGTGGGAGGTCAAGGTGGGTGATGGCCCGGCGGCGGGCTACACGGAGACGATGGCGCCGCTCGTGATCGGCGACAACGTGATCATCGGGACGTCCGGCGCGGAGTATGGTATCCGCGGCTACGTGAAGGCGTTCAGCGCAGCGAGCGGCGCGCCGGTGTGGACGTGGTACACGCTGCCCGCGCCGGAGGAGGGGGGCTGGTGGGGCCCCTTCTCCAAGACCACGCCCGAGGGTGACGACCTGAAGCGTGACATCGCGAAGGAGCATGCCGACTCCGCCAAGTACGCCGACGCCTGGAAGACGGGCGGCGGCTCGGTGTGGATGACGCCCGCCTACGACGAGGCCAGCAAGACGCTGTTCGTCGCAATCGGCAACCCGTCGCCCGATTTGGACGGGTCGATCCGCCCCGGCGACAACCGTTGGACCGAATCGGTCGTCGCGATCGACGCGACCAACGGCAAGTTCAAGTGGGGATATCAGGAAGTGCCGCACGACGTGTGGGACCTGGACGCGGTGAGCCCACCGGTGATCGCCATGGTGGGTGGGAAGAAGGCCGTGGTGGAAGCGGGCAAGACCGGCTTCGTGTACGTGCTCGACGCCGCCACCGGCAAGCTGATCCGTCGCTCCGCGGCGTTCGTGCCGCAGCAGAACATGTACACGCAGCCGACGGCCGACGGCGTGTTCATGCTGCCGGGCGCGAACGGCGGCGAGGAGTGGTCTCCCATCGCGGTGCACCCGGATCTGGGCTACGCCTACACGGCGGGCCTGCACCAGCCGATGCACTACAAGGTCCATTACGCACCCTGGGAGAAAGGCCGCTTGTGGCTGGGGAGCGCGTTCGTCCGGGTCCCGGACGACAAGGGCGGCTACTCGGGTGAGTACGGCAACGTGAACGCGATCGACCTGAACACCGGCAAGATCGCGTGGACGGTGAAGACCGAGCTGCCGATGATGGGCGGCGCGACGGCCACGGCGGGCGGCCTCGTGTTCACGGGCGAGGGCAACGGCTGGTTCAAGGCGTACGACGCCAAGACCGGCGCGGTCCTGTGGCAGTTCAACTGCGGCGCCGGCGCCAATGCCGCGCCCGCGGTGTTCGAGCTCGACGGCGAGGAGTTCGTGGCCGTGGCCGCGGGCGGGAACTTCCAGATCAGCTATCCGCTCGGCAACTCCGTCTTCGTATTCGGGTTGCCGAAGCCGTAAGACTATTGCTGGCGGGCCCCCA
>Ga0209806_1000396_pt1 | contig 29538 bp, 26 predicted proteins | sample GraSoiAngelo_152_FD_186166 | JGI IMG/M metagenome (GOLD analysis project Ga0209806, IMG submission 186166) | Grasslands soil microbial communities from the Angelo Coastal Reserve, California, USA - 14_1009_12_30cm (SPAdes) (version 2) | ecosystem: Environmental > Terrestrial > Soil > Grasslands ... | reverse complement strand
GACCGCAGCCAGGCGGGCGGGATCTACAAAGTCGGGGTCGGCCGAGAGGTCGAAATCACGAGCCGCAGACTCCAGCCTTTCGAGCTCGTCGACCATGCCGCAAGTCTACCAAACAAACGTACGTTTTGTCAAGCCCTTTTAACAGACAAAGCCACTCAATTCCGCCCCACCCGCAGCAACCAAGGCCCTCCCCCAAACACCCCCTTCCCAGCCCGTCCTTCACCGGCGTCCCCCGTCCCGTCACCCCCTCCTCCTCTGCACAAACTGAAACCCAAACCGCCCCTTCACACACAAATGCCCCGAAGTAACCGAGCTGTCCAACGGCGAGGTGACCTTGACGATCGTGTTGTCCTGCACATGCAGCTCGAGCATGCACCCCACCCCGCAGTAAGGACACACCGTCTCCGTCACGGCCTGCCGGCCCTCATCCCACGTCCCCCCCGCCCGCATCTCGTGCTCGCTCTTGAACATGAGCGCCCCGGTAGGACAAACACCGATGCAGTTTCCGCAGTAAACACAAGCAGAGTCCGGGAGCCCAACATCGAATTCGGTGGAGATGTGCGCATCAAACCCGCGCCCAGCCACGCCGATCGCAAACGTGTTCTGCGCATCCACCCCACAAGCCTCAACGCACTTGTAGCAAAGGATGCAGCGCGAGTAGTCGCGCACATAGAGATCGTTGTCCACCTTCACCGGCTGCGCGACGGTGGCCGCCTCCGCCCCAAACCGCGAAGGCTGCGCACCATACTCAGAAATCCACCCGTGCACCTGGGGCGAGCAGAGCGACATGTCGACCGACGATCCCAGCAGCTCCAGCACCAACCGGCGGCTGTGCCTCACCCGCTCCGAGTCGGTCTTGATCTTCATCCCCGACTCGACCTTGCGCGAGCACGCGGGCACCAACACCCGCGACCCCTCGACCTCCACCACGCAGACCCGGCAAACGTTGACCGGCGTGAGGTTGTCGAGCTGGCAAAGCGTCGGCGTATCGATCTCCAGCCGCCGGCACGCATCCAGGATGGTCGAACCCTCGACCACCTCGACCCCACGCCCGTCGATGCTGACGCCCACCATCCGCCGAGGCATCCCCACGAAAACGCTGTCAGCCATTCAGCACCTTCAGCTGCGTGAGGCCCGAGGCGATCGCGTTCGCCGCCGTCTGCCCCAGTCCGCAGATCGACGCGTCGCGCATCGCCTGCGCGATGTCGCTCAGCAGCATGACGTCGGCCCGCGCATCGCCGTTGCGCTCACCCAGCATCCGTTCGAGGATCTCCTCCTGGCGCTTCGTGCCCACCCGGCACGGCACGCACTGCCCGCACGATTCGTCCCGGAAAAACCGAGCGATGCGCAGAAGGACGTGCTTCATGTCCGCGCTTTCATCGAACACCACCACCGCGCCTGACCCAAGCGTCGCTCCGATGGCACGCGTCCCTTCGAACGACAGCGGCACGTCGACCTGGTCCGGAGTCAGGAACGATCCCGCCGCGCCCCCGAGCAGCACCGCCTGGATGGTCCCCGCCCCGGCCTGCTGCAGCAGCTCTCGCAAAGGCGTTCCCATCACGACCTCGTACAGGCCGGGCCGCTCCACATGGCCGGACACGCAGAAGAGACGGGATCCGGTCGAGTCCTTGGTGCCGCTCGACGCAAACGCCGCGCCACCGTCCAGCACGATGTCGAGGACGTTGAGGAGAGTCTCCACGTTGTTGGGCAGCGTCGGCTTCCCGAAAAGCCCGACCTCGACAGGAAACGGCGGCTTGTTGCGCGGCTCGCCCCGTTTTCCCTCGATCGAGTTGAACAGAGCGGTCTCCTCTCCGCAGATGTAGGCGCCGGCGCCGCGCCGCACCTCCATGTCGATGTCAACCAACCCCGCCCCTCGCGCAAGCGCGACGGCACTCTCGATGCGCTCGCGCGCGAGCGGGTACTCGGCGCGGATGTAGATGTAGCCCTTCTCGCAGCCCGTGGCGAAGGCGGCGATGGCCATGCCCTCGACGACCGCGAACGGGTCCGCCTCCATCAGCACGCGGTCTTTGAACGTACCCGGCTCCGACTCGTCCGCATTACATACCAAGTAGTGAGGTCTCGCCGCGGCCTTCGCGACGGACTCCCACTTGCGCCCGGTCGGAAACGCCGCGCCACCCCGCCCGAGCAAGCGCGCCTCGTTAACCTCGCGAATGACCGCGTCCGGACCCATCTCACGCGCCCGCCGCAACGCTTCGAAGCCACCGAGCCGCACATAGTCGTCAAGACGTTGCGGATCGTAGTTGCCGACGCGCCGAAGCAATCTCCCTCCCCCCCCAGGGGGGAGGGTCGGGGAGAGGGGCGTGGGCCACGTCTCGCCGCGCAAGATGTCCGCCGCCTGTTCGCTAGTCACCGGCGCAACCTGCACCTCCTCGAACGGCGAGCCCGACCGCTCGACGAGAGCAGCCGGCGCGTGATCGCATAGGCCCAGGCAAGGACTGCGCTCTGCGCCGGCCGCGGCGCAGACCTCATCCGCGCCGAACAGCGCGCACACGATGTCGTCGCAAACGCGCAAGGTCAGCGGACCGCGCGGCTGAAGCGCAAACCGCGCGTAGAAGCTGACCACGCCATAGGCTTCCGCAGGCGGAATCGAAAGCCGCCGGCACGCGTACTCGAGCGCGCCGCGGCTGACCCAACCGACCCGATCCTGGATCGCGTGAAGCACCGGCAAAAGCAGATGTCGCTGCGAGCGCACCGCGCGGCCGCCGTACGCGACGTGGTCATCCGCCGGGCGCCGCACGCCCCCTTCCCACAACGATTCCGGCGCACCAAGAAAACCGTCGATCGCCGCGGTCTCATCCGCGGTCGCAGGACCCCCGGTGGTTCGGATGTCCAACTAAGGAACCGGCGCCAGCTTGTCGATCCGGATCGCGCTCGCCTTGAACTCCGCGGTGCCCGATTTGGGGTCGGTCGCGTCGATCGTCAGGACGTTGGTCGAGACCTGGTCGGGGAAGTGCAGGGTCATGAAGGCAAGGCCGGGCCGAAGCGTGGAATCAAAGCGCACGTCGACCTCCACCGATCCGCGGCGGGAGCTCACGCGCACGCACTCGCCATCCTCGACGCGCAACCGCCTGCCGTCTTCCGGCGAGATCAGGAGCGCCTCCTTCTTGCGCAGCGGGGACGTGTACTCGCCCGTCTGAACCCCGGTGTTGAACGAGTCGAGCCGCCGGCCCGTGGTCAGCCGGATTGGAAACTCCTCGGTCAGCTTGTCGACCGGAGGGTCGTGCTCCACCGCGTGGAAAGGCGCCGGCGTCCCCTCCACCGGGTCCTCCCACAACCTGGCGTGAAGGAACAGCGTGCCGGGGTGCGATTCGTCCGGGCACGGCCACTGGATTCCGCCGAGCTCGTCCAGGCGGCGGTACGCCATTCCCGCGTGCATCGGTGACAGGCTGCGACATTCGTCCCACACCTGTTCCGCCGTCGGGTGGCCCCAGTCCGAACCCAGCCTCCGCGCGATGTCGCAGATGATGTCGATGTCGTCGCGCGCGCCGGGAGGTGGCTCGAGCGCTCGGCGCACGCGCTGGACACGACGCTCGCTGTTGGTCACGGTGCCCTCCGACTCCGCCCAACCCGCAGCCGCGGGAAGCACAACGTGCGCCAGCTCCGCAGTCTGGGTCAGGAAGATGTCCTGCACGACGAGATGCTCCAGCCCGGTCAGCAGCCGCACCGCGCGGGTCTGGTCGGCCTCGCTGCGCGCGGGGTTCTCGCCCACGATGTAGACCGAGCGAAGGTCGCCCCGATCCATGGCCTCGAACATCTCGCTCAGGTGCCAGCCCTTCTTGTGCGGGAATTGCGCGTTGCCCCAAGCCGTCGCGAACTTGGCATGAAGCTCCGCGATCTCGAGGTCCTGAAACCCGGGCAGGCGAGCGGGGATCGCGCCCATGTCGCCTCCGCCCTGCACGTTGTTCTGGCCGCGCAAGGGGTTGAGCCCACAGCCGTAACGACCGACCTTTCCGGTGAGAAGGCCGAGGTTGATCAGGGCGAGCACGTTGTCGGTGGCGTTGTGATGCTCCGTGATGCCGAGCGTCCAGCAGATCATTCCTCGCTTGGCGCGTGCGTAATCGAGGGCAACCTCCTTGATCGCTGCCGCGGGTACTCCGGTCTCCGCTTCGGCGCGCTCGAGGGTGTAGGCCTCAACGCAGCGAGCGAACTCCTCATAACCGGTCGTCGCGCGCCTGATGAACTCCGTGTCGTGAAGACCCGCATGGATGATCTCGCGCGCCATTGCGTTGGCCAGCGCGATGTCGCTCCCGACGTCGATGCCGAGCCACACGTCGGCCCACTCGGCGGAGCTCGTGCGCCGCGGGTCGACCGCGATGAGGCGCGCACCGTTGCGCACGCCGCGCAGGAGGTGATGGAAGAAGATCGGGTGGGTCTCGCGTGCGTTCGAGCCCCACAGGATGATCATGTTGGTCTCCTCAGCCTCGCGATAGGACGAGGTTCCGCCTCCGGCTCCGAACACTGTCGCCAGACCGGCGACGCTTGGAGCGTGTCAAGTCCGGTTGCAGCTGTCGATGTTGTTGCTGTGCATCACGACGCGCGTGAACTTCTGGGCCATGAAGTTCATCTCGTTGGTCGTCTTGGAGCAGCTGAACATCCCGAAGGCTTGCGGCCCCTTCTGTCGCGCGGACTCGAACCCTGAGGCGGCCCTGGTCAGCGCCTCCTCCCAGGAAGCCGGGCGGAGACGCCCGCCCTCACGCACCAGGGGTTCGGTCAGACGGAGAAGTCCGTCTTCCATGGATTGATCATGCTATTTCTTGCTGGCCGCGACGAACTCCTTGATCCGCCTGAGCCCGAGCGTGAGCTCATCCTCCGACTGCGTGTACGCGAGGCGGATGAAGCCTTTGCCCGCGTTGCCGAACGCAGTCCCGGGAAGCACCGCGACGCCGGCCTCGTTCAGCAACCGGCTCGCGAGCTCGTGCTCGTCGAAACCAGTGCCCTCGATGTTCGGAAACACGTAGAACGAGCCCTGGGGTCGGGCGCAGCGCATGCCCGGGATCTCGTTGAGGCCGTCGACGACGAGGTTGCGCCGGTGCTCGAATACCTTGACCATGCGGTGCACGGCATGCTCCGACTCCGGTGAGCCAAGCGCCTCGATGGCTGCGATCTGCGTGAACGCGGCCGCGCATGACGAGGAGTTGATCATCAGCGTGTCGAGCTTGGCCGCGAGCGCGCGTGGAGCAACCGCGTAGCCGAGGCGCCAGCCGGTCATCGCGTAGGACTTGGACAGCCCGTCCATGAGCACCGTGCGCTCGCGCATACCGGGTCGCGACAAAGGTGAGACGTGTTGGAAGCCGTACACCAGCTGGCTGTAGATCTCATCCGAGACCACGAGCAGGTCGTGCTTCTCCGCGAGCTCGCACACGAAATCGACGTCCTCGTCGGTGAGCACGCCGCCGGTCGGGTTCTGCGGCGTGTTGATGATCAGCATCCGCGTCTTTGGCGTGACCAGCGACGCGAGCTCGTCGAGGTCCATTCGGAAGCCGCTCTCCTCGCGAAGAGTCACGGTCTTCGGCACCGCGCCGATAAAGTTGACCTGCGACGCGTATGCGGGGTAACCGGGGTCGGGCAGGATCACCTCATCACCCGGTTCGACGCAGGCGAGCAGCGTGAAGAGCAGCACGTTTTTCGATCCCGGGACGAGGACGACGTCGCCGGGGTCAACGTCGGTGCTCAGCATCCGGCTGACGAATCCGGCCACCGCTTCGCGAGCTTCGAAGATGCCGCTCGCCGGCGTGTAGTGGGTGTAGCCGTTCTGCATCGCCCCGACCGCGGCCTCGACGATGTTGTCCGGCGTGGCGAAGTCGGGCTCGCCGATTTCCAGGTGGACGATGCGCTTGCCCTCCGCCTCGAGCTTGCGTGCCCGGGCCAGCACCTCGAAGGCGCCCTCGGTGCCCAGCCGCGACATGCGCTCAGCGAATCGAATCGCGGTGCTCACTGAACTGGAATGCTAGTGGACGCCGAGCAGCGAGCCCCCATCGATGCCAAGCGTCTGACCTGTGATGTAGCCGGCTTGGTGCGAGCAGAGAAACGCGCACGCCGCACCAAAATCGGCGGGGTCTCCCAGTCTCCGCATGGGTGCCGCCGCTACCGCCTGGGTTATCTGCTCTTCGGGATCGACCCCACGGGACCGCGCGATGTCGCGCAACCTGTCAGTCAGGATCGCATCAGGCGCGAGGCAGTTCACAGTGATTCCGTCCTGAGCGAGCTCGCGCGCGAGGGTCTTGGCCAGGCCGGTCACGCCGGCCCGCATCGCGTTGGAGATCACGATGTTCGGGATCGGCTGGCGGACCGAGATCGACGTGATGAAAACGATTCGGCCGTGGTCGGATTGCTTGAGGTGGGGCAGTGCCGCTTTGACCAGGCGGACGGCGCTCAGGAGCGTCAGCTGGAAGCCGGCCTCCCATGCCTCGAGCGGCGTGGTCTGGAACGTCCCGGGCGGCGGACCACCGGCGTTGACGATGACGATGTCGAGCCCTCCGAGCACGCGCGCTGCCTCGCCCACCAGGCGCTCTGGCTCATCCTCCTTCGAGACATCGGAGGCCAGCCATCCCGCGGCGCCGATCTCGCGGCCGGTCGCTTCAGGTTGACGCGAGGAGATGTAGACCTTGGCGCCCTCGGCGATCAACGCCGCGGCGCATGCCCGCCCCAGCCCCTTGCTTGCAGCCGTCACCAACGCGCGCCGATCCTTGAGCCCGAAGTCCATCAGGCGGTGGTGTTCACGTACCAATCCGTGACGTACTGGAATCTTTCGTAGGGATCGATCGCCTTGTTCATGTGCACCCCGTGCACGCGCTGCGACACGGCGTACTCATAGCGGCTCGCGTAGATGAAGATCGCCGGCGCGGCGTCGGCCATCAGCATCTGGAAGTCGATGTAGGCGGCGAGGCGCGATGGAGGATCGACGGCGGCGCGCCCGTCCTCCAGGTCCTTGTCGATCAGCCCCCAGCCCCTCGCGTACGCAAAGTTGAGCGTGGCGGGGTCGATGCCCGAGTGCCACAGCGAGTACTGGTCCGGGTCGGGCCCTACGTCTATCGAGATCAGCGCCATCTGGTATTTGTGCGTCAGGAGGTAGTCCTGCAGCAGCTTCGACGCGGGGAGAGGCTTCACGTCCAGCTCGACGCCGATCTCGCCCAGCTGCGCGGCGATCGCCGCAGCGATCTGCTGGTTGGGATACGAGTCGGCCGCGACGAGGGAGACCTTCAACGGCACGCCCTTCTTGGTCCGCAGCTTCGACGATGGGTCGAGCACCCAGCCCGCGGCGTCGAGCGCCGTGCCGGCCGCCGCCGGGTCATAGGGGTGGAGGTTGGCCGCGGCGGGTGAGTAGGCCCAATCCGCCGTGGGGATCGGCGTGGGGTCGGCGTCGGCCCTGCCCGCGAATACGTCGCTCACCACGCGCTGCCGGTTGATCGCCTGCACGAGCGCGACCCGAACCTTCGAGTCGCTGAAAAACGTCTTGCCGTCGCCGTCCACGTTGAAGGTCACAAAGGAGTTGGTGAACATGCGCACTTCCTGCACCGTCAGGTCGGTGCGCCCCTGCAGCGTCGAGACCTCCTGGGGCTGGATCCCGCCGACGAGGTCGGCGGCCCCCGTCAAGACGGCGCGGATGGCCGACTGTGGATCGGTCGCCGGATACGTGCGCAGCACGAGGTGGTCCAGGTAAGGCTGCGGGACCGCATAGGGGTTTCGGTCGAGGGTGATCGCAAGCTGGTTGATCGAGCCGACCTTGAACGGGCCCGTGCCGAACGCGCGGACGCCGCCATACGGGCTGGCCGCGATCTGGGCAGGTGCCATGCCCGCATAGATGTGCTTGGGGATGATGCCCACCCGAAGCGAAAGCGGAAACGACGCGTCGGGTGCGCGGAGGCTGAACACGACCTGTCCCGGTCCGCCTGCCGCCACGCCCACCAGGCGCCAGTCCTGGGCACCCGGTTGCACGTACTCGATGTCTTGCAAAACATGGAAGGTGAACAGCACGTCGTCCACGACAAACGGCTCGCCGTCCGCCCACTTCACGCCGTCGCGCAGGTTGAACGTGTAGGTGAGGTGGTCGGCCGAGACCGTCCAGTCCTGCGCCAGCAGCCCGACCACGTTCTGCTGCGAGTCGATCGCGGTCAAGCCCTGGTAGATGAGGCTGTTGACGTCGCGCGTGCTCTCGTTGGTCTCGAAAAGCGGGTTCAAGACGCCGGCCTGGCCGACCAACGCCTCCACCGCCGTGCCCCCGCGCGCGGGCTTGGGCACCGTGGCGACTGGCTGACACGCGGAAACCACCAGGACCGCCGCGAGCGCGGCGAACGTGAGCTTAGACCAGATGCGTAGTCACCCAAACGTTGGCCACCGAGCAGATCAGGAAGGCGCCGACCAGGACCCACGTGGTCCAGTAGATCTGACGCTCGAGGCCGCGCCGCGTGCGGTAGCCTCCGCCCAGACCGTCACCGCCGCCGCCAATCGTCCCGCCGAGGCCCGACGCCTTGGGTGTCTGAATCAACACTCCGGCGATCAGGAGGACCGCAAGGATGGCCTCCGCTATGACCAGCGCGTTCTGAAGCTTTGCCATGGAACCCCGGAGATTCTACCGAGCGGAACCCGGTCTGCTCAGGCCCACACCGAACCGAAGCGGGCGTTGATAGCCTCCCAGTTCAGCGTGTTGAACCAGGCCGTCACGTAGTCGGCACGCTTGTTCTGGTACTTGAGGTAGTAAGCGTGCTCCCATACATCCACGCCGAGAATCGGCGTCAGCTCGTCCATGAAGGGGCTGTCCTGGTTCGGATAGCCCTTGATGGCGAGCTTGCCCTGCCGGTCGGCGACCAGCCACGCCCAGCCGCTGCCGAACTGGCCGACCGCGGCCTTCTGCAGCTGCTCCTTGAAGGCGTCGTAACCGCCGAACGTGTTCTTGATCGCGTCGGCGATGCGACCATTCGGGTTGCCGCCGCCGCCCGGACCCATGATCGTCCAGAAGATCGAGTGGTTGGCGTGTCCGCCGGCGTTGTTGCGAATCACGGTTCGGATGTCCTCGGGAACCTCCTTGATCCCCCAGAGAAGGTCCTCGACAGTCCTCTTCGTGAGCTCTGGGTGCTTCTCCAGCGCGGCGTTCGCGTTGGCCACGTACGCGGCATGGTGCTTGTCGTGATGGATCTCCATCGTCTTCGCGTCGATGTGCGGCTCGAGGGCATCGAACGCATAAGGAAGCTTGGGAACCTCAAAAGCCATTTCAGGGACCCCCCTTTTGAATTAGTTCTCTATTAAGGAAACCAGTCTAAGTGCTGGAAGATTTCGAGCCTTGGGCTTTGACCGCGGCGGTCCGCCTCTCGACCTCCGCCGGGTCGCCAAGGTAGCGCCAGGCCATGGGCCGGAGGTCGGCGTCCAGCTCGTAGACGCGCGGCACTCCGGTCGGAATGTTCAGCTCGACGACCTCGGCATCGCTCAGCCGATCCAGGTGCTTGACCAGGGCCCGCAGGCTGTTGCCGTGCGCGGACACGAGCACGCATGGCTGCGCCAGCAGGTCGGGAACGATCGCGTCGTACCAGTAAGGCAGCGTGCGCTCGAGCACGTCCTTCAGGCACTCAGCGCTGGGCAGCAGCTCGGGCGGCATCGTCGCGTAGCGAGGGTCGTGTGACGCGTGCCGCTTGTCGGACGCTTCGAGGTCGGGCGGCCGCACGTCATAGCTGCGGCGCCAGACGTTGACCTTTTCCTCTCCGTACTTTTCCGCGGTCTGGCGCTTGTTGAGTCCCTGCAGCGCGCCGTAGTGGCGCTCGTTGAGACGCCAGCTGCGCTTGACCGGGATCCATGACAGGTCCATCTCGGCAAGTGCACGCTGTGTCGTCTGGATCGCACGCAGCAAAAGCGATTCGTGCACGACGCCCGGCCGCAGCCCGGCCTCCTTCATCAAGCGCCCGGCCTCGACGGCCTCCTTCACGCCGCGCTCGCTCAACGGGACGTCGGTCCAGCCGGTGAAGAGGTTCTCAAGATTCCAGGTGCTCTCACCATGGCGCAGCAGGACCAGCGTGCCGGGTTGTCTAGCAGTTGCTCCTCCCCATTCATGGGGAGGTGGCCCGGAGGGCCGGAGGGGCTGGTGGCCAGAGCCTTTAGCGCTGCGCATAGACCTCGGCCGTAACTTTCACGATCGCCGCGAACTCCTCAGCGTCGAGACTCGCGCCGCCGACGAGCACCCCGTCGCAAAGGGGCAGCTCCACGTACTGCTGGACGTTGTCCGCCTTGACGCTGCCGCCGTAAAGGATGCGCACCTTGCGCGCGGCGCCGGCGCCGATCATCTCGCCGACGATCCGGCGGATGAGGCGCATGGTCTTGTAAGCGTGCTCGGGGTCGGCGTTCCGGCCGCTGCCGATTGCCCACACCGGCTCATAGGCGATGACGAGGCGCGCGGAGTCGTCCGCCGAGCACCTCGCCAGTCCCGCCTTGACCTGGGCTGAGACCACCTCGTCGGACGTGCCGGCGTCGTAATGGTCCGCGAGCTCGCCCACGCACATGATCACCCCGAGCTCGGAGGAGAGCGCCGCCGCGGTCTTCTTCGCCACCATCTCGTCCGTCTCACCCAGGAAGACGCGCCGCTCTGAGTGGCCGACGATCACCCACTGGCACAGGTCTTTGAGCATCGCCGGTGACACCTCGCCGGTGAAAGCGCCCGACATCTCCCAGAAGCAGTCCTGGGCGCCCAGCTTGACGCCCGACTGGTCAAGCACCTCGGATACGCCGATGAGCCAGGGAAACGGCGGGATGATGACGACCTCGACGCGATCGGCGTGTCCCCTGGCCACGGCGAGCACGCCGCGCACCAGGTCGAGCGCGTCGTCCTCGTTGGTCGGGTTCATCTTCCAGTTGGCCGCGAGCAGCGGCATGCCAGGGGGGCGCGCAGGCATCAGGCTTCCTTGAGAATCGCGATGCCGGGCAGTTCCTTGCCCTCGAGGTACTCGAGCGTCGCGCCGCCACCGGTCGAGACATGAGAGAAACGACCCGCCAAACCAAGCGACTCGATCGCGCCGATCGTGTCACCGCCGCCGACCAGCGTGTAGCCGCCGGAGCTTGCGATCGCCTCGCCCACGGCTTTGGTGCCATCCGCGAAGTCTCGGATCTCGGACACGCCGACCGGCCCGTTCCAGATCACCGTGCCCGCGCCCTTAAGGCGCCGGGTGAACTCGCGGACGCTCCGAGGGCCGATGTCGAGCGCCATCCATCCGGGCTCGACCTTGTCCGACTCCAGGATGCGAAGCGCCTCTCCGGCCTGCATCTTTCGCGCGCACACGAGGTCGACCGGCAACAGGAGCTTTTCTCCGGCCTCGTTCGCGACTGCCTTCGCCTCGTCGAGCGCGGAGTCCTCGACTAGCCCACTGCCTGTGGGCCAGCCTTTCGCCTTGAAGAAGGTGTTGGCCATCGCGCCGCCGATGAGAAGCAAGTCGACTTTTTTCAGCAGGTTGCGCAGCACGCCCACCTTGGTCGAGACCTTTGCCCCGCCCACCACGGCGACCATCGGGCGTCGCGGGTTGTCGAGTGCCTGGTGGAGCGCGGCCAGCTCGGCTTCCATCAGCTCGCCGGCAAACGCTGGAAGGTAAGCGGCCACGCCCACCACGGAAGCATGCGCGCGGTGCGAGGCCGCAAACGCGTCGTTGACGAACAGATCGCCGAGCGACGCCAGCCGGCGCGCGAATCCGGCGTCGTTCGTCTCGTCCTCTCTGTGATAGCGGACGTTTTCGAGGAGCAGGACGTGGCCCGACTGCAGCCTGTCCACCGCCGTCGTCGCCCGCTCGCCCACGCAGTCCTCTGCGAACTGCACTTCCCTGCCCACCCGCTGTCCAAGACGGCCAGCGACGGGTTTGAGGGAGAGCTCCGGCTCGCGGTCCTTTGGCCGGCCAAGGTGCGACATGACGATGACCCTCGCCCCGCGCTGCGCGAGGTGCTGAAGCGTGGGCGCGGCGGCGCGCACGCGCGTGTCGTCGGCGATGCCGCCATCCGACAGGGGAACGTTGAGGTCTTCGCGGACGAGGACGCGTTTGCCCGCGACGTCGATGGAGGTGATCGAAACCTTCAGAGTCTGTCCGCCATGTAGGACATGAGGTCCACCATGCGGCAGCTGAAGCCCCACTCGTTGTCGTACCAGCTGACCACCTTCGCCCAATCGCCGGCCAGCACCGCGGTGGACGGTGCATCGACGATCGAGGAGTGCGGGTCGTTCTTGAAGTCGGACGAGACGAGCTCTTCATGACTCACCGCGAGAATTCCGCGCAGCTCACCGCTCGCTGCCTCTTCGAATGCCGCGTTGATGTCCTGGGCGGTCGTGGTCTTGCCCAGCTGCACCGTGAGGTCGACGACCGACACGTCGAGGATCGGCACGCGGAACGAAATTCCAGCGAACTTCCCGGCGAGCTCGGGCAGCACCTCGGCGACCGCCCGGTTCGCCCCGGTCGACGTGGGGATGATGTTGTCGGCCGCGGCGCGGGCCCGGCGCAGGTCCTTGTGCGGGAGGTCCTGTAGCTTCTGGTCCGCGGTGTATGCGTGGATCGTCGTCATCATTCCGCGCTCGATTCCGAACGAGTCGTGGAGCACCTTGGCGAGCGGCACGAAGCAGTTGGTCGTGCAGCTCGCGTTGGAGATGACGTTATGCGCCTTCGGGTCATAACCCTTGTGGTTGACACCCATCACCACGGTGTAGTCCTGGTTCGTCGCCGGTGCGGAGATGATCACCTTCTTCGCACCGCCTTTGTCGATGTGCACACGTGCTTTGTGCGCGTCGGTGAAAAGACCGGTCGACTCGACGACTATCTCGACGCCGAGGTCTTTCCACGGCAGCTCGGCCGGGTCTTTCTGGGTCAGGAACTTGACCTTGTGGCCGTCGACCTGGATCGTGTCGCCGTCGACCTTCACCGCGGGAGCGAAGGTGCCGAGCGCGGTGTCGTGCTTGAGCAGGTGGCCGAACGTCTTGGCGTCGCCGATGTCGTTGACGGCGACGATCTCGAAGTCCGGCTTCAGGTCCCAAGCCGCGCGATAGATGTTGCGGCCGATGCGGCCAAAGCCGTTGATGCCAACCTTGAGTGCCATTGGGGCAAGCTCCTAGTGATGTTCGAAGATCAGGTGAAGGACGGCCTAAATGTTAGGCGGAGCGCCGTTCCCGCTTTTCTCCGATGGAGAGCGCCAGCTCCTGCAGCCGGCGCAGTCGGTGGTTGACGGCCGACTTCGACAGTTTCATCCGACCCGCCAGCTCGCCCAGGTTCAGCTCCGGGTTCTGTACGCGCCAGCGCGCCATCTCGCGCAGCGCGGGCGGCAGCCGGTCCAGCTTGCCGTCGGCCATGAGGCGCTCGATCGCGGCCGCCTGGCGGAGGCCTGAACCGATCGTCTTGCCGATGTTCGCGGTCTCGAAGTTCAGGCGGCGGTTGACCTCGCCGCTCACCTCGCGCAGCACGCGCACATTCTCGAACTCCATCACGGCGCGGTTCGCGCCCATCAGCGAGAGCAGGCGCACTATGCCGTCGCCGTCCTTCACGTAGACCACGGACTGGCTGCCGCGCTCGGTCACGCCCGCCCTGACGCCTGCGTCCGCGATCAGGCGGGCGATCGCCGACGCCCAGGACGGGGTGGGGGCGACGAACTCGAGGTGGTATCGGGTGTTCGGCGCGTTGACCGAGCCGCAGCCGAGGAAGAGTCCGCGGAGCATCGCCTTGCGGTCGCAGGCTGCGTCGGGCATGGCGTGCACCGGCGGCTGGGAGAACTCCCCCACCAGCTCGGGCGGGAGCGTGAGCTCGATGAAGAACGACATCCGCTTCCGCGTCTTCATGGCCTGGTACTTGGCTTCCAGGGGTCCCACCGCGCGACCAAGGCGGACGACTTTTCGTGCGACTGCGTTGCGCAGCAGGGAGAAGTAAGCCGAGCGGCCCCGCTGGTTGCCCAGCAACCTTCCGCGCGAGCCGAAGTAGACGCCGAGCAGCTCGCTCAGCTGACAGCAGGGCCGCGCTGGTAGAAGCCCCGCCATCTCGTTCTTGACCTCAGCCGAGAACGAAATTGCGCGTACCTCCAGGAGGTTATTTACCCTCCTCCCTTTCCCATCGAGTCTAGCGCGTAACCAGGCCGTTCCGTCACAGGTCTTCAAGCGCGACAATGAAAATTCCATGCCCGAGATGCGGATGATCGAGGCGGTGCGTGCCGCCATCTCCGAGGAGATGGAGCGCGACGAGCGAGTCCTGGTCCTGGGGGAGGACGTCGGCAAGAAAGGTGGCGTGTTCGGCGCGACGGACGGCCTGTACGCACGCTTCGGCGAGGCGCGGGTGCTCGATACGCCCCTCGCGGAGTCGGCGATCGTGGGCGTTGCGATCGGCGCGGCGCTCAACGGCCTGATCCCCATCGCCGAGATCCAGTTCGCCGACTTCATCCATACGGCGTTCGACCAGATCGTCAGCGAGGCGGCGCGGACGCGGTACCGGTCGAATGGCGACTGGGGAGTGCCCATCGTGATCCGGACCCCGTTTGGCGGCGGCGTTCACGGCGGGCTCTACCACTCGCAATCCATCGAGGCCTTCTACGCCCACGTGCCCGGGGTCAAGGTCGTCGTGCCGAGCATGCCCGCCGACGCGCACGGCCTCTTGAAGTCCGCGGTCCGCGACCCCGACCCGGTCCTCTTTCTCGAGCACAAGAAGGTGTACCGCCTCGTCGCCGAGGAGGTGCCGGACGGCGACCACCTGGTGCCCATCGGCCCGGCCGTGGTCAGGCGGGAGGGCGAGGGCCTTAGCTGCTTTGCCTGGGGCCTGATGACCCACTACTGCCTGGAGGCGGCGCGGCAGCTCGAGGCAGAGGGCCTCAGCATGGAAGTGGTCGATCTCCGCACCCTGGCGCCGCTGGACCGGGAGACGATCCTCGCCTCGGTGCGCAAGACCGGCAAGGCGCTGATCGTGCACGAGGACAACCTGACCGGCGGGTTTGGCGCCGAGGTCGCGGCGATCATCTCCGAGCACGCGTTCGAGGACCTCGACGGCCCGGTGACTCGCTTTGCCGCGCCGGACGTGCCGGCCATGCCTTTCAATGGACCGCAGGAGGACTTCTTCATGCCGAGCCCCCAGAAGATCGCCGACGCGGCCCGAAAGCTTGCCGCCTACTAGCCGGCGGCGCCGCCCGCCCAGGCCCGCGGTGCGCACCCTGCCTTCGATAGACCAGGCCGAATACCAGCTGCGCCGCGAGAGCGTGGCCGCCGGCATGGACGCCGCCGGGCTCGACGCGCTGTGCGTCTTCTACCCGGCTCGGGTGGCGTACCTCACGGGCTTCCACCACATCCCGACGGAGCGCCCGATCGCGCTCGTGATCGGGTCGAGCGGCCAGTCCTCGCTCGTCGTGCCGGCGGTCGAGAAGGAGCACGCCGAGTCGTCGACGTCGGTCGACCAGGTGCGCATCTACTTCGAGTACCCCGGCGCGGAGCACCCGATGGAGACGATCGCCGAGATGCTGGTAGAGATGCACGCAAGATCTCAGCGCACCGGCGCGGACCACGACGGGTACGTTCCGTTCTGGGGTTACCGCGGGCCGCGGCTGAGCGATCTCACCGGCGTGGAACCAGTGGATTCGGAGCTGATCATAGAAGCGCTCCGGCGGGTGAAGTCTCCGGCCGAGCTCGCGTGCATCCAGCTCAGCTGCGATTGGGCGGTGCGCGGGCATCACCGCATGCAGGCCGCGATCAAGGCCGGCAAGACCGAGATGGAGATCTACACGCCGGCCGCCAACGAAACGCTCTTCGAGATGGTGCGCGAGATGCCGGGCTGGCGGCCGCGCGGCGGGGACGACACAGGGTTCACGGCGATGTTCGTCGGGGGGCGCTCGACCGCCATGCCGCACGGCTTCGTGAAAGGCCACGGCGTGCAGCCGGGTGACGTGCTGGTGAGCGGCGCCGGGGCGAACATCGACGGCTACCGCAGCGAGCTGGAGCGGACGATGATCGTCGGCGAGCCGACCGACGACCAGCGGCGCGCGTTCGCGGCGATGCTCGCGCTGCAGTCAAAGGCGATCGAGGTGATGGCTCCCGGAGTTCCGGCCGGAGAGGTCGAGCTCGCAACCGTGAGGCTGGCCGAAGAGCTCGGAGTGGAGGACAACCTGCGTCACCACACCGGTCACTCGATCGGGCTCGAGGGACACGAGGCCCCGTTTCTCGATCGCGGTGACGACGCGATCCTCGAGCCGGGCATGGTGTTCACGGTGGAGCCCGGCGTCTACATAAAGGACATCGGCGGGTTCCGCCACTCGGACACCGTGGTCATCACCGACCAAGGGTGCCGCGTCATGACCGAGTATCCGCGCGAGCTGAACGACCTGATCATCGCGATCGATTAACCTCGGCTGCGATGGGCTCTGACGCCGTCCACAGGCGTGGGCGCCGGCCGGGCGACCTGCGAGTCGTGGTGCGCCGGCCCGCAAAACTCCCCCGCACGCTAGGGGCGTCGGCACTCTTCGCGGCCTGCTACGGCAACGTCGGGTCGAGCATCTACTACGCGCTCGGGGTCACGGCAGCCTTTGCCCTCGGCCTCACGCCGGTCGCGCTGATCCTCGCCGGATTCATCTTCGTCACCACGGCCCTCAACTACGCCGAGGGCACCGCCGCCCTGCCGCACGCGGGTGGCAGCTCGAGCTTTGCCCGCCGTGCATTCAACTCGCCGATCGGCTACATCGTCGGCTGGGTGCAGCTCCTCAACTACACCGCGACGGTATCCATCTCCTCCTATTTCGCAATCAGCTACGTGGGCTTCCTCGGCAAGTACGTGCCGCTGCTGGCCCCGCTCAAGGCGGACCAGGGCACGCATGTCGCCGCGACGGTCGTGCTGATCGCGATCCTGATCGTCGTCAACGTCATCGGCATCCAGGAGTCGAGCGCCATCAACCTGGTGCTCGCGTTCACCGACTTGATCACACAGTTCGTGCTCGTGATCCTCGGGTTGATCCTGCTCTTGAACATCCAGACCGTCATCCACAACATCCATCTCGGCGTCGCGCCGACGTGGGGCAATTTCCTCGCCAGCATCTCGATCGCGATGGTCACGTATACCGGTATAGAAACGATCTCGAACCTCTCGGAGGAAGCGAAGGACCCGGGCCGGAACGTGCCACTCGCGACATGGTGGGTCATCGTCGCCGTGCTTTTCGTGTCCGCGTTCCTGCCGACGATAGGTGTGAGCGTCTTTCCCGTGACGTTGGACCCGAACACCCACAGCTTCACGACACAGCTCGCGACAACGTGGAAGGCCGACCCAGTGGCCGGGATCGTGACCGGCTTCCCCCAGGAGGCGCTCCGGTTCTGGGCGCAGGTGTGGGTCGGGATCCTGGCCTTCACGATCCTGGTCATCGCGACCAACGCCGGCTTGATCGGGATTTCTCGCCTCAGCTACTCGATGGCCGGCAACGACCTCCTCCCCCACCGCCTTGCCGCCCTGCACCCGAAGTACAAGACCCCGTACGTGTCGATCATCGTTTTTGGAATCGTCGCGGGCCTCCTCGTGCTGCCCGGGCTCATAGCGGGAAGCAAAGAGATCGACCTGATGGCCGCGGTGTATTCGCTCGCCGCGACATTCGCCTTCTGCTCAGCCCATCTGTCAGTGATGCGCCTGAGGTTCATCGAGCCATCGCTCCATCGTCCGTATCGGATGCCGTGGAACATCAAGTTCGGCCGCGACAGCATTCCCGTCCTTTCTCTTGTCGGCGCCCTCTTCATCGGCACGGTGTTCACGCAGCTCGTCTTTCAGAACATCTCCAGCTCGACCTTCATCTTCATGGGCTGGCTGGTACTTGGGGCGCTGGCCTACGTCGCCTACCGGCGCTACCGCCATGAGCCGTTGTGGGAGCCGCTCGAGACGCCGCCGCCTCGCGAGCGCGAGATCGAGCACGTCCCCTTCGAAACTCTGCCCAGGAGCGCGCGCTATCGCATGGGCCGCCGCCAGCGAATCGCTGCGCATGCCGCCGCGACCGGGCAGCACGTCCACGAGCGTCATCGCCCGGCCTGGCAGCTGGAGCTCGAGCTGTTCTTTGCGCGCCACGGCGCGATTCGCGGGGTGCTGATCGTGCTCGTCTTTGCCGCGATCAGCGGATTCGCCGTCTTCATCGACCTTTCCCCGTACGACCCATTCGGCCCGGGCCTTGGATGGTCCCCGGGCTTGGTGGTGGTCGCGTTCCTGGCCGCCTACGTCCTGAACCGAAGCCACTCGGAACAGTAACCCCCGGATAGTCCGGACAATGCGTGCTCAACTGCCATTCCAATCCCGGATAGTCCGGACTATCCGAGGGTTTAGCCCTCGCTATGGTCGAGTCGAGTCTACGTTCCAGCGCACATGCGTCCCGTGCGCATGGCATGTGCCGAGGAGCTCGTCGTTCAGGCGGATCTCAAACAGCGGATAGGCCGGCTCCATCCGGAGGTAGAACACTCCGGCGCGGTCGATCGCCGTCTGAATCCGGTTGCGCGAATCCGCGTCGACGTACTGCATGAAGACCGAATGAAATACGACCGTCGCAACCTCAGGCCTCGGTCGGGGCAGCTCGCGCTCCAGGAATTCAGCGGCGTCCAGTCTCTCGATTTCAACGGGCATCTGCCGCGCCACCTCGATGGCACCGTCGAGCAGGCTCAACCGGTGCAGCTGGTCCGCCCAGATGGACGCCCGCAGCGTCAACGCGTCCTCATACGAAGACGGATCCAGAGGGTTGGTGTCGCAGCCTTTGCGTTCGGCGACCTCAGCCGCGCGATTCATCGGCGGCGGAACATCGAACATGTTGATGAGCTGAACGGGCGAATCGTCCTGGCCCCAACCGCCCCGAGACGACTCGTAACGGTACTGATCCCATATCAAGTTCAGACCCGCGCTCGCCCCGACTTCGAGGATCCGGAGCGGTAGCTGAGCGCGGTGCGCGACCTCCAGAAATCCGCCGAGGAGCGCGGCGCTGCGCCCGACCTCGTTGGTCTGGCAAGGCAGGCGGACCAAACGATCGATCTTGTCGCTCTCGTCGACCAGGGCTGCACGGAACAACGGCCAAGCAGCGTCTGCGTCGCCATCGCCTCCGACCGACGGGTAGTGCGGCGCCAGGGCAGGCACCTCATCCAGCAGGACCAACCGGTGAACGGCGGCCATCAACCGCAGCGCGAGCGCCGACCACTCCGACTCTCCTTCCCTGCCGCCCAGGATGTCCCACACAGGGCCGCCGGCCAAGAGGTCGGCGATTGCCGACTCCAGCAGGGAACCGTAGAAGGGCGACCCCAGCGCGGCGCATCCGCGCGCCTGAAAACTCAGCCAGCCGGCAACCTCGTCACGCGTCGCCGGCAAGGGCCAGTTCCTGCGCGCGGTTCGCGTAGCCCGGGTGCGACGGGCGCGCCACGCGATACCAGGCGAGTGTCTCAGCGAGTGCGTCCTCGAGCGCCGACGGTTCGAAGCCGAGCTCACGCCGAGCCCGGTCGAGCACGTAGCCCGCCGAGCGGATTGGATCCGGTCCGTACGGCCGCGCGCTTTCCGGTATCTCGGAGAAGGGCAGCCGATGCAGCCGAGCCGGCTTTCCCAGCGCACGCGCGATTCCCTCGATGAGGTCGCGCAGGCTCACGCCCTCGAAGGCGGCGTTGTAAGCCTTGTGCTCGGTGTCCCTGCGCAGGTCGCATGCGAGCGCGCAGGCGAATCCGATGTCCTTGACCCAGGCGAGACCTGCCTGCCACTCATATGTTTCCGACGGCACAAGCACGGGTCCGCCGTCCTCCACGCGCTGGATGTACGCGGCGATCCTCAGGGTGTGGTCGGCCGGGCCAAAAACCGCCGGCGGGCGGACGACCGTCCACGGAAAATCGGTCAGGCGCGACAGGGCGGTCTCGCACCATCGCTTGCCTTCGCGGTAGTCCAGCGCATCGGGTGGCTCGCCACGGAGGGGCACAAAGTCCTCTTCGCGTGCGGCCCGGCCGTGAAGGTCGGGATAGACGCCGGTCGAGATGAACACGTAGCGGTCGCCCTTGAAATGTCGGGCCACGGCCTCGACCTCATGCGGCTGATAGCAGGCGAGGTCCAGCAACACGTCTGGCTGCGTTTGCGTCAACGCCCGCGCGAGCTGATCTTCATCGGTGCGGTCAAACGCGACGTAGCTCGTGAACGTCCCGTACGGGCGGTCCTTTCGCCCCGCCGCGATCGTCTCGACGCCGCGCCGCATCAGCTCCTTGCAGGCGGCCACGCCGATGAAGCCCGCGCCTCCTAGAACAAGAGCCCTCGTCAATCGACGTCGCGGGTGACGAAGTCGACGTCGATGCCTTCGTCCTGCCGGAGGCGAGCCGCCAACCTGGAAGCAAGGACCACCGACCTGTGCCGGCCTCCGGTGCAGCCGAACGCGACCACGAGGTGCATGCGTCCCTTCTCCTGATAAAGGGGCAGCAGCCGGCGCACGATCCGCTCCACGTCGTCCAGCAGCTCCGCCGCCGCCGGCTGCTGCATCACGTAAGCGTCCACGGCCGCATCGCGGCCGGAGAGCGGCCGCAGCTCGGGCACCCAGTACGGGTTGTCGAGGAACCTCGCGTCGATCAGCAGCGCGGCGTCGGCGGGCGCGCCGTTCTTGTAGCCGAATGCCAGGCATGTGATCAGCGGGCGTTCCCGGCCCCGCAGATGGTGCGCAAGCTCGTCGCGCTGTCCCGCCTCGACCCGGTGATGCGCCCGCTCGAAGCTTCCGCCATCGTGTCGATCGGATTCACCGTCGTGCACGAGCACGTACTTGATCGCGCGCCGGTCCGCCTCCCGCAGCAGCTCGGCGCCGCCGTCGCTGACGCCGAGCACGAAGTCTCCCTCGCCTTCGCCGTCAAGCTCATCGATCCGCTCGAAACCGGCGGCGACGAAAACCGCGACCGACTCTTCCATACGCTCGAGCGTCGCGGCGCCGATGATGACGAGCGTCACGGGCTTCGATCCATTTTTGGCGCGTTTTGCGCGAAACGAACCTTTGGAGGGGTTCGAAGGGTGCTTTCTGCGCAAAACGTACGCAACCGCTCGAGAGTCACAGCGTCTCTTTCAGGCGAGCCGCCAGACGTTCCGGGATGCCGAGCTTCACGATCTCGTCGACCGGCGCCTCGCGGATCGCCTGCACCGAGCCGAAGTGTCGCAGGAGCGCGCGCTTGCGCGCGGGTCCGATCCCCTCGACCGAATCGAGCGGCGACGTCAGTGCCTTGCGGGACCGCACCTTGCGGTGGTGGGTGATCGCGAAGCGGTGCGCCTCATCGCGGATCCGCTGGACGAGAAACATCCCCGGCGAGTTGCGCTCCTGGACGATCGGCTCCGCCCGGCCGGGCGCAAAGATCTCCTCGCGTTCTTTGGCCAGGGCGAACGTGGGAATGTCCGCGTAGCCCGCGGCTTCCATCACCTCGAGCGCCGCGCTCAGCTGGCCCTTGCCGCCGTCGATGAGAATGAGGTCGGGCCGGCTGGTGAAGGACCGGTCCCCGACGATGTCCGCCTCCTCGCGACGCTGCGCGGACTCGAGGCGCTCTAGGCGCCGCCGCAGGACCTCCTGCAGCATGGCGAAGTCGTTTGGACCGGGCGTATACCGGATCCGAAAGTGGCGGTAATGGTCGTTGCGGGGCCGGCCGTCTTCGAAGACGACCATCGAGCCGACCGCCGAGTCGCCCTGGATGTTGGATATGTCATAGCACTCGATCCGCTTCGGTGGGCTCTCGAGGTCGAGCGCCGCGGCCAGCGCCGCAAGCATCGGTTCTGTCCGGCTGCGGTCGTAGTCGGCCTGGATGCGCATCTGCTCGAGCTCCTGAGTGGCCGTCTCGGCGAGCTGCATGACGAGCGCGCGCTTGCGCCCGCGCTGCGGCACCTCGAGCGTCACCGGTCGTCCGCGCCTCTCGCTCAACCAGCCCGTGATCAGCTCTGGCTCCTCGACCGGTCCGGGCAGGATCACCGAGCGCGGCACGTGGGTGGCGCTCGAGTAGTACTGCAACATGAAACCGCGCAGCACCTCCGGCTCGGCCGCGTCGCCCGCGCCGTCGAGGGCGTGCCCGTCGTGCCCGACCATCTTTCCCTGCCGCACATAGGCGACCTCGACGAAGACGTCGTTGCCGCTCCGCGCATAGGCGACGATGTCCTGGTCGTCCCGGCCGCGGGTCAGCACCTTCTGCCGATCCGCGATGCGCTCGATCGATTGCAGCTGGTCGCGGTAGCGGGCGGCGTTTTCGAAGTCAAGCCGGTTGGCCGCTGACTCCATCCTTTCGTGCAGCTCACGGACCAGGATGTCCGACCGTCCCTCCATGAAGAGCGCCACCTCGTTGATCCGCGCCTTGTACTCCTCAGAGCTGATCCGCCGCTCGCACGGGCCTGGGCAGCGCTTGATGTGAAAGTCGAGGCACACCTTGCCCTGCTTGAAGATCTCGTCCGAGCACGTGCGAAACGGCAGCAGCTGCCGGATGGATTTCACGGTGGAGCGCAACGACAGCGCGGACGTGTACGGGCCGAAGTACCGAGCGCCGTCGTTCTGCACCCGCCGCGAGTAGTGCACGCGCGGAAACTCCTCGGTGACCGGGAGCTTCAGATAGAGGTAGTTCTTGTCGTCCTTGAGCCGGATGTTGAAGCGAGGCCGGTAATTCTTGATGAGGTTGTTCTCGAGGACCAGCGCCTCGACCTCGTTGGCCGTGGTGACGAACTCGAAGTCGTTGGCCTTGCGGATGAGCTCGAACACCCGCGCGGTCTGCGCGTATCCGGGCGTGAAGTAGGAGCGCAGGCGGTCGCGGAGGCGGAGTGCCTTGCCGACGTAGATGACCTGGCTCCGGTTGTCCCGGAACATGTAGACGCCGGGCGTCTCGGGAACGGCCTGCAGCCGCCGTTTGATCGTGTCTTCGAGCGTGACCGCCATCTGTATGGCCAGTTTAGGAACCCGTAAACTCGGGGCAGTGAGCTCGCCGCAGCAGCAACCCGCCTCGGGCGCGTCGCCGACCCAGATCGCGGGTCAGCAGTCGGCGCCGGCCACCGCGGTGCCGGGCACGCCCGGACTCCAGGGCTACACGCCGTCGCGCAGCCAGACCAACAGCATGGCCGTCGTCAGCCTGATCACGGGCGCCGTCTCGGTCTTTGGACACCTCGTGCTGCCAGGCATCGGAGGCGGCACGCTCGCGCTGATCGCGATCGTCACCGGCGTGATCGCCCGAGGTGAGATCAAGCGCTCGGGCGAGCAAGGCATGTGGATGGCCACGGTCGGCATCCTCCTGGGCATCCTTCACCTGCTGGTGATCGCCTTGATCTTCATCTTTCTGATCGGAGCGATCTTCGTGATCGGGGGCTGGGCGCTGCTGCACCACTAAAACCTGCCGCGTCCGTATTCCGTTTTGGCCCACCAGCCTTTACGATTTGCGCGATGTCTGATCAACCGAGCTCACCGCCGCCGCCCCCGCAGGAGTCGACCCCGGGTCCCTACTCATCGCCGCCCCCACCTCAGGCGGGATACCAGCCGCCTCCGGGGACCTACCAGCCGCCCGGCACCCCGCCACCCGTGCTGCCGACCAGGATGGGAGCGGGCGGGACCGCCGGGATCATCTCGCAGTTCACCGGTTCGGCCGGATGGGCGTGCCTGGTCGGGATCATCTGCATCGTGGTGCCGTTCGTCTTCAACCGGGTGTTCTTTTTCCTTCCCATCATCGGGCTGATCCTCGCTGCGCAGGCGATCTTCCGCAGCAAGCAGATGATCGGCGGGATCGTGGCCATCGTCCTGAACGTCATCGGCGGCATCATCACCCTGATCGGGATCTTCGGCTAGGTAGGGGTCAGGGCAAAGTCCCTGATCCCGAGGTCTGAGCAGCGCTGCTGCCAGGCCGCCATGTCGACTTCGCCCACGGCGAGCCGATTCACCTCGACGAACGGCTCCACCGTGGCGACCGGGTTCTCGCGACTCATGACGATCGGCCGTCCGGGCAGCGACTCGGCGGTCCAGCCGTGATCGGCCAGGGCCACCGCCAACGCGGCCCCCGCGAGGCCGAGCCCAATCGACCGCGCCTGCTGGGGGGTCACCTGGCGGCTGGCAGCGCCGGCTTCCGACTGGCCCAGCCGGTCGGCGTATTTCAGGAGCTCGGGCAGCCACCCGATGCTGTAGTTCTGAAGCATGTGGGCCTGGCGCCGGGCCCGGTCGCGCAGCCCGGGCAGAAGGGCCACCGACCCCGCATCCTGCCACGTGATCCGGCGCATCTGGATGCCCGGCTTCAGCAACCCGATGAGCAGGAAGGGCTCGATTGCCTCGATGCCGTCCACAAGGGTGGCGGCCGGCGGTCCGCTGCCGTCGCCGGGGCCGGCCGGCATCGTGGCGAGGGCGGCGATCCGCTCCGAGTCCGGCGGATGGCTGTCGTACGGGTCGCTCCGAGCCTCCTTCAGCATCTGCTCGGCGGCCTTCTGGACCTCCTTGCCGATGTCCGGCTCGTTGATGAAGCGCTGAAAGCCATCGGCGATCGGCGGTTGGAACCCCGCCTCGAGCAGCGGCACCACCTCGTTGCGCCAGTAGCCGGCCCAGGCCACCGATCCGCGAGCAAGGGCGCGGAGGCCCTCGATCATCGTCCCGGCCCCGAATGTCCGCGCGGCGAGCGCGTCGGCGGTCAGCTCCTGCTGGCGGGAAACCTTCTGCGTCACCCGCAGGAACATCCGGCCGTACCAGAGAAACGGCAGCTGCAGGATCGCACTCTGACGTGAGGCGTTTTGAATGACCCGCTCGATCGCCTCACGGGTCCGGTAGATCCATGGACCCAGGCGCGTGTCGCCACCGTGGTAGTGGCCGAACTCGTGCGCCAGCACGGCGCGCATCTCGTTGACCGTCAAGGCCTGCATCAGCGGGAGCCCGAGCACCATGACGCGGCGCCGGCCGCGCTGCAGGACGCCGGCGTTCATCTCCGGCGAGATGTAGACCTCTGCGGGCATCGCCTCCCCCACCGCCCGAGCCACCGTCTGCAGCTCAGCGAACAGCCTCGGCTGGCCGGCGGGGTTGAGCAGCGGGCCCGGGGGGATGAATCGGCGGGGCCACGGGATGATGGAGATGGCGATCGCGGCGATGCCGAAGAGGCAGAAGGCCAGCGCGCGGCCCGGGACGTTGGGCTGGAAGATCACCCAGATCATCCCCGCCATCAACGCCAGCGCCAGGGCGTAGAAGCCCACCGTGAGGACGATCGCCAGGAACGCCCGCTGTCTAAGACTCATCTCTCGCAGGTATAACGAGCATCGGCAATGCAGCCGCGATCAGCATCGCCCCAACCGCGGCCCAGAGCGCCCCATTCAGGGACCAGCCGATCAGAGGTCCCGCCAGCGCCGAGCCGAACGGCCCGCCTACCACATTCAGTGACATCGACACGGCAAACACCCTCCCGAACCTCGCGGGGTCGGTTCTCCGCTGCCGCAACGTAAGAAAGGCGATGTCGAATGGAGTTTCCACCAGGGCGACACCGACGAGGGCAGCCGCGACGACGAACACCGACGATGCCTGCGGCAAAAACGACACGGCCACCGCAATCGCCAGCATCGATCCCATCATCAGCTGCCTTTCACGTCCGCGCGTTTTGAGCCGGCCCGCGATCAGGATGGAGACGAAGCCAGCTGCTCCCATGGCGCCCCACATGTAACCGATCGCCTCCGGTCCCTGATGAAGCCGGCCCAGGACGAGGACCGGCACTGCGATCACCAGGCAGCCCCAGCCGGCGGTGAAGGCAAAGAACGTGAGTGCAAGGCCAACGAGCGTCCGATTGCGCAGGACGTAGGCGAGTCCCGACCAGGCTTCGGCCAGGATCCCACGGCCGCGCTGCTTGTCGCCGGGGTCGCGAATCCCCAAGATCGCGACTCCTGCGCACGCGTACAGCATCGCAGTCGCCGCGAGGGCCCATTCTCCGCCTGCGAAACCGACCAGGACTCCCGCAAGCGGTGCGCCGATTACTTGCGCCAGCACCCCGCTGCTGCTGTCCAGCGCGTTGGCCCGTTCCCACAGGTGACCTGGAACGACGGTCGGAAACAGCGACCGGACGCCCGCGGCGCTGAGCGGGCCAGTGAGTGACGCAACGCCGCAGATTCCCAGCAGCAGCGGCGGAGGCAGCGCACGGGCCGCCGATAGAGCGGCGATCAAGAAGAGGGTGATCGCGGCGACCACGTAATCGACGGTGATCAGCTGAGCCCGGCCGTATCGGTCGAGCAACGCGCCGGCAATCGGCGACAAGAGCAACCCGGGAAAGAGCAGGACGAAGGTTGCGGCGCCGGCCAGCTGAGGCGAGTGATACCGCGACAGCACGAACAGTACAAAGCCCACCGCGAGCATCTGTTGGGCGATGCGGCCCAACAGCAGGCTCGTGACGAGTCGCGGAAACCCCTGGACGCGCATGAGCGCGCCGTATCCGAGCTGGGTCGGTGCCTCTTCGGTCGTCAGCCTACGGCGACTTTCGAACGCCGCGCGCGGCCCGCGCCGTTCGCGGACACGGTTGACTTACGCGCCTTGGCCTTTGCCTTGGCGAGGGTCGCCTGTAGGTACTGGCCCGTCGCCGAATCGTGGTTCGCCGCCAGCTGCTCAGGCGTCCCTTCGGCGATCACGTATCCACCTCTCTCGCCGCCTTCCGGTCCCAGGTCGATCAGCCAGTCGGCGGTCTTCAGCACGTCGAGGTTGTGCTCGATGACCACCACCGTGTTGCCGTGATCGACCAGGCGGTGCAGGACCGCGAGCAGCCGCTCGACGTCCGCGTAATGCAGGCCGGTCGTGGGCTCGTCGAGGAGATAAAGCGTGCGGCCCGTGTCGCGGCGCGAAAGCTCAGCCGACAGCTTGACCCTCTGGGCCTCGCCCCCGGACAGCTGCGTCGCGGGCTGCCCGAGCCGGATATAACCGAGCCCGACGTCGTGCAGCGTCCGAAGCTTGGTCTTGATCGGTGGGACGTTCTCGAAAACGTCGAGCGCTTCGTCGACCGTCATCTCGAGCACGTCGGAGATGGAGTGGCCGCGGAACTTCACCTCCTGCACCTCGCGTGAATAGCGCGTGCCGTGGCACACCTCGCACGGCACGTAGACATCAGGAAGGAACTGCATCTCGATCTGGATGATGCCGTCCCCCTGGCAGTTCTCACACCGCCCGCCCTTCACGTTGAAGCTGAATCGCCCCGCCTTGTAGCCGCGCATCTTCGCCTCGGGCATGCTCGCGAACAGCTCTCGGATGTACGTGAACATCCCGGTGTACGTCGCCGGGTTGCTGCGCGGCGTGCGTCCGATCGGCGACTGGTCGATGTCGATCGCCTTGTCGAGATTCTCGAGTCCCTCCACGCCGCGATGCGGGCCCGGCCTCTCCTTGGCCCGGTAGAAGAACTGCGCCACCTTGCGGCTGAGGATGTCGGTGATCAGCGACGACTTGCCGGAACCGCTGACGCCTGATACGGCAACGAACGAACCAAGCGGAATCGTCACGTCGATGTCCTTCAGGTTGTTCGCCTGGGCGCCACGAATCACGAGTTTCTTGCCGCTGCCCTTTCGCCGCTGCGGCGGCATCGGGATCATCCGGTCGCCCCGCAGGTAGGCCGCCGTGATCGAGTGCGGATCGCGCAGCACCGTCTCGACTGGCCCTGCCGCGATGATCTCGCCACCGTGCTCGCCCGCCGCCGGCCCGATGTCGACCATGTAGTCCGCGGACCGGATCGTCTCCTCGTCGTGCTCGACCACGATCAGGGTGTTGCCGAGGTCCCGCAGGCTGAGCAGCGTGTTGATCAGGCGTCTGTTGTCGCGCTGATGCAGGCCGATCGACGGCTCGTCGAGGATGTAGAGGACGCCCATCAGCTTGGAGCCGATCTGGGTCGCCAGCCGGATGCGCTGTGACTCACCGCCGCTCAGTGTGTTGGCGGGCCGCTCGATGGTCAGGTAGTCCAGCCCGACGTCGATCATGAACTGCAGCCGCTCGCGTATCTCCTTCAAGATGCCGCGGGCGATCAGCTGCTCGCGCTCGGTCAGGTCGAGGTGGTCGAAAAACCCGATCGCCGCGCTGATCGCAAACACCGAGACCTCGGCGATGTTGCGGCCCGAGACCGTGACCGCGAGCGACTCCGGCTTCAATCGCCTGCCCTTGCACGCCGGACAAGGCTTGTCCGACATGTACCGCTCGAGCTCGGCCTTCAGGTACTCGGACTGCGTTTCCTCGTAGCGGCGCTGCAGGTTGGCGGTCACCCCCTCGAATGGCGCCTCGTACCAGCGCGAGTGGCCGTACTGGTTCTTGTAGCCGAAGCGGATCTTCTTCTCGCCTGTCCCGTTCAGCAGGAGGTCGCGCTGCGGCTTCGGAAGTTTCGACCACGGCTTGTTCATGTCGATGCCCAAGAACTTGCTGACGGATTCCAGCAGCTCCGGATAGAAGAACTGAGACTTGCTCCACGCCGCGATGGCGCCTTCGCGCAGCGACAGTGAAGGATCGGGAACGACCAGGTCGCCGTCCACCACCAGCTGCGAGCCGAGTCCGGTGCACACCGGACACGCGCCGTGGGGGTTGTTGAACGAGAAGTTGCGCGGTTCAGGCTCGGGCACGCTCGTACCGTCGTAAGGACACGCGTAGTCCTGCGACATCTGGATCTCTTCGCCTTTACCGTCGACTGGCGCGATGATCACCGAGCCGCCGCCGAGCCGCGCCGCGGTTTCGATCGAATCGACCAGGCGCGTGCGCTGGTCCGGTCCGACGGCGATGCGGTCGACGACCACCTGGATGTCGTGCTTCTTGTTCTTGTCCATCGGGATCGACTCGCCGATCTCGTAGAGACTTCCATCGACGCGAACTCGCACGAAGCCGGACTTGCGCACGTCGTCGATCAGCGATCGGTACTCACCCTTGCGCCCCTTGACCACAGGACCGAGGACCATCACGCGCGTCCCCTTCGGCAGCTTCTCCACGTGGTCCGCCATCTGCTCGACGGTCTGCCGGCGCACCTCGCGGCCGCAAACGGGGCAATGCGGATGCCCGACCCGCGCGTAGAGCAACCTCAGGTAGTCATAGACCTCGGTCACCGTGCCCACCGTCGAGCGCGGGTTCTTCGACGTGCCCTTCTGGTCGATCGAGATCGCTGGCGAAAGGCCCTCGATGATGTCGACGTCGGGCTTCTCCATCTGGCCGAGGAACTGCCTCGCATAGGACGAAAGCGACTCGACGTAGCGACGCTGGCCCTCCGCGTAGATCGTGTCGAAGGCCAGCGACGATTTCCCGGAACCCGAAAGCCCGGTGAAGACGACGAGCTTGTCCCGCGGGATGGAGAGGCTGATGTTCTTGAGGTTGTGCTCGCGCGCCCCGCGGATGGTGATCTGGTCAGTCGGCATTCGAACCTACGGTTATCCCCTTTTCTCTCGTGATCGCAAACGTGCCGCTGGCCGTCGCCACCAGGCGCCCGCCGGCTGCTTCCACCCTGCACTCGGTCACAGCGGTCCGCCGCCCGGCGTGCACCACGTGGCCCGTCGCGACCAGCTTCTCGCCGACCTTCGCCGCCGAGATGAAATTCAGCTTGAGGTCGAAGCTCATCGCACGCGCCACGCCTGGCACCAGCGTGCGCAGGCTGCGGCCCATGGCCGAGTCGGCCAGGGC
>Ga0209806_1000395_pt1 | contig 29539 bp, 25 predicted proteins | sample GraSoiAngelo_152_FD_186166 | JGI IMG/M metagenome (GOLD analysis project Ga0209806, IMG submission 186166) | Grasslands soil microbial communities from the Angelo Coastal Reserve, California, USA - 14_1009_12_30cm (SPAdes) (version 2) | ecosystem: Environmental > Terrestrial > Soil > Grasslands ... | reverse complement strand
TACGTGGACAACCTCACCGCGACGCACTCCTTCTCGGACGACGACCTCAAGTTCCTGATCGCGTTCGGCTCGCTCGCCGCGGTCGCGATCGAGAACTCGCAGCGCTCGGAGCAGATGCGGCGCGAAGCGCTGGTGCTCTCGAACTTCCAGCGCTACTTCTCGCCCAACATCGCGCAAGTAATCGCGCAGCAGCAGGATGCGGGCCGGCTCCCGAGTGAAAAGCGGCCGGTCGTGCTTTTCTTCTCGGACATTCGTGGCTTCACGCCGATGTCGGAGACGATGAGTCCGGACGCCATCGCCAGACTCCTCACGGAGTACTTCACCGAGATGGTGGAGGTCGTGTTCGAGCACGGCGGGACGCTCGACAAGTTCATCGGGGACGCGATTATGGCGCTGTGGGGCGCGCCCATGGCGCACGAAGACGACGCCGATCGCGCCATGCGCTGCGCGCTCGATCAGCTGGCAGCGCTCGAGAGGCTCAACGCGAAGTGGAAGGAGGAGGGGCGCCCCGCGCTCGCCATCGGGATCGGCATCAACTTCGGCGAAGTATTCGCGGGCAACGTCGGCTCGGATCGGCGGCTCGAGTATACCGTGATCGGCGATGCGGTGAATACCGCGAAACGCCTCTGCGACACCGCGGGGGCCAACGAGATCCTCATCTCGGAGCCCTTCTACCAACAGCTGAAGCAACCCCCGAACGTCGATCCCCTCGAGCCGATCCAAGTCAAAGGAAAATCGAACAAGATCCCCGTCTACCGGGTGAAGCGGTAGGACTCCCCGAACCGCTCGAGCAGGTCGAGCGCGAGCCGCAGCGGGAGACCCATCACCCCGAAAAAGTCGCCGCGGATCCCCTCGACCAGCGTGGCGCCCTTCCCCTGAATCGCATACGCGCCGGCCTTGTCGAGCGGCTCCCCGGTCGCCACGTACGCCGCGATCTGGGCGTCGGTGAGGGGCCGGAACGTCACGTCGGTCACGTCGAGCGCGTGCTCTACCCGCCCGTCCCGCGCCACCGCAACCGCCGTCATTACTTGGTGCTTCCGCCCCTCGAGTCGGCGCAGCATCTCCACCGCCGCCTCCGGGCTCGCCGGCTTCCCGAAGATCGCACCCCGCAGCACCACGGTCGTGTCCGCCGCGAGCACCACGGCACCCCGCTCGCGCCCCGCCACCGTCGTCGCCTTCTCGCGCGCCAGGCGCGTCACGTAGCCCTCGGCTTGCTCGGCCGGCCTGAGGGCCTCGTCCACGTCGGGGGGCACCACGCGAAACTCGAGCCCGACCATCTCGAGCAGCTGGCGTCGGCGCGGGGATCCGCTCGCCAGGACGATCATCTCTCGAGGATCAGAGTGACGGGTCCGTCATTTACCAGCTCCACTTCCATCATCGCCCCAAACTCCCCCGTCTCGACCCGGGTAGCGCTCCCCGCTCCCCGCTCCCGGAGCAGGGCGACAAACCGCTCGTACAGCGGCACCGCGACCTCCGGTGGTGCAGCGTCCACGAAGCTCGGCCGCCGGCCCTTCGTCGTGTCTCCGTAGAGGGTGAACTGCGACACCACCAGCACGCCTCCATGCACGTCCGCCAGGGCGAGGTTCATCTTGCCTGCGGCATCGCTGAACAGCCGCAGACCGAGGATCTTGTCGGCCATCCAGACGAGGGCGTCGTCGGTATCGGCGTGTGCGAACCCGGCCAGGATGACGAACCCCGCTCCGATTTTGCCGACCGATTTACCGGCGATGCGAACTTCGGCTCGTGAGGCACGCTGGACGACGACCTTCACTCCACCGTCACCGACTTCGCCAGGTTTCTTGGCTGGTCGACGTTGCAGCCCCGGCGCACGGCGATGTAATACGCGAGCAGCTGCAGCGGCAACACCGTGAGCACCGGCGTCAACAGGTCGAGCGTCTCCGGCACCTCGATCTTCTGGTCGGCGAGCTTCGCGAGACCCGAATCCCCCTCGCTCACGACGGCAATCACGCGACCGCCGCGGGCCTTCACCTCCTCCACGTTGGACACCACCTTCTGATAGACGGCGTCCTTCGGCGCGAGAAAGACGACCGGCATCAGATCGTCGATCAGCGCGATCGGGCCGTGCTTCATCTCGGCCGCGGGGTAGCCCTCCGCATGGATGTAGGAGATCTCCTTGAGCTTGAGCGCACCTTCGAGCGCCACCGGAAAGTGGTAGCCGCGGCCGAGGTAGAGGACGTTGCTCGCCCGCATCATGCGCTCGGCGATCTGCTCCACCTCGGGGGCCCTTGCGAGCACCCGCTCCACCAGCGCCGGGAGTCGGGCGAGTCCGCGCACCACCTCGCGCCCCTGGAGGATGGACAGCGAGCGCAGTCGGCCCATCTTGAGCGTGAGCAGCGCCAGCGCCGCGATCTGGCTCGTGAACGCCTTGGTCGATGCGACGCCGATTTCCGGGCCGGCGTGCAGGTAGATCCCACCGTCCACCTCACGCGCGATGGTGGATCCCACGACGTTCACGAGACCGAGTGTGCGGGCGCCGCGCCGCTTCGCCTCCCGGAGCGCGGCGAGCGTGTCGGCCGTTTCGCCCGACTGCGAGATCCCGACGACGAGGGTCCGCTCGTCCACGATCGGGTTGCGGTAGCGGAACTCGGACGCGTACTCGACCTCGCACGGAATGCGCGCCAGCTCCTCCATCATGTACTCGCCGATCAGAGCCGAGTGCCACGAGGTGCCGCAAGCGGTGAACACGATGCGGTTCACCTGCAGCAGCTGGTCGTCGTCGATGTTCAGCCCGCCGAACCGTGCCGTGCCGTCTTCCTCGAGCAGCCGCCCGCGCAGCGTGTTCCGCAGGCTCTCGGGCTGCTCCATGATCTCCTTGAGCATGAAGTGCGCGTAGCCGCCGCGTTCGATGGTGGCGAGGTCCCAGTCCACCCGCGTGACCACCTTTTCCCTCTCCACCGTGTCGACATCGAGGATGCGGTAGTCGTGGGGCCGAACGACCGCGATCTCCCCGTCGTCCAGGTAGACCACCGACCGGGTTTGGGCCAGCACGGCCGAGGCGTCGGAGGCGACGAAATTCTCCCCCGCGCCGATGGCCACGAGCAAGGGCGAGCCCCGCCGCGCCGCCACGATCGTATCCGGCTCGCGCGTCGATACGACCGCGATACCATACGTGCCCTCGACCTGGAGCAGCGCCCCCGCCACCGCCTCGACCAGCGTCCCGGCGCCGGCGAGCAGCTCTTCGATCAGGTGCGCGAGCACCTCGGTGTCGGTCTCGGAGCGGAACACGTGCCCGCGCTTCCCGAGCGCGGTGCGCAGCGCGCCGGCGTTTTCGATGATGCCGTTGTGGGCCAGCGCCAGCGTGCCCCCGCAGTCGGTGTGCGGGTGCGCGTTGACGGTGTTGGGCGCACCGTGCGTCGCCCAGCGGGTGTGGGCGATGCCGGTGTGCCCGGGCGGCAACGCCGTGCCGAGCGCCTTCTCGAGCACGCTGATCTTGCCCGCGGCCTTGTGCACCTCGATACGGCCGTCCTCGATGAGCGCGAGCCCGGCCGAATCGTACCCGCGGTACTCGAGGCGCCGCAGGCCCTCGAGCAGGAGCGGCGCCGCCTGCCGTGGCCCGGTATAGCCTACGATGCCGCACATACGCGCCGCGCCTCGTCCACGAGTTCCTGCGCCCCGGCGCCGGACGGCGCCTCGGCGATGAGCCGGATGATCGGCTCGGTATTCGACGGCCGCACGTGGAGCCAGCGGTCCCGCCACGCGAGACGGAGACCGTCCTGCGTGTCGGCGCTCGCTTCCGGGAACCGCTTGCGCAATGTCGCATAGACGTCTTCCAGTCCGCGTTCCGCGTTCCGCGTTCCGCGTTCCATCTTCGCCTTGACGATCGCGTACCGCGGCGCGGCGGCCACGACCTCACTCACCCGCCTGCCGTCCCGGGCGAGCAATGTCAAGAGCAGCGCAGCGGCCACCGGGGCGTCGCGACCCGCGTGCAGGGCCGGGTACATCACGCCCCCGTTCCCTTCCCCCCCGATGACAGCCCCAAGGCGTAAGAGGGCGCGCGCGACGTGCACCTCGCCCACCGGGGTCCGCACGACGTCCGCACCGCATTCGCGAGCAGCATCCTCCACCACGAGACTGGTGGAGAGATTGCACACGACCACACGTTTCCCGCTTCCCGTGTCCCGGTTCCTGCCCAGCACCGCTCTCACCGCGAACGCGAGCGTATAGTCCTCCCCGATTGGCACGCCGTTCTCGTCCACGATCGCCAATCGGTCGACGTCGGGATCGACCGCGATTCCGAGCGCCGCACCGACGCGCGTGACGAGGGTCGAAAGCCCGCCCAGGTTCTCCGGGACCGGCTCCGGGGGTCGGGGGAAGCGCCCGTCCGTCTCAAGGTTGATGCCGGTGACCTCGCAGCCCAGGCGCTCGAGCAGCGCGCGCATGACCGGCCCCCCTGCACCCCGCACCGCGTCGAGGGCCACGGTGAACTTCCGCTTCCGAATCCGCTCGACATCGACTGCGGGGAGCTTCAGGACGGCGTCGAGATGCCGCTCTACCGCCCCATCGTCGGTCGTGACCTTCCCCGTCCTCCCCCGTCCTCCCCCGTCCTCCCCAACCAGCTTCTGCACCCGCGCGCCATCCGCCTCGTCCAGGAAGATCCCATCGGGCCCGATGAACTTCAGAGCGTTCCACTCGATCGGGTTGTGGCTCGCCGTGATCGCGATCCCGCCGCCGGCCACATGATGCTCGACAGCCAGCTGGACGGTAGGGGTCGGGACGAGACCGACGGTGACGACGGAACACCCCACAGAGACCAGCCCGTCGACCACTGCCCGCTCGAACGCCGGCCCGGACTCTCGGGCATCCCGTCCGACGACCACCAACGGCTTCCGCTCCTTGGCCCAGAGGCCGAGGGCCCTCGCGTACCGCCCCACGATCTCCTCGGTCAGGTCCTTCCCCACGATGCCTCGGATGCCCGAGACACCGACCATCAGGGTGCCGGTCATGCCGACAATCTAATCCGGCGGGGATGAGCGGCCGTGCGGGTCCGGGGGCGGAGGAAGGTGGAGGGGCCGGACCTCGGGCGTGGTGACGGGGAGGGCCGACGTGTCGGGGAAGGCGGCGAGGAACGCCTCGACCGCGGGCGGATGGAACTGGGTCCCCTTCCCGTCCTCGAGCTCCTGCAGCGCTTTCTGCACCGACAGCGCGGGGCGGTAGGGTCGGACGCTCGTCATCGCATCGAACGAATCGGCCACGCCCACGACCCGCACTTCGAGCGGGATCTGGTCACCCGTCAGGCCGTCCGGGAATCCCTTGCCGTCGAGGCGCTCGTGGTGCGAGCGGACGATGGCCAGCGCCGGTGGGACGTCGCGCATCAGCGGCGCCAGGATACGCGCCCCGATCACCGGGTGTTCCATGATGTGCCGGTACTCGGCCTCGGTGAGCTTGCCCGCCTTGTGGAGCACCGCCTCGCTCACGCCGATCTTGCCGATGTCGTGGAGCTCGGCGCCGAGCGCAATGGTGTCCATGACCGCCTGCGACAGACCCATCTGGCGACCGATGCGCGCGGAGTAGTCGGCGACGCGCACCGAGTGGCCGCTCGTATACGGATCTTTCTCTTCGAGGAAGTGGACCAGCGCCTGGAGCCGTTCCAGCGACAGCTCCTCGATCCGGCGCGCCTGCTGCTGGACGCGCTGCTCCAGGTTATGTCGGTAGTCCTCGACCTCCATTTTGAGGCTCCGCTTCTCGAGCGCCTGCATTACCCGGGCGCGCACCTCGTCCAGGTGAAACGGCTTGGCGACGTAGTCGAGCGCGCCCAGCTGCAGGCAGGCGACGGCGCTCTCCACCTCCGCCACGGCCGTCACGACGATCACCGCCGTCGTGGGCCAGCGCGCGATGATCTCGCGCAGCAGCGTGACGCCGTCCATCTGGGGCATGCGCAGGTCCGAGATCACCAGCGGCACGGGCTCGTGCTGCAGCATCTCGAGCGCCTCCGTGCCGGACCCCGCTTCCGAGCAGGTGAACCCCTCGCCCTCGAGCAACCGCACGAGCACCCGCCGCAGGCGCGGCTCATCGTCCACGACCAAGCACTTGACCGCGTTCGGCTGGGGCATCGTGCGCTTAACGTAAAGGTCGCTTGCTCGGCTGGGAAGGCGCCCTTACGTTCCCGCCATGACCCAGGTATCGGGTGAAGACCTGAAACGCCGCTTCGGAACGCGCGCCGTGCATGCCGGGCACATCCCCGACCCGCTCGCGGGCGCGGTAATGACGCCGATCTATCAGACTTCGACGTACATCCAGGAGGGGCTGGGCCGTCACAAGGGCTACGAGTATGCCCGCACGCGCAACCCGACGCGTGAAGTCCTGGAGCGGAACGTGGCGGCGCTCGAAGGCGGGCGCCACGGCTTCGCCTTTGCCTCTGGGCTCGCCGCGCTGGACGCCGTCCTGAAGCTGCTCTCGGCGGGCGATCATGTGGTGAGCGGCGAGAACGTGTACGGCGGCTCCCACCGACAGATGACGCTGGTCTGGACGCGCCTGGGACTCGACTTCACGTTCGTAGACGCCGCCGAAACGGCAAACATCGCCGGGGCGGTCACCCCCCGGACCAAAATGGTCTACGCCGAGACGCCCACCAACCCGATGATGCGGTTGTGCGACCTCGCGGCCGCCGGGGAGGTCGCCCGCCGCGCCGGTGCGTTGTTCGTCGTCGACAACACGTTCGCCACCCCCTACTTCCAGCGGCCGCTCGAGCTCGGCGCGGACGTCGTGCTGCACTCGACCACCAAGTATCTGAACGGGCACAGCGACATGGTGGGCGGGATGCTGGTCGTCAATCGTGACGACCTCGCCGAGCGGATCGGGTTCGTGCAGAACGCCGTAGGCGCGGTGCCGGGACCGTTCGACTGCTGGCTGGCGCTTCGGGGCACCAAGACGCTCGCGCTGCGCATGCGGCAGCACGATGCCAACGGGCGCCGCATCGCCGAGTGGCTGACGCGACACCCCAAGGTCGAGCGCGTCTACTATCCGGGGTTACCGTCCCACCCGCAGCACGAGCTCGCCTGCCGGCAAATGAAAGGGTTCGGCGGCATGATCTCGATCGAGCTCGGCTCGCTGGAGCGGGCCAAGCGGTTCGCGGAGCGCACCCGCATCTTCGCCCTCGCCGAATCGCTCGGCGGTGTCGAGAGCCTGATCGGGCATCCCGCGTCGATGACCCACGCGAGCGTGCCGCCCGAGATGCGGCGCGCGATGGGACTCACCGACAGCCTGGTGCGGTTGTCGGTGGGGATCGAGGAAGTGGAGGACTTGATCGCAGACCTGGAGCAGGCGCTGGGGGCCGCCGGGTGACGGCGCGCGTAGGGGCGCAGCATGCTGCACCCCCACCGGGGCGAAACCCGACGAAGGTGCGCGGTCGTAGTGGGGATCTATCTTTGGTTAGGAGCATGCTATGACTGAGTCTACCGCCCTTCCGGCGGCGCGCCCGCGCAAGATCCTCACTCAGATTGCGCCGGTCACGTGGGAGCACCCCGCGGACCGCGCTGCACTGCAATCACTGCGCTCGGTGCCCGGGTTCGACGAGGTGGTAAAGAAGATCTACGGCTTCATTGGGGAGCGGGGTGTGCGGCTGATCTTCCAGGCGGACGCGGTGCGCGTCGGGCCGACCCAGTTCCCGCGTCTGAACCAGCTGTACACCGACGTGCTCACGTCCATGGATTGGCCCGAGCGGCCCGAGTTGTTCGTGTCGCAGACGCCGTTCGCGAACGCCGGGGCGTTCGGCATGGACAAGCCCTTCATCGTGATCAACTCGGGCACCCTGAGGCTGCTCGACGACGACGAGGTGCGGAACGTGTTGGGCCACGAGCTCGGGCACGTGATGAGCGGCCACGCGCTGTACCACACCATCCTCGTGCTCATCCTCAACGTGAGCCTGGGCGCGCTCCCGTTCCTCGCCGGGATCGCCATCCTGCCGATTCAGCTCGCCCTGCTCGAATGGTTCCGCAAGAGCGAGCTCTCGTCCGACCGCGCCGGGCTGCTCGCCTGCCAGGATCCAACCGCGTCACTCCGCGTGAACCTCAAATTTGCGGGGGGTGGCGACATGTCGCAGATGGATCTGAACGCGTTCCTCGTCCAGGCAAAGGAGTACGAAGCGGCGGGCGGCGCGATCGACCGCATCTTCAAGATCCTCGGCGTGCTGGGCCGCTCGCATCCCTTCAACACCGTGCGAGCGGCCGAGCTGCAGCGTTGGATCGAAGAGGGTCACTACGATCGCGTGTTGCGCGGCGAATACACCCGCCGCGGGCCCGAGGCGGAGCAGCGGCCGATCGACAGGGACATCGACGACGCACGCGACCACTATATGAAGGAAGCGAAGGCCGTCGTGGACGACGTGGTGGACACCGCGAAGCGGGCCGCCCAGGCGTTCACCGACGCGTTCAATAAGAAGAAGTGAGAGTCCTGGTCGTCGGGGGAGGCGGCCGCGAGCACGCGCTCTGCTGGGCGCTGAAGCGCGACTTCCCCGACTCGGGAGTCTTCGCCGCTCCCGGCAATCCCGGCACCGGCCAGCTCGGGACCAATCTCGCCATTCCCGTGAGCGCGACGGCCGACCTCGTCGCGGCAGCCCGCGAATACAAGATCGATTTCACCATCGTGGGCCCGGAAGCGCCGCTCGCCGCCGGGCTCGCGGGCGCACTGCGCGAGGCGGGCCACGCCGTCTTCGGACCCGGCGCGGCCGCCGCGCGCATCGAGTCGTCCAAGGCGTTCGCGAAAGAGGTCATGCGCCGGGCCCGGATTGCCACCGCGGCGAGCCAGACCTTCACCGCGCTCGACCCCGCACTCGCGTTCATCAAGCGGCACGCCGAACCCCTGGTCGTGAAAGCCTCGGGCCTCGCGGGGGGGAAAGGCGCGGTGGTGTGCGCCCGGCGCACCGAGGCGGCGCGCGCGGCGCGTGCCATGCTCGTCGAAGCGGCGTTCGGCGACGCGGGCCGGGAGATCGTGATCGAGGACTTTCTCAAGGGCGAGGAGCTGTCGGTGCTGGCGCTCACCGATGGAGAGCAGCTGCTCCTCCTCCCCGCGGCGCAGGACCACAAGCGGCTCGGCGAGGGCGACACCGGCCCCAACACCGGAGGAATGGGCGCCTATTGCCCCGTGAACGTCGCCACTCCGGGCATGCTCGAGCGGGTGCGCCGTGAGGTCCTCGACCCCGCCATCCGCGATCTGGCGGCGCAGGGCGCGCCCTTCCAGGGTGTCCTGTACGCCGGGCTGATGCTCGCGGCGGACGGGACGCTCGCCGTCCTCGAGTTCAACTGCCGCTTCGGCGACCCTGAAGCGCAGGCGCTGCTCCCGGTGCTGCCGGGCGTCACCCGCCACCTGGCGGACATCGCCGCCGGACGCTGGCGGCCTGGTTCGACGGCCCTCGCGGCGACACGCGCCGCCGTGGCGACGGTGCTCGCGGCGCCCGGGTATCCCGATCAGCCCGAGCTGGGTGCCGCGATCATCGTGCCGCGCGATCTCGAGCCCGGGACGCTGGTGTTCCACGCGGGCACCGAGCGCGACGCGGATGGCGGGCTCCGGGTGCACGGCGGGCGGGTGCTCACGGTCACCGGGCTGGGCGACACCGTGGGCGAGGCCGCCCGCCGCAGCACCGATGCGTGCGAGCTGATCACGTTTTCGGGAAAGACCTATCGGCGCGACATTGCGTGGCGGGAAACCCGGGAGGCGCGTGCCGGAGCTGCCCGAGGTTGAGACGATCGTCCGGGAGCTGGCGCCCCGGCTCGAGGGCTTCACGATCGCGCGCGCCCGCCTCGCGAAGACGGACGTACTGCGCCGGGTGTCGAAGCTGCGCCTGCTCCGCACGCTGAAGGGCAATACGATCGAGGAAGTGATCCGCCGCGCGAAGCACGCGGTGTTCCGTTTGTCGAGCGGCCACCGGCTGATCGTCCAGCCCCGGATGACGGGCTCGCTGGTGGTGTACGACCGCGCCCTCACCCGCGACGAGGCGAAGTACGCGGTGCTGACCTGCACGATCGACGACGGCCGCCAGCTGGTGTACCGCGACGTGCGCCGCCTCGGCACCGTGTGGCTGCTCGACGAGCGCGGCTGGGGCGCCTACACCAGTCGCATCGGCCCCGAGCCGTTGGAGGAGACCTTCACACCCTTCGTGTTCGCCGAGCGGCTCCAGGGCACGCGGGCGGCGATCAAGAAGGCGATCATGGACCAGCGCCGGGTCGCCGGGGTCGGCAACATCTACGCGAACGAGGCGCTGTTCGAGGCGGGGATCGATCCTTCGAAACCCACCGACAAGCTCTCGCTCGACGAATTCGCCCGCCTGCATGCCGCGGTGACGGGCGTACTCGAGCGGGCGGTGCAATCCTCGGGGACGACGGTGCGGGACTACCGCACCGGGACCGGGGAGGAAGGCCGGTTCCAGTTCGAGCTGAAGGTGTACGGCCGCGGCGGCGAGCCGTGCGTGACGTGCGGCAAGAAGCTCGTCACGACGCACACGATCGACCTGCGGGCCACGACCTTCTGCTCGAAGTGCCAGCGGTAGCCGGCCGCCCGATCAGGTCGCTTCATTCCGTAGCGCGCTCGACCAGGCCCGGCTCGCGACCACCGTGGTGCCGTTCGTCAAGCGCGCGCGCACACGCTTCTCGTCGTGTCGCTCGAACGCCGCCACGGCCTCGAGATTGACGATGCGCGAGCGATGGATGCGCACGAAGGAGTCCGGGCTGAGCCGCTCCGCCAGGTACTCCAGCGAGGTGTTCACGACGTAGCACCCGTCCGCCGTGTGCAGCGCGACGTAATCGCCCCTGGCTTCGCAGTGCAGAATCTTCTCGACGGGGACGGGAATGATTCTCCCCCCCACCCGGACGTACAGGCGCCGCAGCGGCTGGCCGCGCCCAGTCGCCGCCGCGAATCGTTCGGGCAGCGTCTCCGAATTGCCCCCGATCTGCTGGCGCACCCGGTCGAGCGCCTGACCCAGGCGCTTGGCGCCGAACGGCTTGAGGAGGTAGTCGAGGGCCTGAACCTCAAACGCCGCCACCGCATAGCGGTCGAAGGCCGTGGTAAAAATGACGTGTGGATCCTGATCGAGCTGGTGGAGGACCTCGAGTCCGTCGCCCTCGGGCATCCGGATGTCGAGAAACAACAGGTCAGGGCGAACAGCGTTGACGGTCCTGACCGTGGACGCTCCGTCGCCCGTCTCGCCGACGATGACGATCCACGCCACGTCCGCGAGGAGGTCCCGCAGCTGCCGGCGTGCGAGCGGCTCGTCGTCGGCGATGACGGCCCGGACAAGCGTGGGCTCGCCCTTCATCACTCGCGTCTCGCAGGGAGAGTCACCGTCGCAGTGAAGCCCTGATCGAGGACCGTGCGCGTCACCAGGGTCGCGGCATCGCCGTACAGTCCCGTCAACCGCTCCCCTAAGAGCCGTAACCCCCGACCGCGCTGCGCCGAGGTGCCGGTCGCACCCGCGCCCGTATCGGAGACCTCGAGCGTAAGGGACGTGTCCTGCACCGCCGAGCGAACCTTCACCACCCCCCCCGAGGCGAGCGGCCCGATGCCGTGCCGCACGGCGTTCTCCGCCAGGATCTGCAGTGTGAAGCTGGGGACGAGACACGACAGGGTGCTCGGGTCCAGCTGGTCGGAGACGGACAGGCGCGCGCCGAATCGCACCTGCTCGAGATCCAGGTACGTCTTGGTGAAGCGCCATTCTTCCGACAGCGGCACCTCGTCCTGCTCGGTTTCCGCCAGCGTGTAGCGCAGCAGCTCGCCCAGCTGCTCGATCGCCACCTGCGCCGCGGCCGGGTCCGTGCGAACCAGCACGTTCAAGGAGTGCAACGCATTGAACAAGAAATGCGGGTTCAGCTGATTCCGCAGCGCCGCCAGTCGCGCCTCGGCGGCCAGCCGCTCCTGCTCCCGCAGCCTCCCCCGTGTGCGCACGGCGTAACAGACGCCCGTGACGAGGCCGTACATCCACAGGCCGATGGCGAACGAGGCGAGCACGCGGGGCACCCGCACGATCTCGAGCAAGCCCACGTGTCGGCGTAGCGCCTCGGCACCGAACATCGGGAGCATCCACAAGACGGTGAAAAGGGAGCCCGCCAGCAGCTGGATCCCGAAGAACCCGAATTGCAGGTGCTCGGGCCAGACGTAGACCCCAGTGAGCCTCCACACGGCAATGCCCAGCAGCGCGGCGGTGCCGATGGACAGCGTGGCGTCCAGCGCGGCGTGCGCCAGGGACTGCCCCGGGGAAGAGATGGCGATGAGGAACCACAGACCCCATAACGGCGCCCACGCGAGCACGAGTCGAAGGCTGCTCCGCATGTGCGCAAGAGTGTGTGGACACCGGGGCATCCGCAAGATTCGGAGGGGCTGCTGAGCGGGCCGATCCGCCCGTTGGGCGAAGATGCGGTTGACCGGCGCCAGCGGCGCGCCAAGATACGGTCGAGGCGTCCCCGCTCACCCCTTTGGAGGTTGCTCCCATGCGCCACGTAGTATTCCTGACGCTGTCACGGGCCGCTGGTCGGAGCTGGCGGGCGTCAAAGACGGAGCGGAAATGCACGTGGAGCAGCGTGGGCAGTCGCGGGACGGTCGGACCACGGTACTGAAGATTCGGTATTACAATATCCGCCCGGACCGCTTCAGCTGGGCGGCGGACCAGTCGAGCGACGGCACGCCGTCGAGCAAGTGAAGCAAGGCGACGCCAGGGCCGTATGTAGGGCGGGAATGTCGCATTTGGGGGGTCCGGTTCGTCGTAGAGCATGGAGGTGCCGGAAATAGTTCACCGTTTCCTTACAGCCGGGACTTCTTCCGGCGTCACCATTTTCGGTTAATTTTCGGGCCACATGAAACTCTCCGAAATGTCCATCCGTCGCCCGGTGCTGGCCAGCATGATCTCCGCCGCACTGGTGTTGTTTGGCGTCATCGGGTACACCCGGCTGTCGGTGCGTGAGCTCCCCGACATCGATCCTCCGATCATCTCGGTCTCGACTACGCTGCCTGGCGCCAACGCGCAGGTCGTCGAAACCGCGGTCACCGACGTGCTCGAAGAGGAGCTGTCCACGATCCAGGGACTGCGGACGCTCTCGAGCTCCTCTTCGGAGGAGAACAGCCAGATCGTCCTGGAGTTCAACCTCGACCGGCCCGTCGACGTCGCCGCGCAGGACGTGCGCGACAAGGTGTCGCGGGTGCGCGGGCGACTGCCGGTCGACGTGCTCGAGCCGGTGATCGCGAAGCAACAGGCCGACGCGCAACCCTTCTTCTGGCTGGCCCTGAGCAGCCCGAACTACGACTTGATGCAGCTCTCCGATGTCGCCGACCGCCTGGTCAAAGCGCGCCTGCAGAGTCTGGCGGGCGTCGGCAGCGCAGCGGTGTTCGGCGAGCGGCGCTTCGCGATGCGCGCGTGGGTACAACCCGACCAGCTGTCGGCACGAGGCCTCACTGTGCAGGACGTGGAAAGCGCGATCGCCGCCCGCAACGTCGAGATTCCCGCCGGCCGCATCGAATCGACGCGGCGGGAGTTCTCGGTCCGGTCACTGGGCGAGCTGAAGACGCCGCGGGAATTCGGGGAGATGGTCGTGACGAGTCAGGGCGGGCAGGTCGTCAAGCTCAAGGATGTGGCGCACGTCGAGCTCGGGCCCGAGGACACTCGCTCGATATTCCGTTACAATGCAAATCCCGCCGTCGCGATCGGTGTGGTGCGGCAGTCGAAGGCGAACCTCATCGACGTGGCGAAGCGCATTCGCGAGGCCATCCCGGGCATACAGGAGACGCTGCCCCCGGGCGTGAAGCTCGAAACCGCGTTCGATGGGTCCCTGTTCGTCACGCACTCGATCAACGACGCGCGCCTGACGCTCCTGATCGCGGCCATCCTCGTCGTGCTGATCATTTTCGTGTTCCTGCGGAACCTGCGGGCGACGATCATTCCCGGCCTCGCCATCCCGGCGTCGATCATCTCGACGTTCGCGATCATGTACTTCCTGGGGTTCTCGATCAACAACTTCACGCTGCTCGCGCTCACGATCGCCATCGGCATCGTGGTCGACGACGCCATCATCGTGCTCGAGAACGCCTACCGGCACCAGGAGGAGCTGCACGAGGCGCCGGAGCAGGCCGCGGTCAACGGCACCAACGAGATCGGCTTTGCCGTCATCGCGACCACGATCGCGCTGGTGGCCGTGTTCACGCCGCTCGGGTTCCTGCGCGGCTCGACGGGACGGCTGTTGAGCGAGTTCGGGATCGCGGTCGCCGGTGCCGTGGTGATTTCGGGATTCGTCGCCCTGACGTTGACGCCGATGCTGTGCGCCAAGGTGCTGCGCGTGCCGCACGAGCATGGGGCGGTCTTCAAGATGTTGGAGGCGGGTTTCAATGCCGTCGCCGAGCGCTACGCCAAGCTGCTCCAGACCGCGCTGCGGCATCGGAGCGTGGTGGTGGCCGGGACGGTCGTGACCGTAGCCATGGCGTTCGTGTTGTACAAGAGCCTCAAGCAGGAGCTCATTCCGGACGACGATCGCGGGTTCTTTCTGGTCGTAGCATTCGGTCCCGAGGGCTCATCGCTCGACTACACGGACGGCTACGTACGCCAGATCGAGCAGATCATCGGCAAGACCCCGGGTGTTCAAGGGTACTTCACGATCATCGGCGGATTCGCCGGGGGCGTCAACCGGGCGTTCGTCGGCGTCATCCTCAAGGATTGGAGCGAACGCAAGAACAGCGTCCAGCAACTCGTCGGCATGCTGTTCCCCCAGCTCTTCGGGATCGCCGGCCTCCAGGCGTTCCCGTACAGTCCCGGGGCGCTCGGGTTCAGCCAGCCGGTGCAGTTCGTGGTGCAGCATCCGGATTTCGCGCGGCTCGGGCAGGCCATGGACACGCTCGTGCCGCGGGCCCGCGCCATCAAGGGTCTTACGAACATCGACACCGACCTGCGCGTCAACAAGCCGGAGTTGCGCGTCACCTTCGACCGCGACCGCGCGGAGGACCTCGGCGTGCCCGTGCGGGACGTCGCGGCCGCGCTCCAGACGTTCCTCGGCGGTCGCCGGGTCAGCACGTTCACCCGGAACGACAAGCTGTACTACGTGATGGTACAGCTCGATCCCGGTCACCGGGCCACCCCGAGCGACATGTCGGGGATCTACCTGCGGGGACGAGGGCAGCAGCTGGTGCAGCTGGGCGCCCTGGCGAAGGTCGAGGAGGGCGTGGGTCCGAGGCAGATCAACCACTTCAACCGCGTGCCGTCGTTCACGCTGTCGGCTTCCCTGATCCCCCCCTTCGCCCAGGGCGAGGCACTCGATTCGCTCGATCGCTTGGCCCGGCGGGTGCTGCCCCCCGGAAGCACGACGGCGCTGGCGGGCGACGCACGCGAGTTCAGGGAGAGCGGTGGCGCGCTCTATTTCGCCTTCGGCGTGGCGCTGCTGGTCGTGTTCATGGTGCTCGCCGCGCAGTTCGAGTCGCTGGTGCACCCGTTCACCGTGTTGCTGGCCGTGCCACTCGCGGTGACCGGCGCGCTCGCGACGCTGCTCGTGGCCGCCCTGCTCCATCGCCCGGGAGGGACGATCAACTTGTACAGCGAGATCGGCATGGTCCTGCTGATCGGTCTCGTGACCAAGAACTCGATCCTCCTGGTCGAGTACACGAACCAGCTCAAGGAACGCGGGCTGGACACGGTCGCCGCCGTGGTCGAGGCCGGCCGCATCCGGCTGCGCCCGATCCTGATGACGTCGGTGGCGACCATCATGGGCGCGATCCCGGTCATGATAGGCGTCGGCGCTGGCTCCGCCTCGCGGCGGCCGCTCGGCTACGCGATCGTGGGCGGCATTCTCTTCTCGACGGCGCTGACGCTGTTCGTCGTTCCGGTGGCCTACGTGCTGCTGGACCGACTGACCGCGCGGCAAGCGAGCCGCGTGCGCGTGGCACGACCCGTGGAGGCCGACTGATGCTGGCCTGGCTGACGTTGCTTCAGCTGCAGGCGGCGACCATCGCTCCGTCTCCGGACGACTCGTTCCCCACCGTGACCCTCGCCGAGGCGCTGCGCCGCGCCACGGGGCTCGACCCCAACTACGTGGCGGCCATCGGGCAGGTGGACAACGCCGCGTGGGCGCGTCGCAGCGCGTTCGCGGTCTTCATCCTGCCGTCCATCACGTTGAACGCCGACATCGCGCGCCCCAATCCGCAGAGCATCAACTTTGTGACGTTTCTACCGGTGCGGCAACAGGTGACGGCGCAAATGACCGCTCGCTACGACCTGTTTCTGGGAGGTCAGAAGTTCGCAGAACTGACGCGGTCGGGGGCCGCCTTGGAAGCGGCCCACGCCGGTGAGCTCGAAGCCCGGTTCGCGGCGGCGCAACTCACCGAGTCCGAGTATTACGCGGTGCTCGCGGACGCAGAGCTGCTGCGCGTGGCCCGGGAGCGCTTGCAGCGTGCCGAACAACAGCTGGCCGTCGCGCGGGCCCGCGTCGTGTCGGGTGCGGCCGTGCAGACCGACTCGCTGCAGCTGCGCCTCGAGTTGACACAGGCGCGCGTGGGCCAGCTGTTGCAGGAATCGGCACTGCGCATCGCACGGCTCGAGCTGGGCCGGCGTGTGGGGGCAGTGGGACCGGTGGACGCCGCCCCGCTCGACACCGCCCCGGCACCGGACCTGCCCATCACGCTGGGCGACGCGATTTCCCACGCGGCGACCGAGGGGCCTCAGTACCGTGTAGCGCGGGCGAATGAGCGCGCGGCGGGGGCCGCCTTCCGCGCGCGCCTCGGGGACTACCTCCCCCACGCGACGCTGGCGTTCAACGCGCTCGCGTTCGACACGGTGTTCTTTCCGAAGGACTTCAAGCGGACGACGTTCACGCTCAGCTTGTCCTTCCCGCTGTGGGACAACGGGCAGCGCGAGATCGCCCTGAGCCGGGCGCGCGCGAGCCGTGACGTGGCGCGAGCGATCCGCCAGGACAAAGACAAGGCCGTACAACGCGACGTGACCGCCGCCTATGACGGCTACGTCACTGCCCGGGCCACCGCCCAGCAGGCGGCGGAGGGCTTGCTCGTCGCGCGAGAGAACTTCCGCGTGCAGCAGAGCCGTTACCGGGCGGGGGCGACGACGATCCTCGACCTCCTCAAGGCGCAGTCAGACCTCGACGACGCCGAGGCCGTCCTCGTGCAGGCGCGGTACGCGACCCGACTCGCCCTCGCGGGCCTCGAGACCATCCTGGGCCGGCGCCTCTTTCCCGAACCGCAACAGAAATGAGTGTAACGAATATGACGCGAGGTGCGTGGTGCGCGGTTGTCGCGGGCGCGGTGCTCGCCGTCGCTGGGTGCAAAAAGGGGAAGGCGACTGGAGCGGCGGGCTTCGGCGGCGGGGGCGCGCCCATGGGAATGCCGGTCGAGGTCGCGGTTGCCCGCGCGGACACGGTGCGCGACGAGATCGCCGCCACCGGCCAGATCGAGGCGCTGCAAGCGATCGATCTCCGCCCCGAGGTGGATGGGCGGATCGTCGAGATCCTGATCCGCGAGGGGCAGGAGGTCGACCAGGCGACGCCGCTCTTCAAGGTGGACGACGCGCAGCTCAAGGCCCAGGTCGCCCAGCTCGAGGCGCAGCGCGATCTCGCCCAGCAGGCCCTGGCGCGCGCCAAGGAGCTGGTGCAGCAGAACGCCTCGTCGGCAGCCGACCTGGAAAAGGCCGAAGCCGAAGCGCGCAGCGCGCAGGCGCAGTACGACCTGCAGCGCATCCGGCTCGACCGTACCACCGTGCGGGCGCCCTTCGCCGGCGCTGTGGGACAGCGCTACGTCAGCCTCGGCGATTACGTCACGAACAGCACGAAGCTCCTGTCGCTGCACACGGTGAATCCGCAGCGCGCCGCGTTCCAGGTACCGGAGCGATTCGCGCGAGACTTGAAGCCGGGACAGGACGTTTCGTTCCGCGTCGCCGCCATCGCGGGTCGGGACTTCACCGGACAAGTGGACTTCGTGGACCCGGTGGTCCAGCTGCCGGGCCGGACCATCCTGGTGAAGGCGCGCGTGCCCAATCCCGCCCGGCTGCTCCAGCCCGGGATGTTCATCGAGGCGCACCTGGTGACCGCCGTGCGCCCCAACGCGGTCGTCATTCCCGAGGAAGCGGTGGTGCCCGCCGCGGGCGCCAACGCGGTCTGGGTGGTGGCCGACGGGAAGGTGGACCGCCGCCCCGTCACCCTGGGTGTGCGCACGCCGGGCTTCGTCGAGATCACCGCCGGGATCAAAGCAGGCGAGCAGGTCGTCGTGGGCGGCCTGGAACTGCTGGCGCCGGGCGCGCCGGTCATGCCGCGGGTGGTGGAGCGGCCGGCGAAGGCGACGCCGGCGCAGCCCTAGTCTGCCGTCACTGGACCACCGGAACGGGCGTGAGGCTGGTGGTCGTCGTGCCCTCACCCAGCTGACTGTGGCCGTTATAGCCCCAGCAGTACGCCCCGGCGGTGGTCGTCATGCCGCACGTGTGGTACCATCCGGCCCCCACGGCGGCAAAGCTGAGCACCCCGGTGACCGGGACTGGAGTGCTCCATGACGTGGTAGTCCCGTCGCCGAGCTCACCGTCGAGGTTTTCACCCCAGCAGTAGGCCGCACCGCTCGTGGTCACGCCGCAGCTGAAGTAGCTGCCGGCGTCCACGATAGCGAAGCGCAGGCCGCCGACGACGCGTACCGGGAGCGAGCGCTGAGTAGTGGTCCCGTCCCCAAGCTGACCCCAGACGTTATAGCCCCAACAATACGCGGCGCCGTGGGTGGTCACGCCGCATGTATGGACGTTGCCGGCGCTCACCGTGGCGAAACCGTGCACGCCGCCCACGCGCCCAGGGAAGGGCCGGTACGTGTTGTGGTCGACGACCAGGGTGCCGCCGAGCTGGCCGCTGCTGTTGTCGCCCCAGCAGACGGCCGCGCCGCCGACGATCACGCCGCACGTGTGTCCATGCCCGGCGCTGATGGTGCTGAACCGGAATCCGCCCACCACGGGCGCAGGCATCGCCCGTCGATCCGTGGTCCCGTCCCCGAGCTGACCATTTTGATTGTCGCCCCAGCAGTACGCCGCGCCGCTGGTCGTTACGCCGCACGTGTGGAACGATCCGGCAGTCACCGCGGCGAACCTGAGCCCGCCCGCGACCGGCACTGGGGTCGTGTGCCCCGCGGTGGTCCCGTCGCCGAGCTGGCCAAAGAAGTTGTCGCCCCAGCAATACGCCGCGCCGCCCGTGGTTATCCCACAGGTATGCCAGACCCCGGCACTGAGCGTCGTGAAGCGCAGCCCGCCCGCGACCGGGGCCGGACTCGGGCGGTACCATGGGGACGACGTGGTCCCGTCGCCGAGCTGGCCGAATACGTTGTCGCCCCAACAGTACGCCGCGCGGCTGGTGCTCACGCCGCAGGTGTGCACGTACCCGCCGTTCACCGAGGCAAACGTGACACGCACGACGAACAGGGCGCTGATCACCTGCGTGTGCCGAGCGGCGGTGGCGGCCAGCGTGTAGCCGCTGCCGGGCCGGTCGATGCGGAGGTCGGCGAACGTGGCAATCCCGTCGATTGCGGTCACAGTCGTGCTGCCGAGGAGGATAGCGTCGTTCGGATTGGCAGCCAGGGCGAGCGTCACCGTATCCGTCGCCCCGCGCAGCGGGTTGCCGAGCGAGTCTTGCACCGCAACTCGCACCGGCGGCGAGATTACGACATTCGCCTCGCCGCTCGCGGGGAGCGACGTTACGAAGGCGAGGTGCGGAGCCGTGCCGCTCGCGCTTACCCCGGCTGACGAGGACTGCTGCGGTCCCGCGGGGAGATCGCGCTCACATGCCTGCGGGATGATCGCAAGCAACACGATTGAGGCTGGCAGGATGCGGCGCGTAGGGAAACCCTCGGGCGAATCGGTTGCCTAGGGAGCGTTGCAATCCGAATGCCCTCGCCCATGCGCCGCGATCCTGCTTCGGCGAGACCACCGGGGCTCAGTGCCGACTGCTGTCTGTTGCGTCGGCGCAACGACCACGCCCCGACGCTAACGCGTGCTCACGGCACTGTCCTCATGGCAGTCAAGCTCGGGGTCCCGGTCGCCACCGGCGCCGGCGTCAAGCTCGCGCTTTGCGTGCCGTTCCCGAGCTGACCGAGGTCATTGGCACCCCAGCAGTAGGCCTCCCGGCTCGTCGTCACGCCGCACGAGTGAGTGCTCCCAGCGCGAACGGTCGTGAACGTGAGCCCGCCCGCGACCTGGACGGGGGTCATCGCCTGCGAGGTCGTCCCGTCGCCGAGCCGGCCGTCGGGGTTGGCACCCCAGCAGTACGCTTCCCCGCTCGTTGTCACGCCGCATGTGTGGGTGCTCCCCGCACTGATCGTCGCAAAATGGAGGCTGCCCGCGACGGGTACGGGCGTCGCCTGTTGAGCCGTCGTCCCGTCCCCGAGCTCGCCATGGGAATTGCTGCCCCAGCAGTACGCCGTCCCGTCACCCGTCAGGCCGCAGGTGTATGCACCACCCGCACTGATCGTCGTGAAGGCGAGGCCGCCCGCGACCGACACTGGGCCGAACGACCCCGTGGTGGTCCCGTCGCCCAACTGGCCCGATGTGTTGGAACCCCAGCAGTATGCCGCTCCGCTCGTGGTCACGCCGCAGGTGTGACCGCCCCCCGCGCTGACCGTCGCGAAGCTGAATCCACCCGCGACGGGCGTCGTGGGGCTGGTCAATTGGAAAACAAAGCCACCGATGCCGAGCGCTCCGCTCGTGCCGTCGCCCCAACAGTACGCCCCGCCGCTCGTGGTCACCGCACACGTGTGTGAGCTCGCGGCACTGATCGTCGTAAAGGTGAGGTCACCCAGCACTGCTCGCGGAGTGTTCGTCGACCGGGAGACCGTTCCGTCGCCCCGTTGACCGTTGTTGCCAAAGCCCCAACAGTACCCCGCACCAGTGGACGTCACGCCGCACACTGCTGTACCGCGACCCGCACTGGCGCTCATGAACAGCAGTCCTCCCGTCACCGGCAACGGACTCGGCCAGGACATGGGCTGCTGAGGACTCGCATCCACTCCTCCCTTGCCGCTCCCGAGCGAACCCCATTGGTTGTTGCCCCAGCAGTACCCCGCGCCGTGCGCGGTCACGCCGCAGCTCTCGCCGGTCCCGGCGTCCACGAAGGCGAACGTGGCCTGCACGGCAAACGGGCTGCTCGTCGCCCCGGCGCGCCCGGGCGCCGCGACCGCGAACTCATAGCCGCTGCCGAGCTGGTCGATGTGCACGTTGGAGAACGTCGCGATTCCGTCCACCGTCTCGACCGTGATCGTCGCCATGGACACCCCGGTCGGATGCGGAGCCAGTGCGAGGGTCACGGGTGCGCTCGCACTGGTGAGCGTGTTGCCGAGCGTGTCTTGAATCGCCACCCGCAGAGTGATCGCTGCCCCGCCGTCGACGGTCGCTGGCGGCTGGGTCACAAAGGCGAGGTGCGTCGCCGGCTCCACGATCGTGAACGGCGTGCTGGTCCCGGACACGTGTCGGGCCGTCTCGGCGAGCAGGGTGTAGCCTCGTCCCAGCTGGTCGATGCGCACGTCGCTGAACGTCGCAACGCCCTTGACGATCAAAGCGGTCGTGGTTCCGGAGAGGGTCGCGCCCGGTGCGGGACTCGTGCCGAGCGCGAGCCGCACGGTGCCTCCTGGGACGAGGTCGCCCGACTCGTCTGCCACGGTGACCTGGACGGCGGGAAAGATCGCCGCGTTCGCCCAGGTCCCTGCCGGTGGCTGGGTCGTGAAGGCAAGGCGCGCTGGACTACGGCTGGGGATCTTGGGCGACCACGCGGGCCCTTGATCGGTGGCCGGATTGTTGGTCAGCCGCGTCTGGGCCGATCCGTCGGCGTTCATGACATAGATCTCGTGGTTTCCGTCTCGAAAACTCATGAACGCGATCTGCTGGCCGTCTGGGGACCAACTTGGCTCGAGTTCAATTGACGAACTGTTCGTCAGCCGCGTCAGGGCCGATCCGTCGAGGTTCATAGCATAGATGTCAAAATTGAAGCCCGGGTCGCTTGCGAACGCGATTCGTTGCCCGTCGGGCGACCACGTCGGCGATCGGTCAGTGGTTGGACTGTTCGTCAGGCGCGTTTGAGACGATCCGTCGGCGTTCATGACGTAGATCTCGTCGTTGCCATCCCGGTTGCTGGTGAACGCGATCTGCCGCCCATCGGGGGACCAACTCGGCTCATCGTCAAGAGCCGAGTTGGTCGTCAGCCGGGTCACGGCTGATCCGTCCCTGTTCATGACATAGATCTCCGCGTTGCCGTCGCGCGAGCTCATGAACGCGATCTGTCGCCCGTCCGGCGACCAACTGGGGGACACGTCCCGGTTGTCGGTCAAGCGCAGCGGGGCTGATCCGTCCGCGTTCATGACGAAGATCTCCGGACGGCTGTCCACGAAGTCCACGAACGCGATCTGCGACCCGTCGGGCGACCAGCTAGGCGCAGACCCCTTCGCGAGTCGTATCTCACCGGATCCGTCTGGGTTGATCCTGTAGATCCCCGCGCTGCCATCCCGGTCGCTTGTGAACGCGATACTGGCCTTGAAGACCCCTGCGAGTGCCGCGCTCGGCGCGAACACCTGTGGCGCCGTCGCCGCGTCGCGTTGACAGGCCTCTTGCACGGTGACGGACAGGAGGAGGAGATAAACCGACAGCGCGCGACGCATGGGGAAGCCTCGAGGTGCGGGTCGACCGTGGCGCCGCCGCAAAACCGATGCCCTCTGAAACGCGTCGCGGCCGAGCCGCGTGGCGCTATCGCGCCCGGTATCTTGCGTGGCGACGCTGCCCGGGGTGTGGCGCGAGTGCCGCTGACGGTGTGCAGTGCCTTACGGCTCCACCACGACGAAAGCGACGCTGGTCGCGGACGCCGGGCCCGCCTCGGCGAGGAGCCTGTAGCCCTGGCCGACCTGATCGATCCGCACGTCGGTGAACGTCGCGACGCCGTTGACGATTCTCGCGACCGTGGTCCCGGACAGAGTCGCGTCGGCGGACGGGCTCGTCCCGATCGCGAGCCGCACGGCGCCGCCGGGGACCGGGTCGCCGCTGGCGTCCGTCACGGTGACCTGGACCGCGGGTGAGATCGCGGCGTTCACTGACACCGTTGCCGGTGGCTGGGTGGTGAACGCCAGCCGGGCCGGAGCGCGACTGTGGCGGGGGACTTCGGCAGGCGACCAGACCGGCTCATTGTCGTTGCCCGGATTGTTCGTCAGCCGCGTTTGCGACGACCCGTCCGCGTTCATGACGTAGATCTCGAAGTTCTCGAACGGGCTGCTGCCATCCCGATCGCTCGCGAACGCAATCTGCCGCCCGTCGGGCGACCACGTCGGCCAGGTGTCGGAGGCCGAATTGTTCGTCAGCCGGGTTTGGGAGGATCCGTCTGCGTTCATGACGTAGATCTCTGGGTTGCCGTCACGGTCGCTCTCGAACGCGATCTTGCTACCATCGGGCGACCAAGATGGCGCGGCGTCGCGGAACGAATTGTTCGTCAGCTTTCTTGGAGCCGATCCGTCGGCATTCATCACGTAGATTTCACGATCTCCGTCGACGCCCGTGAACGCGATCTGGCGCCCGTCGGGCGACCAGCTCGGGTCACGCTCGAGGGTCGAACCGTCCGTCAGCCGCGTGGCCGCCGATCCGTCCGCGTTCATGACCCAGATGAACCCGGGGAACTGCTCGAACGCGATCTGTCGTCCGTCGGGCGACCAACTCGGGTTCGACAGTGAACAGAAGTCATTGCTACAAAACGTCAGCCGCGTCTGGGCCGATCCGTCGGCATTCATCACGTAGATGTTTTGGGGCTCTTCTACGCCGATGGCGTCACGCTCGCTCATGAATGCGATCCGTCGCCCGTCGGGCGACCAGCTCGCCTGACCGTCCAGGAATGGACTGTCCGTCAGCCGGACCGGCTCGGACCCGTCTGCGTTCATGACATAGATGTCCCCGAAGCCCCTCGTGAACGCGATCCTTGAGCCGGAGGCGCTGCCGCTGAGGACCTGCGCGCTCGGCTGGAGCCGCTGGGGCCCCGTCGCCTCATCGCGTTGACAGGCCTGCGGTATAGTCGTGAGCACCAAGAGGCTGAGCACAGAGAGCAAGCGACGCATGGGGACGCCTCGAATGTGCGGGTCGACGATCGCGCCGCCGCAAAACTGATGCCCGAATGAAACAACATGCAAGCACGCACTGCGGGATCACGGCGCCTAGTGTGTTCTGTAGCTCCGCTCCCCGCGGTATAGCGCGAACGCCGCTGCCAGCGCGCCACGTCCTAGCGCGCGGTCAGCTCCACCAGCCGCGCCCGGGGCGGAATCCCCGGCTCGAGCTCCATGATGCCCACCGATGGCTTGAGCTGGAACCGTGGGTGCCCCGCCCCGCCCGGGTTCATCACCGTCACCGTCTTGTCCACCAGCTCGAGCAGCGGCTTGTGCGTGTGCCCGTATACGATGATCTCGGCGCGCGGGAAGGCTTCATGCAGCTTGGCGGGAGTCGGATGGCCGAACTGGTCGCCGTGCGTCACCACGATCGCGAACCCGTCGAGCTCGAGCTCGGCGACCTGTTGCAGGCGAGAGCGAAGCTCCGGCGGGTCTGCGTTGCCGTAGACGGCCGTAACGGGCGCGATCGCCTCGAGCTCGATGAGGATCTGGGGCTTGCCGACGTCGCCGGCGTGGAGGATGTGGTCGACCTGCTTAAACACCTCGAACACCTTAGGCCGCAAAAGACCGTGCGTATCCGAGATGACGCCCAGTCTCACTTCCCTTCCCAGCGCTTCACGAGATTGATGTCGAGCCCCAGCTGATCGAGCACACGCTGCACCACGAAGTCCACGAGGTCGCGCACCTGTTGCGGCTTGTGATAGAACCCCGGCGCCGCCGGCAGCACGATCGCCCCCGACTCGGTCGCGAGCGTCAGGTTGCGCAGATGCACGAGCGAGAGCGGCGTCTCACGTGGGACCAGAATGAGTGTCCGGCGTTCCTTGAGCACCACGTCGGCCGCGCGCTCGATGAGGCTACGGCTCGTGCCGTGCGCGATCGCGGCCACGGTTCCCATCGAGCACGGACAGATCACCATCCCCGCCGTCTTCGTTGACCCGGACGCCGGCTCCGCGCCACGATCCGCGTCGTCGAACACGCGTACGCTCGGCCACTCACCACCCGTCGCCTTCCTCAGCGCGCGATCATCCGTGATGCCGCATTCCTCGGTGAGGAGGCGCCAGCCGTGGCTCGACACCAGGAGCCAGGTGGGGATGTGGTGCACCGCGAGCATCTCCAGCAGCCGTACGCCGTAGGGGGCGCCGGAGGCACCGGTGATGGCGAGGATCACGGGAAGCTTGCTCATCAGCGCCCGCGACGGTTGGGAGTCGGACTGCGCTTCGGATGAGCGGGCGGGCGAGGGGGCGCCGGCGAATGCGGAGTGCGGAATGCGGAATGCGGAATTGCAGGGGGAGGTCGGTGCCCGCCGTGACCCTTCGGCGGTCTGTTTGATCGACCTCGCCTAGCCATTCCGCACTCCGCATTCTCCATTCCGCATTGTCATAGCACCCGATCCACCAAAGCGCCCAGGAACACCACGATGCTCACGATCCCATTGGCCGTGAAGAACGCCGCGTTGAGTCGCGACAGGTCCCCCGGCTGAACCAGCCGATGCTCCCACGCGATGAACACCGCCCCGACGGCGACGCCGACGTAGTATGCGATGCCCAGCCCCGCGCCGATCCCGAACAGCACCAGCCCGACCAACGCGAGCCCGTGCGACAGCTTGGCCGCCAGGATGGCCCGCGCCTGCCCCAGCCGCACCACCAGCGACTCCAGCCGCTCCGCGCGGTCGAATTCCTCATCCTGGAGTGCGTAAAACACGTCGAACCCGCCCACCCAGAAGGTCACAGCGAGGGCACCGACCGGGAGCAGCCACCACGGCTCGCTCCAGCGTCCGGTGACGGCAAGATACCCCGCCGGCGTGGCGATCCCGTCGGCGAGACCGAGCCAGAGGTGGGACCAGTGCGTGAACCGTTTGGCGTAGCTGTACGCCGAGATGAACGCGAGGGCGAGCGGGGCCAGCGCGAAGCACAGCGGGTTCAGCGCCCAGGCCGTCGCGAGGAACGCCGCCGCCGCCACGCCCACGGCGACCCACGCCTGTCGCAGCGTGAGCCGCCCCGACGGCAGCTCCCGCGCCCGGGTTCGCGGGTTCCGCGCGTCGAGCTCGCGGTCCACGATGCGGTTGAAGCCGAGCGCGACGAACCGCGCGCAGGCGAAGGCGAGCACCACCAGGCCGAGCGTTCGCCAGGTGAGCGCCGTTTGGCGCGACGCTACCAGCACCCCGAGCAGCGCGAAGGGCAGCGCGAACACGGTATGCGGCAGTTTGACGAAATTCGCGTACCGGACGAGGAGGCTCTCGCCCCCGAACGTCTGCCTCTCGCGTGGAGCCGTCGCACCGCCCATTACCGACCTCTACCGCCCGTTACCGCCCAAGTCGATTCCAAGCTCCCCCCACATGGCGTCGATCTTCTGCTTGGTCTCCGGATCCATCACGATCCTGTTCGGCCATTCGCGCGTAAACCCCTCTTCCTTCCACTTGCGCGTCGCGTCGATTCCCATTTTCGAGCCGAACGTGAAACCCCGGCTCGAATGGTCGAGCACGTCGATCGGCCCCATCGTGAACCGCACGTCGCGCTCGGGGTCGATGTGGTTCAGGGCCACCCACCACGCCTCCTTCGGATCGCGCACGTTGACGTCCTTGTCCAGCACGATGATCACCTTGGCGAGCGACATCAGCCCCTGCCCCCACAGCCCGTTCATCACCTTATAGGCCTGCCCGGGATACTGCTTGTCGATAGTGACGAACACGAGGTTGTGGAAGATCCCCTCGGCCGGCATGTGCAGGTCTACGATCTCGGGGAGCGTGAGCTTCAGGAGCGGCAGGAAAATTCGCTCCGTGGCGTGGCCGAGCCAGTAGTCCTCCATCGGCGGCCGACCCACGATCGTGTGCGGCCATACCGGCTCGGCGCGCAGGGTGACCGCGGTGACGTGCACCTTCGGGTAGTAATCGGCCAACGAGTAGAACCCGGTGTGATCGCCGAACGGCCCTTCGAGCACCAGCTCTTCACGCGGATCGATGTATCCCTCGAGTACGATCTCGGCTTCCGCCGGCACGTCGAGGTCGGAAGTCACCGCCCTGGCGAGCCGCACCGGCTCCCGGCGCAGGAATCCGGCGAACAGGAATTCGTCGATCGTGGGCGGGAGCGGCGCGGAGGCCGCATAGATCGACGCGGGGTCGCCGCCCAACGCGATCGCCACCGGCATTCTCTCACCGCGCTCGGCCATCTCGCGCCAGTGCGCCGCTCCCACCTTGTGGCGCTGCCAATGCATCGCCAGCTCGTTCTTGCCGATCACCTGGATGCGGTACATCCCGACGTTGCGGACGCCGCTCTTCGGATCGCGCGTGATCACACCGGGGAGGGTGATGTATGGTCCGCCGTCCTCCGGCCAGCAGACCGGCACCGGGAACTGCGCCAGGTCCACGTCCTGCTCCCGGATGACCGTCTCCTGGCAGGGCGGCTTCCCGCCGATCGTCTTGGGCGGGAACTTGGCCACCTCCGCAAGCTGGGGCAGCATCGCCAGCTTGCCGAGCAGGCTGTCGGGGACCTTCATGTTGAGGAGCGTCGCGATCCGCTCGCCGATCTCGTCCAGGCACTCGACGCCCAGGGCCAGCGCCATGCGCTTCTCGGACCCGAACAGGTTCACCGCCACCGGATAGCGCGCCGGCGCACCCGACGGGAGCGTCGGGCGTTCGAACAACAGCGCCGGCCCCCCTCCGGGAGACTTCATGCAGCGGTCGGCGACTTCGGTGATCTGTTTATCGACGGAGACGGGGTGCGTCACATGCGTCAGCTCACCCCGGGCATCGAGCGCGACGAGGAAGTCCTGCAGGTTATCGAGTGCCATGATGCACGGTGCAGATCCCGCCGGTGAGGATCTCGTAGCCGACATTCGAGAACCCGGCGCCCTCGAGCCGGCACGCGAAGGCGTTCGGGTCCGGAAAGTCGAGCACCGACTCTGGCAGGTAGGTATAGGCGTCCCTATGTTTCGACACCGCGCGGCCGATCGCGGGGAGGACGCGCCGGAAATAGAACAGAAACACGGCGCGTAAGACGGCGAATGGCGGCGTGGCAAATTCGAGCACCACGAAGCGGGCGCCCGGCCGGAGCACGCGGTGCGCCTCCCGGAGGCCCGCGTCGAGATCCGCCAGGTTTCGGACCCCGAAAGCCACCATGGCACCGTCGAACCGGGCGTCGGCGAACGGGAGCGCGAGCGCGTCGGCGCCGACGGGACGGACACCCGGCGCCTTGCCCTTCCCCCGGGCCAGCATGGGGATGACGAAGTCGGCGCCCAGCACCGTCCCGCGGAACCCGCGCGCGCGCGCGAGCGTCGCCGCGAGATCGAGCGTGCCGGCGCAGAGATCGAGATAGGTGCCGTCGGGGCGCCGCTCCCACGCGAGCCGTCGCACCGCGGCGCGGCGCCAGGAGCGGTCCACGTTGAGGCTCAAGAGATGGTTCAGCAGGTCGTAGCGCGGCGCGATCGCGGCGAACATGCTGCGCACGTACGACCGCTTCGCATCGCCACCCGAGTGCGCGGCAACCTCGAACGCGAGATGCGGGGGAGGCGTCATAGGCGCGAAAGATAGGCCGGGCAACCTGACCGGCGCCAGCGATCCGGAGGTCGTGGCGTGGGCCAAGCAAGGCCGGGAAGCCGCGTTCCGCGAGCTGGTGCGCCGCTACGAGCGACCCATCTTCTCGCTGTTGTATCGCATGGTGCGCGATCGGGCCCTGGCCGAGGACCTGGCCCAGGAGACGTTCATCAAAGTCCTGAACGCCATCGGCTCGTACAATCCCCAGTTCAAGTTCTCGTCGTGGATCTTCAAGATCGCGAACAATGCCGCGATCGATCATCTGCGCAAGCGCGAGCTCGAGACGCTCTCACTCGACGGCTCGCCGCACGCCACCACGCCCGACGAGATGACCGCCACCGCGCCGCAGCTGGGCGACCGCGGCGAGACTCCCCTGCAGGAGCTCGAGGCGCGTGAGCTGGGCGGCGCGATCGAGCACGCCATCGCCCGTCTCCGACCGGAGTACCGGACGTGCATCCTGCTGCGCCACGTCGAGGGCCACAGCTACGAAGACATCGCCCGCATCCTGGACCTACCCCTGGGCACCGTCAAGACGTATATCCATCGGGCACGCAACGAATTACGGGGCTACCTCGAGGACCGGCGCGAATGACCGCCATGAAACCTCGGCCCGCCCCGGCCCGTAGGACGGAACAATGACGGACTCCCTGCTGCAGCACCTGACTCCTGAGGAAATCGAGCTTTGGGCACAGGGTCTCTGCCCCGCGACCCGGGACGCTCACCTCGCGCAGTGCGCCGAGTGCCGTACGATCGCGGAGCGCGAGCGTAAGCTGATCCGCGAGCTGGCGCAGCTGACGCGGTTCGCGCCCGAGTTCGGCTTCGTAGAACGGGTGATGGCGCAGGTGAAGATCCCGACGCCCTCAGGCCCGCACCTCCGCCCCCACACCGACGCCTAGCAGTCTCGCGGCGCTGCCGTCGCGCACCGCGATCTCCACCGTA
>Ga0209806_1000394_pt1 | contig 29681 bp, 30 predicted proteins | sample GraSoiAngelo_152_FD_186166 | JGI IMG/M metagenome (GOLD analysis project Ga0209806, IMG submission 186166) | Grasslands soil microbial communities from the Angelo Coastal Reserve, California, USA - 14_1009_12_30cm (SPAdes) (version 2) | ecosystem: Environmental > Terrestrial > Soil > Grasslands ... | reverse complement strand
AACGCGGCTACCACCTGGTCGCCCTCGCCGGGTACGCGAACGCCGGCAAGACGTCCCTTCTGAATGCGCTCGCGGACGAGCGCCTCCTGGTCGAGGACCGGATGTTCTCGACGTTGTCGACGGCCACGCGGAGCCTCACCGGAACGCGCAAGCGGATCCTCCTCACCGACACGATCGGCTTCGTCGATGGCGTCCCGTTCTGGATGGCGGAGGCGTTTCAAGCGACGCTCGAGGAGATCCTCCACGCGGACCTGGTCCTGCTTCTCCTCGACGCGACAGACCCGGATTCCGAGATTCGCCGGAAGATCCGGCTCGCGGCCCGGACCCTCTTCCCCAACGTTCCCTCGGATTCCGTGATTCCGATTCTGACGAAGGCCGATCTGCGGTCGCCCGAGGCGATCGCGGCCCGGGCGGAGATCCTCGCCGAATCGGAATTCCACCGACCGCCTCTCTCCCTTTCCGTTCGAGGAGGCCATGGCCTTTCCGAGCTCCGGGAGGTCATCGAGAGGACCTTCGCCTTCCCCCTCGAACTTCACCTGGTCCTCCCCGAGGACGCCGAGGCCCCGTCGAAACTGAACTGGTTGTACGAACATGCCGAGGTCGTCTCCGTCGTCCACGGCCCGGACCGGATCGAGATCGTGGCCCGGTGCCGGCTCGACGATCGGGAACGGATCGAGCGCCTCGGCCGCGTCCTCCTCTCGCGGTCCCTCGAGTGATCAGCCGCGGATCCGGAACTCCCGTTTCTTGTCGAGGAACCGCCGCTCGTAGGCGGACGGCAGATGGTCGTACGTGAGTTCCTCGATCCGTTTCATGTTCTTCACGAACACCTCTTTCGAGGGCGTCGAAATGAGCCGCTCGAATTCCCGTTCCTTCCGGATCGTGTCGACGAAGTAGAAGCCGCCGGCGAGGACCGCGAGGAACCCGAGGAACGCCTCCCAGACGACGTAGTTGCCGACCGCGCGGTGGATCGATTGAAGCCAGTCCGGGCTCCCCGTCGGGATGAGGTATTGCGTCAGCGACAGGACCGTTCCGAGGACCCCGAGGGCCAAGATCAGGGTGCTGAGCTCGTACCGGAGCTCGCGGAAAAGGCCCATGGCGGCCGCCGCAACGAGGGGAGTCGGGATAAGCTTTGCCGGGAGAAGGCTTTCAATCCGGCCGCGCGTTGCGGTGCCCCATGGCGTCCCGCACGCCCCTCTACGAATGGCATCGGAAGGCGGGGGCACGGTTCATCGAGTTCGCCGCCTGGGAGATGCCGCTCCAGTACGCGGGCATCGTGGAGGAGCACCTCACGGTTCGCAAGTCCGTCGGCCTGTTCGACGTCAGTCACATGGGTAAGATCTTCATCGAGGGCCGCGAGTCCCACGCGTTCGTGGACTTCCTCAGCGCGAACGACATCCCGTCGACGCCGGGCCGCGCGCGGTACACGCACCTGCTGCGGGACGACGGCACGATCCTCGACGACGTGATCGTCACGTGCCTCGCGCCGGACCGGTTCTTCATGGTCTGCAATGCCGGACCGCGGGCCGCCGTCCTGGCGTGGTTGCAGGCCCACGCGAAGTCGGGGGTGCGACTCGCCGACCGCACGGGCGATTTCCTGTGCCTCGCGTTGCAAGGTCCGCGAGCGCCCGAGCTGCTCCAACGGTTCACGTCCGTCGATCTCTCCAAAGTGAAGTCCTTCTCCGGCGCGGTCCTCGACTTCGTGCCGCCGGCGCCGTGGGGGGCGGCCCCGAGGGCGGTTCCACCGGAAATCGAGGGGTGGGGGTCCCGCACGGCCATGGACCCCTCCATGCCGCCTCGACGGGAGCCCTCCGTTTCCGATGGACGGACGGCCTTCCTCGCCACGAGGACCGGGTACACCGGCGAGCCGGGGTTCGAGCTCTTCCCGACCTCGGGCGAAGGCCTCGCGGTGTGGGAGGCCCTCCTCCGATCCGGGGAGGACCTCGGCATCCGCCCGATCGGCCTCGGGGCTCGCGACACCCTGCGCCTCGAGAAAGGATACCTCCTGTCCGGTCAGGATTTCGATGGCCATCAGACGCCGCTCGAAGTGAATTCCGCCTGGCTCGTGAAATGGGATCGGCCGTTCCTCGGACGCGAGGCCCTCGAACGGCAGCGGGCGCGAGAGGATTATCGGAGGCTCGTCGGGATCCGTATGGACGATCGGGGGATCCCGCGGCACGGCCATCCCGTCCGGTTCAGCGGGAAGGAGGCCGGACATGTGACGAGCGGGACGATGTCTCCCTCGCTTCGAGTCGGGATCGCACTCGGGTCCGTCGACAAATCGGCCTCGGCGGTCGGGACTCCACTCGATGTCGACATCCGCGGGACTTCGCATCCGGCGCATGTCGTGAAGCTCCCTTTCCTGTGAGGCCAGCCGTCCACCGGAATAGGTTCACCCACCCACTCCAGCATGATTGATATGGCACCGGATGGTATGGTAACAAACGTGGTAACAGGGCGACGGACTGCTGGTAACATACGTGGTTCAAAAAGGAATATGGTAGGGGTGGCCCTTGGCGCCGCCCCCCAGGGATGGAGGCACTGCTCCCTACGCATGCGCTCCCTCCTGTCTGGCTGAGGTCGTTCCATGGAAGAGGTCAAGGTCGCTGAATCGAGGGCCCTCGAGGTCGTGGCCCGTGAGCCAGATCCAAAACTGTCCGAGAACGCATTGCGTGTCCTCCAGAAGCGGTACCTGAAAAAAGACGACAAGGGCCGCGTCATCGAGACGCCGAAGGAACTGTTCGCGCGTGTCGCTTGGAACCTCGCGCAGGCGGAACGAAATTACGGGGCAACTGAGGCGCAGGTCGAGGAGACAGCCCGCCGGTTTTTCCGGATTATCTCGACTCTCGAGTTCCTGCCGAACAGCCCAACGCTAATGAACGCAGGCCTCGAGTTGCAATTGCTGTCTGCGTGTTTCGTCCTCCCGGTCGACGATAGTCTCGTCGGCATCTTCGACGCGCTCAAACAACAGGCCCTGATCCATCAGGGAGGCGGAGGAACTGGCTTTGCTTTTTCACGCCTGCGCCCCAAGGGCGATTTCGTGAAGTCGACCATGGGCGTCGCCTCCGGCCCCGTGTCGTTCATGAAAATCTTCGACGCTGCGACTCAAACGGTCAAGCAAGGCGGATGCATCTCAGTCGACAGTCTCCTCCGGACATCCGAGGGTCTCAAACCGCTCGCGCGCCTCCTGAACAGCCCGCCGTTGGGAGAGAACTTCACTCGCGATCGAGTGTTCGACGGAGCGGATTATTCGCACGCGCTTGTCGCCCAAGACAATGGGCCCGCGGAGATTTACTCGATAGAAACCGAACTCGGCCTGCGGATCGGGGTCACATATAATCACGCGTTAGCCGTCGTCGATGAGACCGGCGAGATCGTCTGGCGAGAAGCGGAGAATCTGAAAGTGGGAGACTGGCTCGTCATTGTGAAGGGAGGGCATCTGGGCGTGGACAGGTCGCTTCCCCCACTCGGACCGCAGCATCCGAACGCGACCCGGATTCGGGTCCCCACGGAGATGGATGCGGACCTCTCCGAACTGCTCGGGCTCTACATGGCCGATGGCTGCACGAGCTCGGGTGGTCGTTTCATCATCACAGTTGGCACCGTGGACATCGAGGTCATGGATCGAATCCGGATCCTTATGGATCGGATCTTCGGGCTCGCCCCGAACCAAATCACAGAAGGTGAGGGGGGCGGATATGTCGACATCCAGTTCCAATCGCGGGATCTTGTCCGTTGGTTGGAGCGGTTGCGTTGGGTCAAGGGCTCTTCGCCGAACGCTTTCATTCCGACCGAAATCCTGACCGGCTCGGCGGACACCGCGCGGGCGTTCCTCCGAGGCCTGTTCGAGGGGGACGGTCATCTCCATTCGGGCAGTGGCTACCCGAGCTTCTCGACGACTTCCGAGCGCCTCGCCATTGAGGCCCAGCAACTTCTCCTGTCGCTAGGCGTCGTCGCACGGCGGGGAACCAGTCGAAACCGCGAGCGTGCGCTCGGCCACCGCACCGTTCATACGTTGACCGTCATCGACGAGGATAGCGTGCGAACGTTCAGCGCGGAAATCGGTTTCGTTTCGGATCGAAAACAGGAACGGTTGGAACTCGGTCCAAGACCGATGGTCAACACCTCCGACGTCATTCCGAACCAAGCCGGTGTCTTGCGGTCGAGTTACTCTTTCGTTGGCCGCGGCAGCGGACCAGGACGTTCCCGTCGAGGGGCCAACCGGCGATTGTACCGGGCACTCATGCACTACATCAGCGAAGAGCACCCACGCGCCCTGCCGCGAAAGCGTCTCGTCGCTCTCATGAAAAGGTTCCCTGAGATTGGCGGGAATGAGCACCTTCGAGCCATGTCGGACGTATCGAAGGTCTACACTCACATCACCGCTATTCGACCCGATCGTGCGCCCACTGCGGACCTCGAGGTCCCAGGACCTGCAAGCTTCGTCGCGAATGGAGTCTTGGTGCACAACAAGAGACGGGGTGCGAATATGGGAATCCTGCGCGTCGACCACCCGGACATTTTGGAGTTCATTACTTGCAAGGACCGAACGACCGAAATTACGAACTTCAACATCTCAGTGGCCATCACAGACAAGTTCATGGAGTCCGTCCTGGCAGGAAGATCGTACGACCTCGTGAATCCTAGGGATCAACGGGTCGTCGGGCAACTCGACGCCCGCGAAGTCCTCGACAAGATTGCATTCCAAGCATGGAAGAACGGCGAGCCCGGTCTCTTCTTCATCGACGAGAACAATCGTCGTCAACCGACCCCGCACGTCGCGGACATGGAGGCGACCAATCCTTGCGGCGAACAACCTCTCTTGCCCTATGAGTCCTGCAACCTCGGCTCGATCGATCTTGCGCGTCATATGAAGCGAAGCCGGACCGGCGGGTGGGAAGTCGACTGGAAGAAACTGGAAGGCACAATTCGCACAACGGTTCGGCTGCTCGACGACGTCATCGACATGAACGCGTACCCAGTCAAACAAATCGAAGAGATGACCTACGCCACACGGAAAATCGGCCTCGGGGTCATGGGCTTCGCGCGGATGCTCTTCATGCTCGAGGTCCCGTACGATTCGAAGGAAGGCATCGAGTGGGGCCGCAAGATCATGCAATTTATCCAGGAGACGGGATATAATGAGAGCGCGAAGCTCGCGGGGGAGCGCGGCGTCTATCCCGCGTGGGAGGGCAGCCGCCATCAGGAAAAGGGGCTGCGGCTTCGCAACTCGTACGTCACCACCGTCGCCCCCACGGGCACGCTCTCGATGATCGCGGACACGTCCGGCGGTTGCGAACCGGAGTTCAGCCTGATTTGGTACAAGCGCGTCATGGAGGGCGAGGAACTCCCGTACTTCCTCGATTACTTCGAGGAAGTCGCGAGGCGCGAAGGCTTCTGGAGCGAGGACCTCGTCAAGAAAATCCTCGACAACCACGGATCTCCCCGGGGCTTGAAGGAGGTCCCAGAGAAGTGGCAGCGGGTCTTCGCGACGGCCCACGACGTGCCGCCAGAATGGCATGTCCGGATGCAAGCCGCGTTCCAAGACTGGTGCGACGCCGCCGTCTCGAAGACGATCAACATGCCGAGGGAGGCGACCGTGGAGGACGTGAAGAAAGCCTACCTCCTCGCGTACGACCTCCACTGCAAGGGGATCACGGTCTACCGCGACGGCTCCCGCGAGGACCAGGTCCTGAACATCGGCGTCGCGGAGTCGGAGAAGCCGGCGGAGATGCGAGTCGAGGTCCCGCCGGAACCCGCCGCCCTGCGGCCGAGGCCCCGGCCCGACGTGATCACGGGCCGCACGCAGAAGATCCTCACCGGGTACGGCGCCCTCTACGTGACGGTCAACGAGGACGAGAAGGGCCTCTTCGAGGTCTTCGCCCAGATCGGCCGCGGCGGCGGGTATACCGCATCCTTCACGGAGGGAATCGCCCGCCTCGCCTCCCTCTGCCTGAGGTCCGGCGTCCCCGTCGACGAGATCATCGACCAGCTCGAAGGGATCCGCAGCCCGCGGATCGCGGTCGACCACGGCGAACGCGTCTACTCGATCCCCGACGCGATCGCGAAGGCGATCAAGCGGCACATCGGGATGCAGAAGACCGGCGTGCAGCCGCCCGTCGAGACGTACGACGAGACGAACGGCGCGGTCGAGACGGACGTCGAGCTCGAGAAGGAATCCCGCGATGCCGCGGAGCTCCTCCGAAAAGGCCTGAATCCGGAGTGCCCGGAGTGTGGCAAGCCCCTCGTCTTCGAAGAGGGCTGTGTCAAATGCCACGCCTGCGGCTACTCGGAGTGCTGATTCGACCGACGTCGAAAGGCCCAAGTCCGCGGGCGCGGTCCGGGGGGCCGTGGCCCGCGTCCTATTGTCGATGCCGATCGACGCGGAGCGCCGCGCGGTCCTGGCCTCCAAGACGACGGCCGGATTCCAGCCAATCATCCTCGCGGACCTGCCGCCGTCCGAGCGGGACGCGGCATGGGCCTCCGCGGAAGTCCTCGTCTGCACCGGCTTCGGCTCGGAACTGCCGCGGGACCTGGCGTCGCGGTCGCCCCGTCTCCGGATGATCCAGACCCTCCTCGCGGGCGTCGACCACCTGCCGTTCGACCGGTTCCCGCGGACCGCGATCGTCTGCAGCAACGCGGGAGCCTACACCACGTCCGTCGCGGAGCACGCGATGGCCCTTCTCCTGGCGGCCGCGAAGGACGTCGTCGCGCGAACGGAGGAGATCCGCCGCGGAACCTTCGACCAGGGCGTGGTCAACAAGGCCCTCGCCGGTTCCACGGTCCTGATCCTCGGCCTGGGGGGCATCGGGAGGGAGGTCGCGCGCCTCTCCAAGGCCTTCCGGATGCACACGATCGGGACCGCCCGGACGCCGCCGGACGATGCCCCGGCCGACGAGATCGCGACGCCCGATGCGGTACGCGGCCTGCTCCCCCGCGCGGATTTCGTCGTCCTCGCCCTGCCCCTCACGAGGGAGACGAGGGGCCTCGTCGACGCCGCGTTCCTCCAGGCCATGAAGCCGGACGCGGTCCTCGTGAACATCGCGCGAGGCAAGGTCGTCGTCGAGGACGATCTGTTCGACCATCTGCGGACGCATCCTTCGTTCCGCGCGGCGCTCGACGTGTGGTGGACCTATCCCGAGTCGAAGAGGGGCCGCCCCTTCCGCCGCCCCTTCCACGAACTGCCGAACGTGCTGATGACGCCGCACGTGGCGAACGCGATTCCGACGCAGCGCCGCGAGGCGATGGAGTCGGCGATCGACAACGTCCTCCGGTTCTTGCGCGGCGAGACGCCTCGGCATGTCGTGGACCCGGAGGAGTACGCTTGATCCGATCCATGGGATTCGCGATCCGCCAGGTTGGACCCGCGCACACCGAGAGAATTAGGACGGAAGCTTTAAGCGCGAACGTTCCTACCCGCGGTACCTCATCGACGTAGACCATGGGTCGCCGAGGTGTTTGAATGTCAAAGCCGAAGGAGACGTTGAATCCGTTCGAGATCGCCCGGACGCAGATCGACCGGGTCGGCAAGAAATTGAACCTGGACGGCGGCATGCTCGAGGTCCTGAAGAACCCGCGCCGCGAACTGACGGTGCACTTCCCGGTCAAGATGGACGACGGGAAAGTGAAGGTCTTCACGGGGTACCGGGTCCAGTACAACGATGCGATCGGGCCCTTCAAGGGCGGCATCCGATACCACTGGAACGTATCCCTCGACGAGGTCCGCGCCCTCGCCTGCTGGATGACGTGGAAGTGCGCGGTCATGGGCATCCCTTACGGTGGGGCGAAGGGCGGGGTGATCTGCAACCCGAAGGAGATGTCGAAGAACGAGCTCGAGCACATGACCCGCCGGTACGCGTCCGAGATCGCGATCATCATCGGACCGGAGAAGGACATCCCCGCGCCGGACGTGTACACGGACGGGCAGACGATGGCCTGGATCATGGACACGATCTCGATGAGCAAGGGCTTCGCGGTCCCCGGCGTGGTCACGGGCAAGCCCCTCGTGATCGGAGGTTCGCTCGGTCGCGACGAGGCGACGTCCCGCGGCCTGATGTATGCGGTCCGCGAGGCCGCGAAGAAGGTGAAGCTGACCCTCAAGGGAGCGACGATCGCGGTTCAAGGGTTCGGCAACGTCGGCATGCACTTCGCTCGGCTGATGCATGACGAGCAAGGCTCGAAGATCATCGCCGTCTCGGATTCCAAGGGAGGCATCGTCAGCGAGAAAGGATTCGATCCGAAGGAGGTCCAAGTTTTCAAGGAGAAGACCGGGTCCGTCGTCGGGTTCCCCGGGACGAAACCGGTTTCGAACGAAGAGATCCTTGAGCTCGACGTCGACATCCTCGCCCCGTGCGCCCTCGAAGGCGTCCTGACGTCGGAGAACGCCCCGCGGGTGAAGGCGAAGATCATCGGCGAGGGCGCAAACGGACCGACGACGCCGGAAGCGGACGACATCTTCCACAAGCGCGGGATCGTCCTGATCCCGGACATCCTCGCGAACGGGGGCGGCGTCACCGTCTCCTATTTCGAGTGGGTGCAGAACCTGTCCGAGTTCTTCTGGACGAAGGCCGATGTCGATCAGAAACTCGAGGGCGTCATGGTCGGCGCCTTCAACCGCGTGTGGGAGATGCGGGAGTCGAAGAAGGTCGACATGCGTCAGGGCGCCTACATGGTCGCGATCAACCGGGTCGTCGAGGCGTACAAGTGGCGCGGGATCTTCCCCTGAGTGCGCGACGAGTCGCCGGATAAATTAGCGCCGGGACCGGGCCGGCGGTGACGAGGCGCTTTTCCATCCTTCGAGGAGGAAGAGGCTCTCGGTCAGTACAATCCCTCCGTTCGTCATGAGCGATTCCTCCGCCCGAAAGAGGGCCGCCAAGTCACCCGAAAGTGGGTCGAAATCAGGGATTTCCCAGGGGGCGATACAGAGGAGGAATACGATCTCCCCAAGCCCTCGATAGACGGCTTTCCACTCGTGCGACCGCGCCTGGACAATCGTCAGGCCCGCCTCCTGAAGGCCCCGTCGATAGCGTTGAAACAGATCCCGGGGATCGTTCATCCGCGGGAAGAACGGGCGCAACTCCTGCCATCGGTCGACTCCGATCTGTTGTGTCAGGAGGCGCCCACCAGGCGCTAAGACCCGGGCCGTTTCCGCAGGATCGATTTCCTCGTGCCGGCTCAGGACGAGTTCAAAACGCGAATCACGGAAAGGAAGCCGCAAGCTGGAGCACTGGACCACCTCCGTCCCACGCGGTCGGAGCCTGGCGGCCGCGACGGGAGCGTTCACAGACCAAGGTTCCGTCGCAACGGCCCGACCGGTGAAGGACGAACAGAGGGTCTCGAAGACTTCTCCCCCTCCGGTCCCAAGGTCCAGGACGTCCTTCGCTCCCTGAAGCAACTCGGCGGCACGTCCCGTGTAACTCCAGGGCTCGGCCGGCTCGATGGACCTCGGCGCGAACGGATCGAGGCTCCAACCGCTGAATCGGCGGGCCCGCTCGACGAACGGCCGAATCCTCTCCATCGCGTCGGTCACGTCATGCATGAACGGGCGAAATCGGATGCGTTGGGAGTTCGTGAACCTTCGCGGGGCGAGGTCCGTTGGGGAACGTTGAAATAGCGTCCGTTCCTCCTCGAAATCCGGTGCCCCTCAACCTCGTCGTGTGCCTCAAGCAGATCCCGAATCCGGACCTTCAGTTCCAGATTGCTCCGGACGGGAAGGACATCCGGCGGGACGTGCTGAATTACAAGCTGAACGGGGCGGATGAGTACGCTCTCGAAGAGGCCGTACGACTGAAGGAGAAAAACGGAGGGCGAGTCGTGGCCGTGACCTTGGGCCCGAAACGGACCGAGCAGATGCTCCGGGAGGCCCTCGCGAAGGGCGCGGACGAAGCGGTCCGAATCGCATGGGACGATCCGGCCGCGTTCGACGCAGGCAAGAACGCGCGACTTCTCGCGGCGGCCGTCCGGACGCTGCCTCACGATCTCGTCCTCACCGGCGTGCAGTCGGACGACTATGTGAACTCCGCGACCGGCGGCCTTTTGGCCGGAATCCTTGGCTTGGCCCATGCCAGCGTCGTCACGCGGGTGGCGGTCCAAGGGAGCCGCGTGGAGGTGGCGTGCGAACTCGAGGGCGGACTCCAGCGGGTGTACACGCTGCCGTTGCCGGCCCTCCTGTCGATCCAGTTCGGGGCGAACACCCCGCGATACGCGCCGCTCCCGGCGATCATGAAGGCGGCGCGGCAGCCGATCAAGGAGCTGGGCCCCGCGGCCCTCGGTCTCTCCAATTGGGAGGCCGTCCCGCTGCCGTATGCCTTCGGGATCCGCGGCCTCTCGCCTCCCACGGCCAAGGGCCATGCGGAGATGATCGCCGGTTCTGTCGAAGAGCAGGCGAAACGGTTCGCCCAGGTGTTGCGGGAGAAAGGCTTCGTGCGGAGGTGATCGATGGCCGGCGGAGTCCTGATCGTCGCGGAACATCTCGAACGGCGGATCGCGCCGTCCACGCTGGAACTGATCGCCACGGCGCGCCCGCTCGCCCAAGCCCTCGGGGACGAGCGCAACGCCCGGATCGCCGTGCTCGGCCACGGCGTTCGGGATATCGCAACCCACCTCGCCGGCTACGCGCTCGACGTCCTCCTCCTGGACCACCCCGCCCTCGCCGAATACACGGGGGACGGCTACGTCCAGGCCCTCCGGGGGACCGTTGAGTCAACGAAACCGAGGGTCATCCTCGTGGCTCACACCTCGCAAGGATACGACTTCGCCCCGGCGCTCGCGGGGACGATGGACCTGCCGCTCGTGACGAACTGCCTCGCCGTCGACCTCGAGGGCGATCGACTCGTCGCGACGCGACGACTCCTGAACGAGAAGGTGCAGGCGCAGGTGGAGATCCGTTCGGATCGACCGATCGTCGTCACGATGCGCCCCGGCGCCGTCAAGGCAATGGGGCCCGCTCGAGGGATGATGACCGTCACGGAGGTGCCGGTCACCCTCGACCCGTCCTCGATCCGGGAGACGTTCGTCCGGCTGGAGCGACCGCAGGTCCAGGACATCGACCTGTCGACCGCCGACATCATCGTCTCGGCGGGACGGGGAATCCAGAAAAAGGAAAACCTCGCCTTGGTCGAGGAATTCGCGAAGGCGATTGGCGGCGTCGTCGGCGCCTCCCGCCCCCTGACGGATATGGATTGGCTTCCGAAGACGCGGCAGGTCGGGCAGAGCGGGAAGACGGTCCGCCCCAAGTTGTACGTGGCCTGCGGCATCAGCGGAGCGATGCAACATGTCGCGGGCATGAAGGACGCGGGGCTGATCGTCGCCATCAACACGGACCCGACCGCCCCTATCTTCGAGGTCGCCCACGTCGGCTTCATCGCGGACGCGCTCAAGTTGCTCCCGGCCACCCTGAAAGAACTGAAGGCGTGAGGGCGGACCCCCGGAGCTTTCATCTAACGAGGCCTCAATCCGGAATCGTGGAGCAACCGCCTCGCGCGCCTTCGGCCTCGGGGGAGCCGCCGTCTCCCGTCGGACCGCCAACGTTGATGCCTCCCGTGAGCTGGTATCCCGCCGCCGCGGGCCGCCCTCCCAATATCGGGCTCATCGTGGTCGCGATCGTCGTGATCCTCGGAGCCTTCCTGGTCATCGCGTTTTCCCTGGTGGGGTTCCCGAGCCCTTTCCTGTTTTCCGCCGCTCCGTTCTTCTGCATCCCGGTGATCTTCGTCGCGATCGTCCTGATCATCGCCTTCGCCCAAGGGGCCAACCGTCGGTCCATCCCGCCCCCTCCGCCGATCCAGCAGCCCATGGTCCCCGCGGGACAACAGGGGCCGGTCGCCCTCAATTGCCCGAACTGCGGCGGACCGCCGACGAACGTGGACCGCTTCGGGATCGCGACCTGTTCCTACTGCGGCACCCGGTTCCTCGTCCGGTGAACCATGCCGGAATAGGTGATCCGATGGCGCGTTCCGTCGAGGTGGAACTCCCGCGGCTCTCGTATTTCACGGGAGAAGTGATCGAAGGCACCGTCGTGGTCGAGGCGAGCAAGGACGTGTCGGCCCGTGGCTTGTACGTCGATTTCACCGGCACCGAGGAGACCGTCATCACGCGGCAGCAGGGGAAACAATCCGTCACGTATCGCTCGAAAGCGACGGTCGTGCAATGGCGGCTGCCCCTTCGAGGCGAGGGGACCCTTCCGACGGGGACGTTCCGGTTCCCGTTCCGCTTTCAAATCCCGCTCCACGGCCTTCCGTCGTACGCCGGCCGCCACGCGAACGTGAAGTACGTCCTCACGGCCCGGCTCGACGTGCCTCTCTGGCCCGACGCCACTTGGAGCACGGAGATCTTCGTGTTCTACGACCGGCCGAGCGTCCGGACGTACGCGCAGCCGGTCCGCTTCCGTTCTCCGGGCGAGGGGCCGCAGGTCTACGTGGAATTGGACGGAGACCGATTCTTCGCGCGCGAGCTCATCGGCTGTCGGATCACGCTCGGCCAGACCGGGAACGCCCGGATCCGTCGGGTGTACACTCGCTTGATTGGCGGCGAATGGGCGCGGGCCGACGGCCAGGAGGAGACGACGGAAACGTATCGGACCGAGGTCTCGGTGCCGATGGAGCAGATCCGGGTCGGCGTGCCCTTCGCCTTCGAGATCCCGATCCCCGCCGACGTCGCATCGAGCTACCGGGGGACCTATTCATATTACAGCTATATCCTCCATGTGGCCCTCGACATCGCATGGGGCTTCGACATCGACGCGCAGACTCCGATCGTAATCGTCCGCTGAGGCCGCCTGACGGGTTCGCCTCGGCTTCAAAATGTTAACCTTATTCAAGGTTGATACCGACCAACTCTTTTTGGCGGGTCATGGCCTTCGCCGAAAAGGCGAGGCGATGGCCCGACGGACCCTGCTGACGGAGGACGAGATCCAGGCGCGACTGGGCGAGATTCCCCCCTGGAAGCAGGAAGGGAAGACGATCTCCCGCACGTGGAAGTTCCGCGATTTTCCGGAAGCCCTCGCGTTCATCAACAAGGTCGGTGCCCTCGCCGAGTCGATGAACCATCATCCGGACATCTACAATTCCTGGGCGACGGTCCGGCTTGTGCTCACGACGCATGATAAGGGCGGCCTCACGAACCTCGATTTCGAGCTGGCGAAGAAGATCGATGCCGTCTAGGCGAGGCCAAGGAGCCGATCGAGGGAGAAGGCACCGGGCCCCAGCAGCGCGAGGACCAGGGCGAACGCCGCGTACTCCAGGTCGAGCTCGTATCCGAGGATGAACTTCTTCTGCAACTTGACCTTCGAAAACACGGTGGTCGCCAGCATCTCCAGGACGAAAAGGATCGCCACGATCTGGGTGAGGAGGCCGAGGATGAGCGCAATGCCGCCGAAGAATTCCAGGAGGGAGAAGAGCGCCGCGAAGGCCGCGCCACCGGGCCACCCGGTCCCCTTCACCCAACCAATGGTCTTCTGGATGTCCTTCACCTTGGGCCAGCCATGCGCGAGGAAGATCGCGCCGAGTGCGAGGCGGCCCACGAGGCCCGCGAGATCCGTCCAGACTGGGAGAGCCATTCCACGACCCGCTCCGAATACGGGCGTCCGCGGTAGAAAAATCTTTCAGACCGCCCGGTTACCTCGTGCGATTCATAGGGACCGTTCCAGAAGCTCCGCGATGTCGTATCGCTGGATGTCTTCGCGGTTCTTCGTCTTCGCCGCGTCGTCGAGCATGATCAGGCAATACGGACACGCCGTCGCGACGGCGTTCGCATGCGTCTCCTCGACGTGGCTGAGCCGTCGATGGTTGACCTTTTCGCCGATCCGCTCTTCCATCCACATGCGAGCGCCCCCCGCACCGCAGCAGAATCCGCGATCGCGGCACTTTTCCATCTCGACCACTCGGACCCCCGGAATGCGATAGAGCACGTCCCGCGGTTCGTCGAAGATTCCGTTGTACCGTCCCAGGTAGCAGGCGTCGTGGTAGGTCAGGAACTGCAGGACGTCCTTCGTCGGAGCGAGGCGGCCCGCGTCGATGAGCTCTCGCAGGAACTGGGAATGGTGGACGACGTCGTACCGCCCGCCGAAGTCGGGATACTCGTTCTTGAGCGTGTTGAAGCAGTGGGGACATGTCGCGACGATCCGCGTCACCCCGTACCGGTTGAGGGTCTCCACGTTGCCCATGATCATCGTCTGGGCCAGGTATTCGTTGCCGAGGCGCCGCGGCGGATCGCCGGTGCATTTCTCCTCTGGCCCTAAGATGGCGAAGCGGACGCCGGCCTTCTGGAGGATCCGGGAGAACGCCTGCGCGACCTTCCGGTTGCGGTCATCGAAGGAGGCGGCGCAGCCGACCCAGTAGAGGATCTCGACCGCCTCGCTCGAGGCCGAGGCCGCGGACATGAGCGGCACCCCGAGGCCCTCCGCCCATTTCCCGCGCTGGTCCCATCCGATGCCCCACGGGTTGAAGTTCTGCTCGATCTTCCGCATCGCCTCCATCGTCTCGGCCGGCATCTCCCCTTGGTTCAGGACCAGATGCCGCCGCATCTCGATGATCTTCGGCACATGCTCGTTCATCACGGGGCATTCGTAGACGCACGCGTAGCACGTCGTACAGGCCCAGATCCCGTCCTTGGAGTGGACGGTCTGGAACATGTCCGGTTGCCCGTCCGTCTTCCCTGCGAGGATCGCGGCCCCTTGCTCATCCAAGGTGTCCCGCATGTTCGTGATGATCCGCATGGGATTCAGGGGCTTGCCCGTCGCATTGGCGGGACAGGCGTCCGTGCACCGTCCGCACTCTGTGCACGCGTACCCATCGAGGAGCGCGCGCCAGGAGAGCTGCTCGACGCGGTTCACCCCGAACGTCGTGGTCTTCTCCAGATCGACCTTCTTCAGGGCCCCGCTCGGCGTCAGGTCCATGAAGAACGTGTTCACGATCGCGAAGATGATGTGCATGTGTTTCGAGTGCGGCACGTACGCGAGGAACGTGAACAGCAGGACCACATGGGTCCACCAGAGGACATGCCACCACGTGGGGTCCGCGGGCACGATCGCGAGGCGGACCAGGGTCGACGAGATCGGCTTCCAGGCCGGGAGGGCGGCCGTGCCCAAGGCGACGTCCGTCGCGTTGTAGAAGAGGAGCGAGGTCACGATTCCAAGGATGAACAGGAGGACGATCGTCGCGTCGAGCATCCCCTCGTGCATGAGTTTCTTCGGCCGGATCACGTAACGTCGGTAGAGGGCCATCCCGACCCCGATCGCGCCGAGGAAGGCGACGACCTCCTCCGCGAAGTAGAGCGGGCCGTTGAGGGAGAAACCCGCGATCGTCGGCGTCGGCACCTGCCATCCGGCGGCGTACGCCTGCGCCGTGATCTCGACGACGCTCGCCCCGAGGATCACGAAGGCCCAGAAGATGAAGGAATGGAGGACTCCCGCGTACCATTCGCGGTCGACCTTGCGCTGGAAGATCCCGTAGACGATGAAGTTCTTCACGCGGGTGGGGACGTGATCCCACCGTCTCTCGCGGCCCTTGGCGAGGAAGAGGTACCGGATCCGGAGGTACAGCTTGCGGCCGAACACCGAGAGACAGACGACCAGAAAAAGCGTCACCGCGACGGTGTCGCTGGCGGTAAGGACCATGCGCGGGGCTCGGAAGGCGCCGTCCCTTCATCAACCCGCGGGTCGAGGCTTCTCGAACGGCAGGACGATGCCGTCGGGATCCTGCTCCCGGATGCGCTGGGTCATGCGAGCGATGTCCGATTCGGCGTAGATTTCGTCGTACGCTCCGACCGGAAGGGTCCGAACCTTGGGATCCGGAGCGACGATGACGAGCACGATCTCCGGGGAATGCTGCTCGAGGAACCGCGTGAGCCGATCGATCATGGGTCGCGTCGCCGTCGGCACCGGCTCCACCAGGAACAGGATGGGACCACGACGCGCGACGATGGCGGGCGAAAACTTGGCGTGGCTTTCCGCTTCATCGTGTACGCGGAAATGGAGGGACCGATGTTCGTGCAGGAGTCCTTGGCGCACCATTTCTTGGCACACCGCGGCCTCGAGGGTCGTCTTCGAGTCGTGGCGTTCGCGGGCCGTCACGCTGTCGCACCGTGAATCGTTTCGACGACGGCTTTGGCGAGCGCCGACGTGCCGACCTCCTTCGCGCCGGGCATCTGCCGCGCCAAATCATATGTGACGATCTTCGCCGCGACGACCTTCCGCACCGCGTCGCGAAGCCGCGTGGCCGCTTCCTTCCAGCCGAGGTATTCCAACATCATCACGCCCGCGAGCATTTCCGCGGTCGGATTCACCTTGTTCAGGCCGGCGTACTTCGGAGCGCTCCCGTGGACCGGCTCGAAGACGGCGTGCGCGTCCCCGATGTTCCCGCCCGCCACGACGCCGAGGCCCCCGATCTGCGCCGCGGCCGCGTCGCTCAGGTAGTCGCCGTTCAGGTTCGTCGTCGCGAGGACCTCGTATTCCTCGGGACGCAGGAGGAGTTGCTGAAACATGTTGTCCGCGATGACGTCTTTGATGACCACGCGATCGGCCGGCGGCTTGCCGTCGTACTTCCGGAGCGCGTCGTCCCACGAGATCGTCCGATCTCCGAATTCCTGTTGGGCGACCTCGTAGCCCCAGGCGCGGAACGCTCCCTCCGTGTACTTCATGATGTTTCCCTTGTGGACCAACGTCACGGATTTTCGTCGGTTCTCGATCGCGTAGCGGATCGCCTTGCGCACGAGGCGCTTCGAACCGGTCTCGCTGATCGGCTTCACGCCGATCCCGCTATCCGCCCGGACCCGGGTCTGGAATTCCTTCTCGAGGATCTCGATCATCCGCTTCGCCTCGGCAGACCCTTTCTCCCATTCGATCCCGGCGTACACGTCCTCCGTCCCCTCGCGGAAGATCACGACGTCGACGCGCTCCGGGTGCGTCACCGGACTCGGCATCCCCGGGATCCAATAGACCGGTCGGACATTCGCGTACAGGTCGAGGGCCTTCCGGAGGGCGACGTTGAGGGAGCGGAACCCGCCGCCCACGGGCGTCGTCATGGGCCCTTTGAGCGCGACGACGTACTCCCGGATCGCGGCGAGGGTCGCCTCCGGGAGCAGCTCGCCGTACTGGAACATCGCCTTCTCTCCGGCCGGGACGGGATACCACGCGATCGTCCGGCGACCGTGGAAGGCCGTTTCCACCGCGGCGTCGATCGCCTGGAGCGCGGCCTGGACGACCTCCGGGCCGATCCCGTCGCCTTCGATCAGGGGGACGATCGGATCGTCCGGGATGCGCAGGCCATCGGCCGCGATGAGGATCTTGTGCCCCCGTTTCGGAGGCCGCAAGACGAGGCGCTCCGACGGCATCGGGTCGCCTCAAGCCCGCTCGTCGAGGGGGACGTACGCGAGGTCCTTCGGGCCGACGTACCAGTCCAGGGGCCGGAGGAGCCGGTTGTCCTCCCAGTACTCGAGGACATGGGCCGTCCAGCCGGGGGCCCGGGAGAGCGCGAAGACCGGCGTGAAGAGGTCGGTCGAGATCCCGAGGCGATGGAACACGAGCCCGGAGTAAAAGTCGACGTTCGGGAAGATCCGCTTCGACGCGAGTTCGCGGACGACGGTCTCCTCGATTGCCGCGGCGATCCGGAAGTACGTGTCGTCGCCTTGCGACTCGGCGAGCTGGCGGGCATACTCCTTCACGATCAGGGCCCGCGGGTCGTAGGTCTTGTAGACCCGGTGGCCGAAGCCGGGGACTTTTTCCTTGTTCCGGAGCTTGTTGACGATGAACTCCCGGGCGGCCTCCGGCCGACGGATCGTCTCCACGAGGCCGAGCGCGTCCTCGATCGCGCCGCCGTGGAGCGGCCCCTTGAGCGTCGCGATGGCGGCGACGATCGTGCTGTGGAGGTCCGCCCGCGTCGAGCCGGCGACGGTCGCCCCGAACGTGGACGCGTTCATGCCGTGGTCGGCGTAGAGCAGCATGGCGACGTCCATCATGCGGGCCTGCGTCGGGTCCGGCCGCTTACCTGTGATCATCCGGAGGAAGTCCTCGGCGTGGCCCAGCTTCGGGTCCGGCCGCAGGACCCGTTGCCCTTTCCGGATCCGCTCGTACGTGGCCACGATCGTCGCGAGTTGCGCGGTGATCCGGAGCGCCTTCCGCATGTTCGCGGCTTGCGTGGAATCGTCCCGCTCCGGATCGAAGCCGCTCATGTACGAGACGGCGGTCCGGAGGACGTCCATCGGCGGCGCGTGCTCCGGCATCGATCGAAGCAGCTTCAAGACGGACGGCGCAAGGGGTCGTGCGGCGGCGAGTTCGGTCCGCGCGCTTTCCAGCTCCGCGCGATTCGGCAGGCGGCCTTGGAGCAGGAGGAAGACGACCTCCTCGAAGGAGGAATGCCGGGCCAGGTCTCGGATGTCGTACCCGCGGTACAGGAGTCGTCCGCGTTCCCCGTCGATGAAGCAGATCGACGTCTCCTTCACGTAGACGTCGTCGAGGCCTCGATGGATCTCCGGGGCGTCCAGGGCCGCTTTCACACGTCCCCTCCGGACCGATTGAACATCATCCACCGCCGGGGTCTAGCGGATACTAAGGTAGAACGATTCTTAAATGTCATGGTCACGGCTCTCATCACCGGCCGTCAGACGGGAATGCGGACGATCGCGTCGGCCATCGCGCCGAAGAGCAACAAGGCCAGGTAGATGCCGGAGAATTTGTAGCCCGCCCACGCCGTTTCGTCGCTCGGCGACGCGAGGAACTTCGCGGCGAAGCCGAGGAGGATGGCACCCGAGAATAGAGCGACGCCGAGGTAGAGGGCGTCGAAGGCGGCCGTGAACACGAAAGCGATGCTCGCGACGGCGACGACCGTCGAGGACAGGGCGATGGCCCACGCCGACGTCCGTTCGTCCGAGACCGCGGGGAGCATTGGCAGGCGCGCCCGCCGATAGTCCTCGCGGCTGCGGTAGGCGAGGGCCCAGAAGTGCCCGGGGGTCCAGAGGAACACGAGGAGGGCGATCAGGATGGCCGGGAGGCTGATCGCGTTCGTCGCGGCGGCGGAACCCGCCAGGGCCGGACATGAACCGGCGAGGCCTCCGATGACGATGTTGCTCACGTGCGCCCGCTTCAGGCCCACCGTGTAGACGCCGATGTAGATCGCGAAGCCGAGGCCGATCATCGCCGCCGTCAGGAGGTTGATCCCGACGGCCGCAACGACGAGCCCGGCGACCACGAGGCCGAGCCCGAATTCGAGGGCATGGGCCGGCGGCTCAATCCGACGTTGAGGGAGCGGGCGGGTCCTCGTCCGGTGCATGACCAAATCGAGGTCCCGATCCAGGTAATGGTTCGTGGCACTCGCGCCGGCGGCCCCGAGGAATCCGGCGAGCATTAGGAGGCCGAATCGGACCGGGTCGATGTGGGCTCCGGACGTGGCGATGTAGCCCGCGGCCGCCACGAGCAACAGGAGCGAGTCGATGCGGAGCTTCATCAGTTGGACGTAGTCCGAGAGGGGCACGAGAACTCAGCGCGCGCTAAGAGGACTTGCGCTCTTAACCTTTGTTGACGAACCGCGTTTGTGCGCGACGCCTCGGCCTTCAGGGGCCCGATGCCGGAGATACCAGTCGCAGTCCCGCCGCACCGGACAGTCGGAGCAGCGCGGGTTCCGTGCCTTGCAAAGGGCCCGCCCATGGGAGATGATCGCGAGATGCCACGCCTTCCGTTTTTCCGGCGGGGTCCATCGTTCGAGGGCAGCCCGAATCGATTCGTAGTCCTTGCGGCGGGTGAGACGCCACCGCCCGGCGATGCGGGCGATGTGCGTGTCGACGGGGAACGTCGGATGTCCCCCGCTCATCGCGAGGACCACATCCGCGGTCTTCGGGCCAACGCCGGGAAGGGACATGAGCTCGTCCCGCGCCCGGTTCGTCGGAAGGGCGAGGATCTCATCGAGGCGGCCGGCCCACCGGTCGCGGACCTCCTGGGCGATGGCGCGGATCCGGGGGGCCTTCTGGCGGGCGAGGCCGGCATGCCAAATCGCCCGGGCGATGTCCTCCTCCGAAACGCCGGCGAGGCGGTCGGGCGTAACCTGGCCGACCCGGGCGCGCAATGCCTCGAATCCGCGGCGCTCGTTCGTCACGGTCGTGCTTTGCGAGAGCACGGTCGATATCAGGACCTCGAAGGGCGTCATCGTCCGCGCCCAATCTTGGAGCGGATAGCGAGCCTCGACGAGGCGCATCGTTCGAAGGAAGGCGCGTCGGTCCACGCCTTCCGAACGCTGGCGGCCGGGAAAAAGGTGCTCAGCTTTCGAGGAAGGATCGGACCATCGTGACGATGTTCTTCGGCCGCTCTCGCAGGCGTCGGCTGAAGTACGGAAGCCAATTCGGCCCGTACGGGATGTATTCCGAGACCCGATGGCCTTGGGCGACGAGCTCCCTCTTCAGCGGATCCCGGACGCCCTGCAGCATCGCGAATTCGAACGACGTCGAATGTTCCCGGGCGAGTTCGAGAGCCCGGTTGATCATCCGGCCGTCGTGGCTGCCGACGGCGAAGTCCCGGGTCCTCTGGAAGAGGGTCTCAAGGTGGGCGAGGTAGGCGCGGTCGATTTCTTGCCGGTTCGGATACGCGATGTCCGCGGGCTCCTTGTAGGCCCCTTTGACCAACCGGATGCGCGCCCGGTCCGCGATGAGCCGGTCCAAGTCTCCGGCCGTCCGTTTGAGATTCGCCTGGACGCAGACGCCGACGCGATCGTATCGTTCCAGCAGGCGTTCCCCGATCCAGAGGGCATCGTCCGTGGTGTGGGCATTCTCCATGTCCAGCCACAGGACGCGCCCGTCCGCCTTCGTCGCATCAAGGACCGGGAGCATCTGCGACAGGGCATAGGCCCGGTCGATGAGCACGCCGAATTGGGTCGGCTTGAGGCTGACCGTGCCGCGGATGCCCTGGGCCCGCATCGCATTGAGGAGGCCCAGGTATTCCCGCGTCGTCGCCTCGACCGGCCCTTTTTCGCGGTAGTGCTCGCCGAGATGGTTGACGAGGGCGTCCATGCCGCGGGCGTTCGCGTCCCCCGCGACTCGGAGGGCGTCCTCCATCTTCTCTCCCGCGACCCACTGACCGGCGAATCGCAAGAGGAGGGCCATCGAACCGCGCGAACCCCGCCGCCCGCTCAAATAGATTCCGAAAAGGCTGCGCCGTCGGTCAGATCGGCTTGTTGCACGACATGCAGAACTTGACGAACTCGGGGTTCAAGCGCCCGCAGTTCTGGCATCGGACGCGGATCTCCGACGTCCGCTCCGCCTCGCGGTCCCGGGCCGTGTTGCCCACGGTCCCCGTGACAGCGCCCACGAGGAGGAAGATCCACCAGAGTCGCATGAGCCATCCTCCGACTCCCGCGAGGACCCCGCCGATCACGAAGAGGATGATCGCTCCCATCATGCTGCTGAAGATTCCCAGGACGCCTCCGCCTCCCAGGGCCGCTCCGATTGTCCCGGTGATGAATCCGAACGCCGCGTAGATGATAATCACAATGCCGATGATCGTGAACAGCGCGCCGACGAGGAGGACCGTCACCGCGCCCCAGCCGAACGGGAGCGAGGGCGGACTTCGTTGCATGCGACTCATCGAATAGGTGGCCGGGATCGCCATGGGATTCGGTCCTGAATCTCGCGGTCGAGACCGCTACCGCCGTCCGTCCATCCCCGCATAAATCTTTCATCGGCGTTCCCACGCCTGGTACTCACGGTGCGGCCTGATCGCGGATGGAATGCAAATTTGATGGCGTCGGGCAATCCCTTAAGTGGGACCGAGGCGCTTAGAATCGTCGATGGACTTCGCGCGGAAACTCGACCAAGCCCAGAATCTTTCCGATCTCTTCGAGCTCGTGAAGCGAGCGGTCGAGGCCGTCCTCGGACGGACCCGCGCGGGACTGATGCTCGCCCTCGCCGATCTCGGCAATCACCCTCAGGGGTTCCTCGGGGCCTTCTATCCCGTCGCCAGCAACGTGATCGTGATGAACAAGGTGCCCCTCCTGAGGATCCAGGAGACGAATCCGAACCTCTACAAGCCCTACGCGTTCTACGTCCTCCTACACGAATACCTCCATTCCCTTGGCTTCGTCGACGAGCGCGTCTGCCGCGAGCAATCCCACCGAATCCTGGAGACGTTGTTCGGCGTGGATGCCCTCGTCACCCAGATCTCAGGCGACACGACGCGGTTCTTCCCGAACCTCGTGTTCCCCGATGCGGCGTGGCAGCCTTCGGAATTGAGCCTCGAGTTCGTGCGGGGCTTCGACCGCGGGTCTGCGTCGTACATCGCGTGACGGACCTCGTCATCGAACTCGGGCCGAGAAACTTCTAATACGCCTCGCCGGTTCGCCGCGCGCGGAGGCGCGAGATGGCAATCGCGGCCTGGAGGAAGGCCATCGCGGAGTTCGTCGGGGCCTTCACATTGATTTTCATCGGCGCCGGCTCCATACTTTCCCCGGGAGGGAGCAATCTCCTCCTGGTCGCCTTTGCTCATGGCCTTGCGATTGGAGTGATGGTCTCGGCCCTCGCGCGGATTTCGGGCGGGCACTTCAACCCCGCCGTGACCCTCGGCGCGCTCGTGGGACGGCAGATCACGCCGCGACTCGCGGCCGTCTATTGGGGGTCCCAGCTGCTCGGGGCCCTCGTCGCCGCGTTCGGCCTCAGCATCATCTTCCCGTCCTCGGTCTGGCAAGCATCCCATCTCGGCACGCCGGCTCTCGGCAGCCCGCCCGGCCTCTCGTGGACCGTGACCCCGGCCGTCGGGATCCTCGTCGAGGCGATCCTCACCTTCCTCCTCGTGTTCGTCGTGTACGGCACGGGGATCGATCCGAAAGGGAGCTTCAACGCCGTCGGCGGGTTCGCAATCGGCCTCACGATTTCGATCGACATCATGATGGGCGGTCCCCTGACCGGCGCGGCGATGAACCCCGCGCGGTGGTTCGGGCCGGCGGTCGTGTCCCAATTCTTCGACAATTGGTACGTCTATTGGATCGGACCGTTCCTCGGTGCGATCGTCGCGGGCCTGTTGTACAGCCGCGCGTTCCTCGACAAGACTCGGTGAAAAATGAGCACGGCATGGAGGCGCGTGCGCGCGTTGCGCGCCGTCAAAAGCGCACTTCTGTTAATCTAAGGACAATGTTTAAATCGGGCTGGAGGGTCCCCGCATTACTATGATGCGCGGGGCCGCCCCATCGAAGGCCACGGTGCCTCAAAAACCCGTGGTTCAAGAGGCGCCCGTGAAGTTCCGATCGGGGAAACACACCGCGATCGTGAAGGAAGTTTTCGACATCACGACGAAGTATCCGGAGACGTACTTGATTCGCTTCACCTTCGAAAACGAGACGGTCTTCGACTTCGAGCCGGGCCAATTCATTTCGATCTTCGCGGAGAAAGAAGGCAAGCGCATCTCACGGCCATATTCGATCGCCTCATGGCCGGAGAACAAGGCGTTCCTCGAGCTGTGCATCAAGGTCGTGGAGGGCGGGTTCATGTCGAACTTCCTCCACCATGTGCCCGTCGGCACGAAGCTGCCGACGATCGGACCCCTCGGTCGTTTCGTGATGCAGGAGCCGATCCCCTTCGACACGGTGTTCGTCGCCACCGGGACCGGCGTCGCCCCGTTCATCGCGATGATGGGCCACATCTGGGACCGAGGCCTCGACCGGGGCCGCGAATTCCACATGGTCTTTGGAGTCCGGTACGTCCACGACTTGATCTACCGCGACCTGATCGAGAAGTGGGCGCGGGAGCACCGGAACTTCCACTTCTACCCGACGATCTCCCGCCCTGAGACGTCGGAATGGAAGGGCCGCGTCGGATACGTGCAGAAGATCCTGGAGAACGAGATCAAGGACTACGGGCGGAAACAGGTGTTCATCTGCGGGCTCCACGACATGGTCGAGGACGTCAACAACCTGTGCAAGCGCCTCGGCTTCGCCTACGTCCGGTTCGAGAAGTGGGACTGAGCCGGCTCACGGCTTGAGGCGCAGCCACACCTTTCCAACGATTCGATCGAGGGGGACCGCCCCGAAGGCGCGACTGTCGCGGCTCACGGCGGCATTGTCCCCTTCCAAGTGGATCTGCGTCGAAGCTTGGGTCTCGGACACGCGCTTCACGAGGAAACGGTCCGAGAGTTCGGGGTCTCGCACCACGACGAGGTCGCCGCGACGCGGAGGACGGACCCGGTAGGCCCACCGGTTCACGAGGACGTAGTCCCCCGGCTCCAGCGTCGGTCGCATGCTCTCGTCTTCGATCCGGAACCGGCGAAGGGGGAACATCGCCGGGACCCGAGGGCCACTCCTACCGGAACTTGGGGTAGACCGTCTGGCGTTCCGTCGGATAGGGGGCCTTGACCGTGATCGTCTCGAGCCCTTTCGTCTTCCAGTAGATCGAGGCGATGTCGTTCGTCGCCTTGAGGAGATCCTCGGCGGCCTGCAGGTTGATCTCCTGGCGGGCCTTCGAGCCTGACTTGAGGGCCTTCCAGACGAGGTCGTGCAGGTCCGGGAACGTCTTCAGGTGATCCGGCTTGAAGTAGTCGCCCCACAGGATGCGGACCTCGGCCTTCGCAATCTCCGCGTGCTGCTCCTTGACGAACACGTACCGCGCGAGCTTAGCGTTGTACTCCTGCCTCTGTTCCGGCGTCGCGTTCGGGCCAGGTTTCTCGAGCTGATTGATCAGGTCGATCATTCGGACGACCGTGTGGGCGGCCATCTGCGCGTGGTGCGGGTCGTAGATGCCGCAGGGGATGTCGCAATGGGCGTAGGCAACCGGGGCTGGAGAAAATCGGTCGAGCGCACGGGCCAGCGAGTACAGAAGTGACATGGTCGTCTCGTAGCGGAATCCGTTATTTAAACGTCGCGTGAGGCCGCTCCGAGTGCAGTGCCGAATCGACTTATGCCTCGTCCGCGCTTTTCGCGTCGTGCCGAGGTACCGCGACTTGCGAGTCCTCCGCACCGAGTACGCCGCGAAGCGACGGCCGATCGAGGCCCGCCTCGCCGAATTCCGCCGCGTCGGATCGCTCCCGGACGAACGACTGTTCGAGGAGATGTGCTTCTGCATCCTCGCGATCCAGTCGAAGGCGCGGACCGCCGATGCAGCGGTCCGAGCGCTCGCGGACAACGGGCTCCTCTGGCCCGGTCGCCATCGTGAAATGGCCAGGTTCCTCCAACCGCGTACTCGGTTCCACAACCACAAGGCCGCCTATATCGTCCGAGCAAGGGACCGGTTCTTCCCGCCCGCGGGCCCGATCCTCGGCAAGAGCCTCGACGGGTTCGTGGACCCGAAGGGCGCGCGGGCCTGGCTCGTCCGCGAGGTCGACGGCCTCGGATGGAAGGAGGCAAGCCATTTCCTCCGGAACATCGGCCGAGGGGACGGCCTCGCGATCCTCGACCGTCACATCTTGAGGAACCTGATGCGGCATGGTGTGATCGGTCGCATGCCGACCTCGCTGACCCCGAACCGATATCTGCGAATCGAGTCGCGCATGGAGCGATTCTCGGATGCCGTTGGGATTCCGATGGCCGCGCTCGACTTGCTCCTTTGGAGTCGGGAAACCGGCGAGATTTTCAAGTGATAAAGGGGAGGCCGTTTTGGGCCCCTCCGGTCTCGCTGATCTGTTAACCTTGTTTAAGGTTGATATGGCTCGGCCCTTGCTCGATGTCGGGTGGCCCGAATCTCTGATGTAGCTCGGAACGAATCGCGAGCTGATGGGCGAGCCCGCTGCGATCGACGTTCGCGCACGTTTGCTCGCCTGGTACGACGCGAATCGTCGAGATCTCCCCTGGAGAAGGACCCGTGATCCGTATCGAATCCTTGTCGCCGAAGTCCTCCTTCAGCGCACGCGGGTGGCCAGCGGCGTTCCGTACTACGAACGATTCCTCGCGCGGTTCCCGACCGTCCGCGACCTCGCCGCGGCGCCGCTGGACGATGTGCTCGCGGCATGGGAAGGCCTCGGTTTCTACAGGCGGGCGGAGCACTTGCATGCGGCGGCGCAAGCCATCGTGAATCGGCACGGTGGAACGGTGCCCCGTTCCTACGAGGCGCTCGCAGCACTCCCGGGCATCGGGCCGTACACCGCCGGCGCCATTGCGAGCATTGCCTTCGGCCTCCCGGTGCCCGCCATCGATGGGAATGTGACGCGGGTGATTGCGCGCCTTTTCCGGATTCGCTCGGACGTCACCCGACCGAATGCCCGCCGGCGCATCGCGGAACTCGCCGCGGACCTCGTCTCGGTGGACCGAGCGGGCGCGTTCAACCAGGCGATGATGGAACTCGGCGCGACGATCTGCACGCCGATTTCTCCCGCATGCGAACGATGCCCTGTGGAAGGACTCTGCCTCGCGCGGGCCGCGGGGGAGGAACGGGAGATCCCGCTTTCCCGCAAACGGGCCGCTGTCCGAACGGTCCGGGTCGCCTTTGCATTGATCGAGGCGAAGGGCCGAGTCCTGCTGGTCCGACGCAAGCCCGGCGAACTGCTCGGAGGTTTGTGGTCCCTCCCGGGCGGGGAGATTCCTCTTGAGCGACCGGAGCAGGAGTTCGTCCGTGGCCTTGTGAAGGAACAGACCGGAGTTGCGGTCAAGATTCGCTCGCGGTGGGCCCCGATTGATCGGACGTTCTCGCATCGCAAATGGTCCGGTTCGATTTATCGAGGAGCCCCCCGGAAGCTGCCACGGAGTCATGGAGACGTCCGGTGGATCCCGACCTCGGATGCCCTCCGCCTCCCGCTCGTCCCCTTCCACCGCGACGCGATCCGGTCCTTGGGAGGCCTCGAGGCGTTCGAAGGTCAATGAATTATCCATGCTATAGGATAAATATCGAGGGTTTCCAGCAACCCTTAAGGAGACACGCGGGTTCGGCTCCCCACGCGCCGCTTCCTCGTCCTCGGTCACCGGGCTTCGACGGATCCCACCTTCCCCCTCGACGACTTGGCCGGCGGCGCGGGCCGCATGGACATCCTCCTGAGCGCGGCCAACGCGGCCCTCCTCTTGGCCCACGGCATCCGCCGGGACGCGGAGGTCGGGCTGCTCCTCCTCGGGCCCCCCGGGCGGCCCCAACTGGTCCGACTCGTCGGCCACCGACTGCGATCGTACCAGCCAGACATCCGAGCGAACGCCGCCCTCATCCGCCGCGCCCTCGTCGAACCTTCGCGGATCGAACGCGAATCGACGCCGGGCGTGTTCAGCTCCATCGCGACCTTCGAGGAAGCGGTCGATCGACTCGGCCCGCCGTTCGTATCCCTGCATGAAGGCGGCAAGGATATCCGCACCGCGGACCTTCCGGCCGATGCCACGTTCGTGCTCTCCGACAATCAGGAATTCCCTCCCGAAGAAACGCGCCTCCTGGCCGAGCGCGGGGCGCTCGTCGTCGGCCTCGGCCCGCTCTCTCTGCACACGGAGCACGCCATCGCCATCGTCCACAACGAGCTCGACCGGAGGGGCGCATGAACCTTATCGAGTATGTTCGGGCCCATCTCACCGAATTCGTCGGGATCCTTTCCACCCCCGATTCGGACGTCGGAAATATCCTGAGGGCCGCGACCGCCGCGATCGAGGAATTGGGCCTTCGGCCGACGGTGCATCGGGACGTGAACGCCGTCACCGCATCGAGCGGGTCCCGCGGCATCCTGCTCAACGGGCACCTCGACACCGTGCCGATCGCGTCCGGTTGGACGCGGGAACAGGGCTCGTGGGACGGCGATTTCCTGTACGGACGAGGGACGGCCGACATGAAAGCCGGATGCGTGGCCGGGCTGGCCGCGGCCCGGTCGCTCTTGGACGCGGGCCTTCCGGTCTCCCTGTTGTTCACGACGGACGAGGAGACGACGATGAAGGGAGCCGTGAAGCTCGCCCCCACCGATCTCGTGAAGGACGCGGCCGCTGTCGTCGTCGGCGAACCGTCGCGGCTGCGGATCATCACGAGCGAGAAAGGGGTCCTCTGGTACCGCGCGTCGACCTCCGGGAGGAGCGCCCATGGGAGTTTGCCGCATCTCGGCGACAACGCGATCTATCGAATGATGCGGTTCCTGGCCCAGCTGGAACCGTACGGCCGTCCGAGGGACGCGCTCAGCGAAATCACGGTCAGCTTGGGAACGATTCAGGGTGGGACGAAACCGAATTTGGTCGCGGACCTGTGCACCGCGGATCTCGATTGCCGACATCCTCCCGGCACGACGAAGGACCACGTGGAAGCCCTCCTCCGGAAAGCCGCCACGACGGCGGGGGAGCCCGTCGACCTCCGGTTGTTCCACGAAGTCCCGCCGGCCTCGGTGTCCGCGACCGCGGACCATGTTCGACTGTTGCGAGATCTCGCGCAGACGGAGACTGTCGGGGTGACGTACGGCACGGAGATGGCGTATTACGCGACGCACAATCCCCGGTCGGTCGTCTTCGGACCCGGTGAGACGGAACGCATTCACGTGCCCGACGAGCGCGTCTCGCTCTCGGAAGTCGTCCGAGCCGCGGAGATCCTCCGCGCATTCGGAGAAAAACTCGGCTCGGTCCCCCGAGGACCGCGGCGCCAGGGACCCCGAAAGTCCTAGCTCGCCTTTCGGCGGCACGAAAGCCAGATTCTCCTTAGGGCCACACTGGATCCGAGGAAAGCTTCCACGCGGTCGCCGGATGGAGCTCCCAGTGGTCGTCGTCCCAGTAGACGTAGCCGCGGAAGTCCAGGGAGACGGTCCCATTCGATCGATAGTCCAAGATCTTGACCGTGTCGCACGACCGGATGGCCGGACCGCAGAGGCCTTTCGCCTGCCAGTCCTGATCGAATTCGATGTGGATCTGCCCGGTCGTCGTCCCCATCAGCAGGATATCCCCCACATTGTCACAGAAGACCTGGTTGTTGGGATAGGGGGCGCCGCCGTTGACGTACTTGAAGTGATCCGAGCAATCGTAGAGGGCCAAGCTGTAGGTCCGTAGGTAGACGCCATGCACCGCCACGAGGGTGGGGACGGCTTCTCCGTTCGTGTTCCGGACAAAGCAGGGCGGAGAGAGCGCCCGTTTATGCGGAATCCCGCCGGTGGACGGTCCCGTTCGGTAGCGGCTCCCGTTGAGCGATTGCGCCGGGTACGGCGGGCCCAGGATGTCCGTGAAAACCTCCATGACCGGAGTGCAGGGGCCCTCCTGGGGATTCATGATCGCAATCACGAAGCTGACCAGATCGGTCCAGTAGAATCCGATGAGGACCAACGCGATGACGACGAGGACCGCCGCCACCGGACGCCAGCCACTCCGCGGGGGACTCGAAACGCCCAAGGCCTCCAGTCGCTGGTTCGTGTACGAAGCGTGTCGCGAGGTCGCCCGCGGCACACGGCGGTCAACGTTCCTCGAGTCCGGTGGGTGGGGTGGCCGCATGGACCGGGATTTGTGAAATCGACAGACCGCTAATAGCTTGCCGTACGTCCGAAGGCCCTTCTCAGGAACGAGAGGACAAAGGTCTAATAGCGACAGCAGGTAGCCGCCGGGAGAGAGGATGCCGAGGGCGCCGACCGGCCGAGACTTCTACGTCGCGACACCCGAGGAAATTCGAGACGGCCGGACCACGGACGTGTACTTCCTCCGCACGCTCGACATCCTGAAAAAGGCCGGGAAGGACCGGACTCGCGTCGTCGCGGAGGTGACCGCGGGGACCCTTCCGAACGGGTGGCCGTGGGGCATCTTGTGCGGCGTCGAGGAGGCGGTGCACCTCCTCGCGGGGAAGGCCGTGAGCCTCTGGTCCCTCCCGGA
>Ga0209806_1000393_pt1 | contig 29682 bp, 23 predicted proteins | sample GraSoiAngelo_152_FD_186166 | JGI IMG/M metagenome (GOLD analysis project Ga0209806, IMG submission 186166) | Grasslands soil microbial communities from the Angelo Coastal Reserve, California, USA - 14_1009_12_30cm (SPAdes) (version 2) | ecosystem: Environmental > Terrestrial > Soil > Grasslands ... | reverse complement strand
GCCCCGTCGGCGCCGCCGTAGCGCCAGCGCCCGTCCACGAGACTCGGCCCCACCCAGCCGACGGCGCCGCCGCCGTGACAGCCGTCGCAGTTCATCGCGACGAAGATCCCTTCGCCTTCTTTCGCCGAAGGCTGGTCGCCGCGGAACGGATTCGTCATGCTCCCTGCCGGAGGCACGGCGCCCCCCGCCGACACGTGAGCGTCGTAGCGGATCGCCGGCGGGAGACTGGCCGTCTGGCGACAGGCAACGGTTAAGATGTGCAGCGAGGCCACTACGGCAATCCGAAGATCCAGACGATCCCTCCTTGACTCGTATGCCGGGCGAGATCGGGCGCGAAGTCGGCGCGCGGCCGCACGTCGGCCGGATCGTCGGAGCGCACGTCGCCGGACAAGAGGAACCAGTCCCCGCCGATGCCCGCATAGACCGCCACGTACTGCCGGCCGTCGGGACCGGTGTAGGTGATGGGACAGCCCACGACACCGGAACCCACCTTGAACTTCCACAGCACCCGCCCGCTGCGCGCGTCGGCGGCCTTGAACCAGCCGTCCAGGGTGCCGTAGAACACCACGTCGCCGGCCGTCACCACGCTGCCGCTCCACACGGGATAGGGCTCGCGGATCTCCCAGACTCTGCGCCCCACACTCGCATCCCACGCGATGAACGCCCCCATGTGGCCCCCCGGCCCCGCGTGATACGGCGTGCTCGCGCCGATGTACGGCGTGCCGGCGATGCGCGTCACCTGTGTCGCCTGATAATCCATGCACAGATTGTTCGTCGACACGTAGAACAACCCCGTCCGGGGTGAGTACGACGCCGCCGACACGGGGCTCTTCCCCCCCTCGAGGCTCGGGCAGATGTCCTTGATGTTCCCCCGCGAGGCGCCGGTGACCTTGGCGGTGTCGACGACGGGGCGACCGGTCGCGAGATCGATGCGCTGCGCCCACGTGACCGGCGTGAACGGCGCGGCGACGAGCACCTCGCCCGTGGCGCGGTCGATCGTGTAGGCGAAACCGTTCTTGTCGAAGTGCACGAGGACGCGGCGGCGCCGGCCCTGGACCGTGACGTCGGCGAGGATCATCTCCGCGTTGGCGTCGAAGTCCCAGTTCTCGTGCGGTGTGAACTGGTACGCCCAGACCAGACTCCCGTCCTCCGGCCGCCGCGCGAGCACGCTCGACGCCCACTTGTTGTCGCCGGGACGCTGCTCCGGATTGTAGGGCGCCGCGTTGCCGGTGCCGTAGTAGAGGAGGTCCAGCTCGGGATCGTAGGAGAGCCACCCCCACATCGGCACGCCCGCGCGCTGCCACGCGTCCGCGGGCCAGCTGGTGAGCGCGAGGTCGGTGCCGTGATCGTAGAACGGCTTGAAGGTTCCCGGGCGCGCGAGGACGTCGGCGTCGGGGCCCTCGCTGTAGGCGGTCCACGCGAGGCGGCCGGTGCCGAGGTCGAGCGCCTTCACCCAGCCGTGGATCCCGAACTCGCCGCCCGACGGACCGACGATGACCTTGCCCTTGACCACGAACGGCGCCATCGGCGTCGTCTCCCCCTGGCCGAGGTCGGCGATTTGGGTCTTCCACAGCTCCCGGCCGGTCGCGGCGTCCACGGCCACCGTGTGACCGTCGAGCAGGTTGTAGACGATCCTGCCGTCGGCGTAGAACGCGCCGCGGTTGATCGCGTCGCAGCAGGCGATCCCCACCGACGTCGGATTCACGTCGGGGCGGTACTTCCATTTCAGCGGATACCCCTCGCGGGTGAGATCGAACGCATACAGGACGTTGGGGAAGGGCGTGACGACGTACATCGTGTTGTTGACGACCAGCGGCTGGCCCTCGTGGCCGCCCAGGACGCCGGTCGAGAAGCTCCACTGCGGCCGCAGCCGGGCGACGTTGGCCGGGGTGATCTCCGTGAGGCCGCTGTAGCGGGTCGCGGCGAAATCCTTGCCGGGCATCGTCCACTGGCCGTCGTCCCGGGGCGGAGCGGCGGCCTCGCCTACGAGGAGGGCGGCGACGAGCAACAGGAAGGTGACGAGGGCGGGGCGCATGTGCCTACAAACCTACGGCGGCGCGGGCGAGGCGCGGCCCTGCCTCCAGACCGCGAACGTCCCGCGCTGGGTTCCTCCACCCGCGCACGCTCCCGTCACGTCCAGGTCTCCCTCGAGCAACCGGCCGCCGTTCCACAGGTCGCCGGCCGCCGTGATGCTGCCAGTGCAGTGGCGTTCGGAGTAGTCGAATGAGAATTGCATCGCGACGCCGCGGCCGGCGCGATGCGCGACGACCGGGCCGATCACTTGGACGGAATCGATCCGGCCGATCGTCGCGGTAAGCGAGTCGCCGGTCTCGGAGATCCGCAGGTCCAGCCCAATCCGGGCGCCGCCGACGCGCAACTCACCAACGTAGTCGCCGGCAACCGGGTACGCGGTGGTGTCGGGTGGAGTAGGCCTCGCCTCGGGCAGCGCGAAGGCCACGAGATAATCGCCCATCGTGGTGCCGAGGCGGTCGTGGCCGCCGGCGGCGACGACCACGTACTGGCGGCCGGTCGCGAGGTAGGTCATGGGTAGCGCCTGCGCGCCCGCGGGCAGCGCCGCGCTCCACAGCTCCCGTCCCGTTGCTTCGTCGAACGCCCGGAGCCGCTGGTCCTGGGTAGCGGCGATGAACACCAGCCCACCGGCGGTGACCGTGGCGCCGCCGAGGTTGATCGCGCCCCGGGGACCGGGACCGAGCGGCACCTGCCACTTCACCGCGCCGGCGGTGAGATCCATCGCCGCGAGCGTCCCGAACGGCGGTGGCGTGCAGGGCAGACCGTCCGGGCCGATGAGCCACTCGCGCATCATGGCGTAGGGGGTGCCCCGCTGGGCGCTGATCTCCGTCCCTGGGTGGGCATGGCGCATCGCCATCAGGCTGTCGCGCGGGATCAGCGTGACGATCGTCGCGATTCTATTGGTTGGTGCGAACAGCAGTCCGCGTCGCTCGTCCACCGCGACCCCCGACCAGTTCATCCCGCCGATGTTGCCGGGCCAGATGATCGTGCCGCGGAGCGACGGCGGTGTGAACACGCCCTCGTAGCGGAGCGGGGCGATGCGCGCCCGGCACGAGGCACGGGTGGAATCGCTAGTCCCGAATGCCTCTGTCGCTGAGAGACTCTCGGGCGACAGCCGATACGGGGCCGGCGGAAACGGTTGCGTCGGCCACGCGCGCTCTCCCGGTACGTCGCTCGCCGGGACCGGCCGCTCCTCGACCGGGAGCAGCGCTTCCCCGGTGCGTCGATCGAGGAGAAACAGGTGGCCCATCTTGGTCGCCACGGCGACCGCGGGGATCACCCGGCCGCCACGCCGCAGCGAGAACAGCACCGGCTGCGCGGGGACGTCGTAGTCCCACAGGTCGTGATGGACGACCTGGAACGCCCACACGAAGCGTCCGGTGGACGCACGCAGGGCGACGACCGCATTGGCGTAGCGGTTGTCGCCCGGGCGCATGCCGCCATAGAAGTCGGGGCTGGCGCTGCCCGTCGGGACGAAGACCAGGTCCCGCGCCGGGTCGGCGGAGAACACCGACCAGGCGTTGGCCGCCCCGGTCGGCAGGGCGACGGGGTCCCATTTCCAGCGCAGCCGCCCAGTGCGGGCGTCGAACGCCCGCACTACGCCCTCCGGGGCGTCGGTGCGCTGGTTGTCGGAGACGGCGGCGCCGACGATGACCAGGCCGCTGATGACGACCGGGGGTGACGTGACGCCGTACTCCCCGTGGTAGGCAGGGGCGTTGCGCAGGTCGGCGGCGAGGTCCACCTGCCCGGCGGTGCCGAAGTCGGCGCACGGGAGCCCGGTCTGGCCGTCGAGCGCGATGAGCCGGGCATCGACCGTCGCGAGAAAGATGCGGTGACGGCACGCCCGGCCGGGCGATCTGGTCGCATCGAGCCACGTGGCGACGCCGCGGTTGGCGAAGTCGCCGTAGTCGCCCGCGAGTGAGACCTTCGCGTCGTAGGTCCATTTCTCGGCAGCGGTCGCGGGATCGAGCGCAATCACCCGGCCCAGCGGCGTCGCGATGTAGAGCGTGCCCTCCGCCACGAGCGGTGTCGCTTCGAACCGTCCCCGGTCGCGCAGGTAGTCGCCGGTGCGATACACCCACGCGGGCCGCAGGTCGGTCACGTTGCCGCGCGTGATCTGGGCGAGCGGGGAGAAGCGCGTGCCGCCCGGATCGCGGCCGTAGGCGCCCCAGTCGTCGGCGCTCTGGGCGCTCGCGCTCGTGGCGGCGGTGAGGCAGAGGCATGCCAGAAAGAGTTTCACTCCAGTGGCATCTCGACCCGTTCCTCGGCCGGCGCCGCGCGGACGTGCGCGTGCCGCTCGATCAACCGGGCGCAGGTATTCCACCTGAGAATCGCGTCGTCGTCCCCGGCGGGGCGCACGCGCTCGGCCTGCTCGTACCACTCCATCGCCTCTCGTAGCCACTCGTAGACCACCGGCCCGTGCCCCGGCGAGCCGTGGCCGAACAAGCGCTTCCCCCAACGCTCGCAGATGATTCCCGCGTAGTACGCCTGGGCGTACTGGCCGGCGAGCTTGGGGAGCAGCGCCCGTGCGGCCGCGAGCCGGTCGGCGCCGCCGTCGGCGAACTGATCGGTCAGCGCGAGCAGCAGCACCACCAGCGCCTGCTGCTCCTCGGGCTCGACCTCCAGCACGTCGCGGCAGATGCTCTCGGCCTCCCACGGCTCGTTGAGCAGCCGATACCGCTCCGCCTTCTGGAGCGCCGCCGCGACGCCGTCCTTGGACAACCGCTTGAGCTCGAACATGGTCACGCCCCCAGCATTCTGAGAATCGCTCGGATCGGATCGTACGCCTTGTCGGCCACCCGCTCCTTCAGCGGGATAATCGCGTTGTCGGTGATGGTGATCTGCTCGGGGCACACCTTGGTGCAGCACTTGGTGATGTTGCACAACCCGATGGCGTGTTCGCGCCGCAGCGCCTCGGTACGGTCCTCCACGTCCAGCGGATGCATCTCCAGCGCCGCCGCGTGCACGAAGTACCGGGGCCCGATGAACTCGGTATGCCGCTGGTGGTCGCGCAGCACGTGACACACGTCCTGGCACAGGAAGCACTCGATGCACTTGCGGAATTCCATCACGCGATCGACGTCCGCCTGCGCCATGCGCCACGTGCCGTCGGGCGCGTCGGGCGGTCGCGGCCGGAACGGCGCGATCCGCCGCTTCACGGCGAAGTTCCACGACACGTCGGTGACGAGGTCTTTCACGATCGGAAACGCCTTCATCGGCTCGATCGTCACCGGTCGCTCCAGCGGCAGCTCGTCGAGCCGCGTCATGCACATCAGCTTCGGCATGCCGTTCAGTTCCGCGGAACAGGAGCCGCAGCGTCCGGCCTTGCAGTTCCAGCGCACCGCCAGGTCGTTCGCCTGCTCGGCCTGGATGCGGTGTACCGCGTCGAGCACGACCATGCCCGCGGTGACGGGCGTCGTGTAGTCCTGGAACCGGCCGCCCGCGGTGTCGCCGCGCCAGATGCGGAACGTCGCCGTCGCGCTCACTTGAGCTCCTCGATGATCGCCGTGAGCTCCGCCGGCGGCTCGGGGAGCGGCTCGCGCGCCACCTGCATGTCGCCCCTTGAGCCCTTGCGGATCACCGTGGTGACCCGGCCGGCGGCGTCATCCTTCTTCGGGTAGTCGTCGCGGAAGTGGGCCCCGCGGCTCTCTTTGCGGTCGAGCGCCGCGCGCGTGATCGCCTCGGACACCGTGAGCAGGCAGTCGAGGTCGAGCGCCGTGTGCCACCCCGGATTGTACTCGCGGTTGCCGACGACGGTGGTGCGCGCGGCGCGCCGCTTGAGCTCGACGATCCGGTCCAACGCGCGCCGCATCTCCTCCTCCCGCCGCACGATCCCCACCAGGTCCTGCATGACGTCTTGCAGCTCCGCCTGGAGCTGGAACGGCCCCCCGTCCTGGTCGGCGCGGCGCTCGAACGGCGCCAGGGCAGCGCGCGCCGCCGCGTCGACTTCTCCCCTGTCGACCGGCCCGGCCCGGTGTTGCTTCGCGAACTGCGCCGCGAACTTCCCCGCCCGCTGGCCGAATACCAGCAGGTCGGAGAGCGAGTTGCCGCCGAGGCGGTTGGCGCCGTGCAGCCCCGCGGCGCACTCGCCCGCCGCGAACAGGCCGGGCACGGTGGACATCTGCGTCTCGGCGTCGACCCGCACGCCACCCATCATGTAGTGGGTCGTGGGCCCGACCTCCATCGGCTCCTTGGTGATATCGACGCCGGCGAGCTGCTTGAACTGATGATACATCCCCGGGAGCTTGGTCTTGATGTGCGCCTCGGCGCGGGGGAGTTTCTCGCGGATCCAGGCGATATCGAGGAAGACGCCGCCATGCGGGCTGCCACGTCCTTCCTTCGTCTCGCGCACGATGCAGCGCGCCACGTGGTCGCGCGTCAGCAGCTCCGGCGGCCGCCGCGCGCTCTTGTCGCCCTGCGTGTACCGCCAGCCCTCGTCTTCGTTGTCCGCCGTCTGGTTCTTGTAGAGCGGCGGGATGTCGGCGAACATGAAACGGCGTCCGTCTTTGTTGCGCAGCACGCCGCCTTCGCCACGCACCGCCTCGGTCACCAGAATCCCCTGCACGCTCGGCGGCCACACCATGCCGGTGGGGTGAAATTGCAGGAACTCCATGTCGATCAGGTCCGCGCCCGCTGCGTAGGCGAGCGCGTGCCCGTCGCCGGTGTACTCCCAGCTGTTGCTGGTGATGCGGTACGCCCGGCCGACGCCCCCCGTGGCGAGGATCACGGCGCCCGCCCGGAACAGCCGGAACCGCCCCCGCTCCCGCTCGTACGCCAGCGCGCCGGCGATGCGCTCGCCGTCTTTCAACAGGCGGATGACCGTGCACTCCATGTGGACGTCGATCCCCTGGTGCACGCCGTGATCCTGGAGCGTGCGGATCATCTCCAGGCCGGTGCGGTCGCCGACGTGCACGAGCCGCGGGTACGCGTGCCCGCCGAAGTTGCGCTGCAGGATGCGGCCGTCGGGGGTGCGGTCGAAGAGCGCTCCCCACGCTTCCAGCTCGCGCACCCGCGCGGGGGCCTCCTGCGCGTGCAGCTGCGCCATGCGCCAGTTGTTCACGTACTGCCCGCCGCGCATCGTGTCGGCGAAGTGCACCCGCCAGCTGTCGCGGTCGTCCACGTTGGCGAGCGCCGCCGCGATCCCGCCTTCGGCCATCACGGTGTGCGCCTTGCCGAGCAGCGACTTGCACACCACGCCCACGCGGACGCCCGCCGCCGACGCCTCGATCGCCGCCCGCAGCCCCGCGCCGCCGGCGCCGATCACCAGCACGTCGTGCTCGTGGGTTTGGTATTCGGCGGCCGCCACTACAGGATTCTCCAGTCGGTCCACACCCCCGTCGCGCACAGCCGCACGTACAGGTCGGAGAACGCGACCCAGCCCAGGCTCATCCACGCCCACATCATGTGGCGGCGGTTGAGGAAGCCGACGCAGGTGTAGCACGCGGAGCGCACCGGCCGGCCGGCGAGCCGGTCGAGTGAGCCGCCGACGAGGTGGCGCAGCGAGTGGCAGCCGAGTGTGTAACCGCCGAGCAGCACGACGTTCATGGCGAGCACAAGGGTGCCCACGCCGATGCCGAGCGTCGTGCCCCCGGTGGGAGCGGCGAACCACAGGGCGCGCCACACGTCGATCGACAGGAAGCCGATGAAGGGCAGGGCGAGGTACAGGAAGTAGCGGTGCGCGTTCTGGAGGATCAGCGGGAACGAGCGCTCGCCCAGGTAGCGGGCGCGCGGCTCGCCCACGGCGCAGGCGGGCGGGTCGGCCCAGAACGCTTTGTAGTAGGCGCCGCGGTAGTAGTAGCAGGTGAGCCGGAAGCCGCCCGGGGCCCACAGGATGAACAAGGCTGGAGACCACGGCAGCCACGCCGGCCACCAGTGCGGCTCGGGGCCGAACCAGCTGCGCCCGGCGTCGCCGAACACTTCCGGAGAGTAGAAGGGCGAGAGATAGGGACCGAAGTGATAGTGCTTCCCCTGGAGGGCGGCCCAGGTCGCGTAGACGACGAACGCGCCCAGGCAGAGAAACACGACAAGCGGTTGCAGCCACCAGGCATCGCGCCGGGCGGTCGCGCCGAAGCGGGTCATGCGCAAAGAATAGGTGCTGCGGGGCGCTGCGGCTACCGGCGGTGAGCCTTCAGTACGGGTCGTCCCAGGCGATGGGGAAGACGCCGCGGCAGCGGGTGCATTGCATCTCGGTGGGTTGGCCTTTGAGCGGCGCCCGCTCGGCGCAGGTCGGACACACGGCGTATTTCGAGCCCCAGCTCATCGGCATGTTGATCGAATCGCTGGGTCGGGGGACGACCGACCAGCGTTGCGGCCGCACGGGAACGATCTGGACGGAGTCCCGCGGGATGCTCACGGAGCGCTGGCCGATCTGAATGACCGCCGCTTCCGTCGTGAGATGCACGATCTCGTGCCATGCCCCGCGCCGCGCGCCGAAGTTCACGTCGCCGCGCACCCGAGCCCACTGCGGGACTTCCGGCATCGTGGCCTCCCCTCCCTACTCACATAGCTAGGGAGCGACCGCCGCCCCGTCAACAACGAGCGGTGTTACCAGCCTCGCGGCGGTGCGTGGACATGTGGCGAAGAGCTGCGGCTACCGTGGAGCAGAAACAGCAGCGCCGCCAGCCATACCCACAGTGCGATGAGCCCATCTTCCCACCACGCGAGTGTGTTGCGCTTCACCTGTCGTCCTCCAAGACCTCCCCGCTGGCTGCACCATCCCAAAAGGCAACTTCCGTGCCCGAAGAAACGGCACCATCTTCGGGCATCCCAGGAGCGATCTCGTGATTCGCGCTCTGTCCATCGCCGCTGTTGGTCTGGTTCGGTGCCCGCGGGTGCTGTGGGGGCACCACAGCGGCGAGGGGGCGCCGTAGCGCCGCCGATGCCCCGCGCCGAACTCCCGCTCATCGCTCGCGCGCGGCAGCACGCCAGCCGCGCGGCGATCGTCGCCGCCGAAGGCACCTTCACGTATCAGGACCTCCTCGAGGCGTCAGGCCGGGTCGCTGCCTGTCTCCTGGACCGCCGCTCGGATCTGGTCGAGGCCAGAGTCGCCTTCCTTGCACCTGCGGGGTGGCACTACGTCGCCACGCAATGGGGCATCTGGCGCGCCGGCGGCGTCGCGGTCCCGCTCGGCACCTCACACCCGCCGGCCGAGCTGGAGCACGTGATCCGGGACTCGGAGGCCGAGATCGTCGTGGTGCATGCCGACTTCCTGGAAACAATTCGCGGTCTCGATGCGGTGAAGGGGGTTCGGCTGCTGCGCACCGATGAGGCGTTGGCGCACCCCTGGCACCCGGCACCCGGCACCGGGGCGGAGGTGGAGGAGGGGAGAAGGGCGATGATCGTCTACACCAGCGGCACGACGGGGAAGCCCAAGGGCGTCGTCACGACCCACGTGAACCTCCGCGCCCAGGTCACGTCCTTGGTGACCGCGTGGGAGTGGACGGCGGACGACGCGATTCTGCTCGTCCTGCCGCTGCACCACGTGCACGGCATCGTGAACGTCCTGACCTGCGCCTTGTGGGCGGGAGCCCGCTGCGAAATGCTCGCCAGGTTCGACGCGAACCGCGTCTGGTCCCGCCTCGCCGGCGGCGACCTCACGCTGTTCATGGCGGTGCCGACGATCTACCACAAGCTGATCGCCGCCTGGGACACCGCCCCGGCGGAGCGGCAACGGTCGTGGTCGGCCGGCTGCGCCCGACTGCGCCTCATGGTCTCGGGCTCGGCGGCGCTCCCGGTGCAGACGCTGGAGCGCTGGAAGACGATCAGCGGTCACACCCTGCTCGAGCGCTACGGCATGACCGAGATCGGGATGGCGCTCTCCAACCCCGTGCGGGGCCGGCGGCGGCCGGGGTCCGTCGGAACGCCGCTCCCCGGCGTCGAGGTGCGCCTCGTGGACGAGCAGGGTGGGGTGGTCGTGCCCGGCACAGCGGGCGAAGTCGAAGTGCGCGGGCCCGGTGTCTTTCTGGAATACTGGAGACGCTCCGATGCGACGACCGCGGCGTTCCGCGACGGCTGGTTCCGCACCGGCGACATGGCCGTGCTGGAGGACGGCGCCTATCGGCTCCTCGGTCGCACCAGCGTCGACATCATCAAGTCGGGCGGCTACAAGATCTCCGCTCTGGAGATCGAGGAAGTCCTGCGCACCTACCCGGCCGTCGCCGAGTGCGCGGTCGTGGGCATCGAGGACCCGGAGTGGGGCGAGAAGATCTGCGCGGCGGTGGAGTTGCGGCAACCGATGGAGCTGTCGCTCGCCGAGCTGCAGGCGTGGGCGAAAGAACGGCTCGCGCCCTACAAAGTGCCGCGCGCGCTGCGCTGCGTGGATGCGTTGCCGCGGAATGCGATGGGGAAGGTGACCAAGCCCGAGGTGGCGGCGCTATTTCGCTAGCAGCGATGCCCTCCCGATCGGCCGCAACTCCTGCATCAGTCCCGCCAGCGCCAGCACCGCTTCCTCGCCGCGCGGTCGCCCCACGATCTGCATCCCGACCGGCAGCCCGGCGGGATCGAGGCCGCACGGCACCGACGCGACGGGTAATCCCGTGAGGCTCAGCACGAAGGTGGGCGCGAGCCAGTCGACGTAGGTCTCCATCTTCCTGCCGGCGACGGTCTCGGGGTAATTCTGCTCCACCGGAAATGGCGGCACCGCCATGCACGGCGTGACCAGGTGGTCGAAGCGCTCGAACAGCTCGCGAAACTGGTGCCACATGCGGCCACGCGCGGCCGCTCCGGCGGCGAGCTCCTGCGTCGTCGTCCCGAGCCCGGCTTTCACGTTGTTGGCGACGTTGGCGCCGAGCTGGTCGATCTTGTCGAGCCGCGGATACATCTGCGCCACGAACCACAGCCCGCGCAGCGCCAGGTACGCCGGTCGAGCGTAGGCGAGATCGAGCGGGATCGTTTCGACGGTGATCCCGGCCGTTGCGAGGGCCGACACCGCGTCGTGGCACACACGCTCGACTGCGGGATCCACGCCGATCCCCGCGATGTCCGGGCAATAAGCGACCCGCAGTCCCTTCTTGACGCCGGCCCGCGCGGCGCCGGCGAAATCGCGCCCCGCCGTGGGCTGCGCGAGCGGCGCCAGCGGGCTCGGCCCGGCGATCGCTTGCAGCATCAGCCCCAGGTCTTCGGCAGTACGAGCGACCGGGCCGGTCACCTGCAGGTCGTCCCACACCCAGTCGCTGGGATGCGTGGGCACGAGTCCCACCGACGGCCGGATCCCCACGACGCCGCAGAACGACGCGGGGATGCGCAGCGAGCCGCCCAGGTCGGTCCCCTCGCCCAGGGCGATCATCCCCGTCGCGAGCGCGGCGCAGCCGCCGCCCGTGGAGCCGCCCGCACTGAGCGCGGGATTCCACGGGTTCCGCGTGCGACCGAACACCTCATTGAAGGTGTTGCCCCCCGCCGCGAACTCCGGAGTGTTGGTCTTGCCGAGGATCACCGCGCCGGCGGCGCGCAGCCGCTGCACGACCAGGGCGTCTTCGGCGGGCACGAAATCTCGGTACAGCGGCGAGCCAAACGTCGTGCGCAACCCCTTCACCGGCGTCACGTCCTTGATGCCGACCGGCAGGCCGCACAGCAAGCCAGGCGTCTCGCCTTTCGTCAGTCGTCGCTCGAGCTCCCGTGCGTCGTCGCGGGCGCGCTCGTTCACCGTCACCACGGCGTTGAGGGTCGGGTTGAACCTCTCGAGCCGCTCAAGACAGGCATCGAGCACAGCGACCGGGGAGACCTCCCGCGAGCGGACGAGCTTCGCCAGCTCGGAGGCTGACCGGTCGGCCAAAGTCATGGCTTGGCCCAGTCTCCGACAAACGCCACCGCCCGGCAAAACGCCGCTTCGCCGCCCTTGAACTTCCACGGAAAGCACCCGAGGATCAGACGCTTGTTCTGCAGCTCCGGCGCTTCGATCTCCCCTCCCAGGTTCTCGATGTGCACGCAGTCCTTCGGGAACAGCGCGTTGTGCGTCAACTGGTAGGCGCTGTCGGGAAACATTTTGTCGACGCCCGCCTTGCCTCCGAACTTTTGCTCCGCTTTGGCCCGCACCTTGTCGCAGTGCCCGTGCTGCCCTTTGCCGAGGAAGCGACCGATGGGGAGGTTCATGGGGTGGTCGGTGGAGACGCAGTCCACGCCCCAGACGTGGATCTGCTTCTCGAGCAGCCACGGCACCATGTCCGGGTGCGCGCCGGGGTGGTAGTGGTAGTACTGCTCCTCCTCCGGCGTGGCGCCGAAGTCGGCGAAGCGGTGCCAGCCCGTGTGCAGGTAGAGCAAATCGCCTTTTTTCACCTCCACGCGCTTCTCGATCATCTGCGGCGTGTACACGCCGAGCGCGTCCATCTCGTCGCGCAAATCCACGATCACCCCGGGGCCGCACAACCAGGCGAGCGGCAGCTCGTCGATCGTCTTGCCGGCGGTGACGAAGTGGCGCGGGGCGTCGAGGTGCGTCCCCATGTGGTTCGACGTCATGATGTACTGCGCGTTGACCCCGTGCTCCGCCTTGCGCTTGATGTACTTCACCTCGAACGGCGGGTAGTAGGGCCAGAAAGAACTCCGCTCGTTCAAGGGCTGGGAGAGATCGTAGACTTTCATCGGAGCTGCTCCGTTGATGGAATAGGGGACGCGGCCCGCTCGCAGGCGCGCTGCAGCGCGCGGCGCACCAGCACCCCCACGAGCTGCCGCCGATAGGCAGCCGATGCGTGGATGTCGCCCGGGGGATCGATGTCCTTCGACGCCGCGGCGTCGGCTGCCGCCTTGATCGCCTCGGCCGTGGGGGCTGCTCCGGTCATCGCCTGCGCGGCCTTGCGCGCCAGCACCGGCCCGTCGCCGACGGAGAGCAGGGCGATGCGCGCCTCGCGACAGCGGCCCGCGTCGTCGAGCGCGACCACCGCGGCAACGCCCGCCAGCGCGTAGTCCCCGTGGCGGCGCGCCACTTCCAGGAACGCCGAGCCGCTGCGCGGCGCCGGGCGCGGAATCGCGATCTCCACGAGCAGCTCGTCCGGGGCGAGGGCGGTCGTGAACAGGCCCGTGTAGAACTCGGTCGCCGCGATCGATCGCTTCCCGCGAGGGCCGACTAGGTCGAACGTCGCGTCCAGCGCCACCATCACCGCCGGCAGCTCCGCCGCCGGATCGGCGTGGGCGAGGCTGCCGCCCACGGTGCCGCGCGTGCGGATCTGCGGGTGCGCGACGTGGGGCAGCGCTTCGGCGACGAGCGGCGCGTCGCGAGCGACCGTCGCATCCCGCTCCACCGCGCGTTGCCGGGTCATCGCGCCGATGCGTAACCCGTCCGCGCTGCCGCGGATGCCGGCCAGGGCGGTGATGCGGTTCAGGTCCACCAGCACCGCAGGGCGCGCCAGCCGGAAGTTCATCGCCGGGATCAGGCTCTGCCCGCCGGCGAGCGGCTTCGCGTCACCGCCGTGCCTCGCGAGGACGGCGAGCGCTTCCTCCACAGTGCCGGGCCGGTGATACGCGAACGGGGCGGGCTTCATAGCCGGGCGGCGAGCGCCTTGTTCAGGGCCTCGAGGCCCTGCTTCGTCATCCGCCGCGCGACGGAGTCGAGCAGCCGCTGCCCCACGCCCGCGATCGTCCCGCCCACCTGCACTTCGGCGCGATACGTCATCTCGGTGCCGCTCGTGTGGTCGGCGAGCACGACCTGCGCGGTGCCGCGGGTGAACCCGAACGAGCCTTTCCCTTCCACGATCATCCCGTAGCGCGCCGGTGGCTCACGATCGCGCAGCGTCACCCGTACCGAGAACTCGGCGGCGGTGACCGGCCCGATCCCGACCTTCATGAGTCCGTCGTAGTTGCCGTCGCCGGTGCGCTCCAGGCGCATCGCCCCAGGCAGCGCTGCGCCGAGCACGGCGGGGTCCTGCAGCAAGTCCCACACGGCGGCGCGTGGTCCGGCGAACACGAAGCTGCCCTCCAGCACCACCACGTTGCGCTTCTTGGGTCGCGTTTTCTTCAGGAGGTCGAACAGCTTGTCGGGGGAAAGCGGGATTTCGGTGATCTCGACGCCGAAATCAGCGAGCGCGTCCTCGACCGCCTGCGCGAACGCGGCGCCAGTCGGGATGCACCCCGCCTCGCCCACGCCTTTCAGGCCGATGGGGTTCAGCGGCGAGGGGGTCTCGCGGTGGGCGATCTCGACGCGCGGCACGTCGGTGGCGGTGGGGAGCAGGTAATCCATGAACGAGGCGTTTTGCAGCTGGCCGGTGTCGTCATAGACGAGCTGCTCGTAGAACGCGTTGCCAATGCCGTGGGCGACGCCGCCCTGGATCTGGCCTTCGACGATCATCGGATTGATGAGCTTACCGCAGTCGTGCACGACGACGTAGCGCTGGATCTCGACCATCGCCGTCTCGGGATCCACCTCGACGATCATCGCGTGCACGCCGCTCGCCGTGCTGCCGCGGTCGGGGCCGTAGTAGGCGGTGGCCTCGAGTCCCGGCTCGGTGCCGGGCTTGACCGCCCCGCGCAGCGGATTGGCGCGAGTCGCGAGCGCGCCATAGGAGATGCCGTCGTCCTTGGCGCCTTTCACCGTCACCCGGCCGCCGGCCAGCTCAAGCTTTTCCGGCGGCTGGTTGAGGACGCGGCTCGCGACCGCGAGAATCTTGTCGCGGACGGCGACGGCGGCGGCGTGGCACGCCGTGCCGGCAACGACCGCGCCGCGGCTCGCGAACGTGCCCGTGCCCCAGTTGAACTCGCGCGTGTCCCCGGTCACGACGTGGATGTCTTCGACGGGGACGTCGAGGACGTCGGCGACGATCTGCGCGAACGCGGTGAAATGGCCCTGGCCCTGCGTGCCCACGCCGGTCGCGACGCGGACCCGGCCGCTGGGCTCGATCGTGACGCGCGCCCCCTCGTACGGCCCGATCCCCGTTCCCTCGATGTAGGAGACCACGCCGACGCCGACGTGGCGGCCCGCGACGCGCAGGCGCGGCTGCTCCTCGCGCACGAACTTCTCGTAGCCGATCATCCGCGCCGCGTCCTCCAGCGCCGGCGCGTAGTCGCCGCTGTCGTATACCAGCGGGGCGGAGTCCTGGAAGATGATCTCGTTGTTGAACGGGAACGCGCCGGGCGGGAGGTAGTTGCGCCGCCGGATCTCCAGGCGGTCGAGGCCGAGCGCGCGCGCGGCGAAATCGAGCAGCCGCTCCATCACGAACACGCCGTGCTGGCGGCCCGCGCCGCGCACCGGCGTCACCAGCGTCTTGTTGGTGAAGACGGCCGTGAACTCGGTGTAATAGTTGGGCACGTCGTAGGGGCCGAGCAGGGTGCACTGGCTGTTGATCGGCACCGTGAGGCCGTAGGAATCGTACGCGCCGCTGTCGTGCAGAAAGACGTCCTTGACGCCGAGGATCTTGCCGTCCTTGGCCACCGCCAGCTCGGCGTCGTGGACCTGGCCGCGCTCCTGCGTCGTGGCGGTGAAATTCTCCTGGCGGTCCTCGGTCCATTTGACGGGGCGGCCCAGCCGTATCGCCGCCCAGGGGACGAGGACCTCCTCCGGATAAAACATCATGATCTTGGGCCCGAAGCCGCCGCCCACGAACGGCGCGATCACGCGCACCTGGGACTCGAGCAGGCCCAGCATGGCCGCGAGCCCGTTGCGGATGGGAATCGGTGCCTGGGTCGTGTCCCAGACGGTCAATTCCTCGGCGCGGGCATCCCAGCGCGCCGCGACGGCGCGGTTCTCGATCGCCGCCGAAATGCCGCGGTCATACAGAAAACGGCGGGTGATCACTTTATGCGCGGTGGCGCGCGCCGCGTCGTAGTCGCCCTTTTTCTGGATCACGTGCGCGGCGCGGTTGGACTTGAGCTGCTCGTGCACCAGCGGCGCACCGCGGCTCAGCGCGGCCTCGAGGTCCACGACCGCCTCGAGCGGCTCGACGTCGAGGGTGATGTCGGCGAGCGCGTCTTCCGCCACGTAGCGACTCTCGGCCACGACCATCGCGATCGGCTCGCCCACGTGGCGGGACTTGTCTTTGACGAGCGGCACCTGCGTGCAGGCGTGGAACTCGAGACCCGGGATCGGCGGCGGGGGCACGAGCAGGGGACCGGGCCGCCAGTAGTCGCCCAAGTCGGCCGCCGTGTAGACGGCGACGACGCCGGGCCGGCGGCGCGCCGCCGAGACATCGATGCGCGTGAGCCGGGCGTGCGCGTGCTCGCTGCGCAGGAACGCCACGTGCAGCATCCCCTCGAGCCCGACGTCGTCGACGAAGAGCGCGCGACCGGTGAGCAGCCGCGCGTCCTCGTTGCGGAGGACCCGCTTACCGACTTGCCGGGGCGGGGGCGCCACTGGCCAGCTTCACCGCGTCGATGATGTTTTGGTAGCCCGTGCAGCGACACAGGTGCCCGCCCAGCACGTCGCGAATCTCCGCTTCGCCGGGGGCTGCGTGGTCGCGCAGGAACGCGACGAGCGTCATGAGGATGCCGGGGGTGCAGAAGCCGCACTGCAGCGCGTGCGCTTCGCGGAAGGCGGTTTGGAGCGGGTGGAGCTCGTCCGGGCCGCCGGGCGCGAGGCCCTCGACCGTCGTGAGCGCGGCGCCGTCCGCTTGCACCGCAAGCATCAGACAGGAGCGCACCGGCTCGCCGTCGAGCAGCACGGTGCAGGCGCCGCACACGCCGTGCTCGCAGCCGACGTGGGTGCCGGTGAGCCCCAGGTCCTGGCGCAGGAAGTCGCTCAAGAGGAGCCGCGGCTCGACGTCGCGCCGGTACTGGATCCCGTTGACGGTCACGTCGATCGTCACGTGCGGGCATCCTCGGAAAACGAAGGGCCAACGTTATCCCCCACGCCACGGGGCGGCAAGGCGAAGCCGCTGCTACATTCGCCGTCTATGCACCGCCGCGAAGGTCTCGCCAAGCTCACCGGACGCGAGCGCTACGTGGACGACCTGCCCCTGGACGACTTTCTCTGGGGCGCCACCGTCCGCAGCCCCGCGCCGCGCGGTCGCGTCGCCGCGGTGCGGTTCGGGAAGGGCGTCGACTGGTCTCAGTTCGTCGTGGTCGACAGCCAGGACCTCCCCGGGCCCAACGAGATCCTGCTGATCGAGCGCGACCAGCCGGTGCTCGCGGCGGGATACGTGCGCCACGTGCACGAGCCGGTGCTGTTGCTCGCGCACCGCGATCGTGTCGCGCTGCGCCGCGCGGCCCTGGCGGTGACGATCGACGTCGCGGCCGAGCCCGCGGCGCTCGACTTCCGCGTGCCGCCGCGCCCGGACCAGATCCAGTACGGTGCCGACAACGTCCTCAAGCACCTGCGGATCGAGAAGGGCGATGTGGAGCGGGCGTTGGCCACGGCGCCCGTCGTCGTCGAAGGGGTCTACGAGACCGGCGCGCAGGAGCACGTTTACCTCGAGCCGCAGGGGATGATCGCCCAGATGGACGGCGACGTGCTCGTGGTGCGCGGTTCGATGCAGTGCCCTTACTACGTGGTGAAGGCGCTGACGCACGCGTTGAATCGGGACGAGCAGCACGTGCGCGTCGTGCAAACGCCAACGGGCGGCGGATTTGGCGGCAAGGAGGAATACCCGTCCACCATCGCCCTGCACGCGGCGCTGCTGGCATTGAAGAGCGGCCGGCCGGTGAAGCTGGTGTATGACCGCGCCGAGGACATGGCGGCGACCACCAAGCGGCACCCGGCGCGCGTGCGGCACCGCACCGGCGTGACCCGGGACGGCAAGCTCGTGGCGCAGGACATCGAGGTGGTGATGGACGGCGGCGCGTATGTGACGCTGTCCCCCGTCGTGCTGTCGCGCGGGATCATTCACGCCGCGGGTCCCTACGCGTGCGAGCACGTGCGCATCGCCGGCCGCGCCATGTTCACGAACGCCGTGCCGTTCGGCGCGTTCCGCGGCTTCGGCGCGCCGCAGACGCACTTCGCCGGGGAGCGCCACATGGATGTCGTGGCGCACCGGCTGGGGATCGACCCCGCGGAGCTGCGGCGCCGCAACCTGCTGCGCGACGGGGAGCGCACGGCGACGGGCCAGGTCGTGAACGACGGCACCGACCGCGTGGCGGTGCTCGAACGCGCCCTGGCCATGGCGGACTACGACAAGAAGCGCGCTGCGAACAAGGCCGGCGGCGCGACGCGGCGCGGCATCGGCATCGCCACCTTCCACCACGGCGCGGGCTTCACCGGGAGCGGTGAGGTGATGCTCTCCTCGCGGGTCGATGTCGCGGGCCTGCCCGACGGCCGCATCGAGGTGCTGTCCGCGAACATCGAGATGGGGCAGGGGACGATCACCGTCTTCACCGCGCTCGCCGCCGCGCGGCTCGGCCTCACGCCTGACGACGTCGTCGTCGCCGAGGCCGACACGGCGCGCGTGCCCAACAGCGGACCGACCGTGGCGTCGCGCACCTCGATGGTCGTGGGGCGGCTGGTCGAGCGCGCCTGTGACGATCTCCGAAGGCGGGTGAACACCGGGGGAAGGGGCGACGGCGAAGGGTTGAAGCGGGCAATCATGGACTGGCATCGCGCGCATCCGGGTGGGCGACTCGTGGGGAGCGCGACGTACGAACGCCCGCCGGGGATCGCCTGGGACGATCACACCTACACGGGCGACGCCTACGGGGCCTTCGCGTGGGCGGCGTACGTCGCCGAGGTCGAGGTGGACCTGCGCACGTACGCGACGCGCGTCACCGACTTCGTCGCGGTCCAGGAGATCGGCAAGGTCCTCCACGAGACGTTCGCGCGCGGGCAGGTGCAGGGCGGCGTAGCGCAGGGCATCGGTTGGGCGCTGCTCGAGGATTGCAAGTGGCAGGACGGCGCCATGGCCAACGCCCAACTCACCAACTACCTGATCCCCACCACCGAGGACTTGCCGCCGATCCGCGTCGCGTTCCTCGAGAACCCCTACGCCTACGGGGCCCAGGGCGCGAAGGGCCTGGGCGAGCTGCCGATCGACGGCCCCGCGCCCGCAGTGCTCAACGCCGTCGCGGATGCGCTCGGGGTCGAGCCGACAATGATTCCCCTGACGCCCGAGAAGCTGATGGCAATTGCGGATCTCGGATTGCGGAATGCGGATTCGAACAACCCATGAGCGACAAATCCGCAATCAGGGTCTCTTTCACGCTCAACGGCGCGCCCGCGACCGTCGAGATAGACCCCGCCGATCGCCTGCTCGACGTGCTGCGCGAGCGGCTCGGCTTGACGGGCGCGAAGGAAGGCTGCGGCGAAGGTGAGTGCGGCGCCTGCACGGTGTGGCTCGACGGGCTGCCGGTGAACTCGTGTCTCGTGCCCGGTTACCAGGTTCGCGGGGCGCGGGTGCATACCGTCGAGTCACTCGACCCCAGCGCGCTCGAGCCCCTGCTGGTCCACGGCGCGACCCAATGCGGCGCGTGTACCCCCGGCGTCGCGATGACGGCGTGCTGGATCGTCGGGCACCCGGAGATCCTCGCCAGCCACAGCCTCCGCGAGCTGCTCGCCGGCAATCTGTGCCGCTGCACCGGCTACGACGGCATCGTCGCTGGCGTCCAGGCCGCGCTCGACGCGGGCGCCCGGGCGTGACCGTCCACCAGCCGGGAACGCTGCGCGAAGCGCTGGACTGGATCGCCGGGAAGCCGGAGGCCGTACCGGTCGCGGGCGCGACCGATCTCCTCGTTCACTGGCCGGCCCGGGTCGCCGAGTACGATCGTGACTACGTGGACCTGTCGCGGATCGCCGAGCTCAAAGCCATCGCCTTCAGGGACGGCGAGCTGGTGCTGGGCGCGCTCGCGACCTACTGGGACGTGATCCACGCCGGGCGGATGAAGGAGGGGTTTCCCCTGCTCGTCGCCGCCGCGCGCCAGGTCGGGGCGGTGCAGATCCAGGCGCGCGGCACCTGGGCCGGCAACATCGTCAACGCTTCGCCCGCCGCCGACGGCGTCCCCGTGCTGATGGCGTACGACGCGGTCGTCGTGCTCGCCTCCCGGGCCGGACAGGAAGACGTCCCGCTCGACCGCTTCTACACCGGCTACAAGCGGATGCGGCGGCGGCCCGACCAGCTCGTCGTCGCGATCCGCATCCCGTGGCGCGCGCACGATGTCGCCATCTTCGAAAAGGTGGGGGGCCGGCGCGCACAGGCGATCGCCAAGGTGGGGCTGGCGATCGCGCATTCGGCGGCGGGGTGGCGCGTCGTGGCGGCGAGCGTGGCGCCGACGGTGCGTCGCTGCACCGCCATCGAGCGGCTGTTGACCGACGGCACCCCGGTGCGCGGGCCCGACGACCTGCTCCCCGCAATCGAGCGCGACGTGACGCCGATCGACGACCTCCGCTCCACCGCCGCATACCGGAAGACGGTCATGGCGCGCCTCCTCTACGACGACCTCCGGGGCGTGTGCCCGGCGTTCTCGTGACGGCACGCAAGAAGGCCACGTCGCCCGCCCGCCAGGCCGTGCACACGGTATACGGTGGCGCCCACTTGTTCCGCGCCGACTCGGCGCGCAAGCTCGGCGACCTCGCGCTGCGCTCCCTCGACGAGTATGCACCGGACGCGAAGACCTTCGCTGCCGCCGTCGGTCTCGCGCCGGGGCTGGCGCCCACGGTGTACGACCGGGTTCGAGAAAAGCTGCGCCGCGAGCCGGTGGAGGACTTCCGCATTGATTTCGAGGACGGGTACGGCAACCGCCCCGACGCCGAGGAGGACGCCACCGCGCGCTCCGCCGCCGGCGAGGTGGCGGCGGGGATGGTGTCGGGGGCATTGCCGCCGTTCATCGGGATCCGCATCAAGCCGCTGAGCCAGGACCTGTCCAAGCGGGCGCTGCGCACGCTGGAGCTGTTCCTCGGGGCGTTGCTCGAGCGAACGCACGGTCGGCTGCCCGCGAACTTCGCCGTCACGCTGCCGAAGATCGTCGTCACGGAGCAGGTGGCGGCCTTGGTGACGGCTTTCGAGGCGTTGGAGCGGCGGCACAAGCTCACGCGCGGGACGCTGCGCCTCGAGCTGATGGTCGAAACGCCCCAATCGATCGTGGATGCCGCCGGCCGCTGCCCGCTGGGCGATTTCGTCGACGCGGCGCGGGGGCGCTGCGTCGCCGCGCACTTCGGCGTCTACGACTACACCGCGGCGCTCAACATCACCGCGGCCGAGCAGCGGATGCAGCATCCGGCGTGCGATCACGCGCGGCAGGTGATGCAGGTGGCCCTCGCCGGCACCGGCGTCTGGCTCTCCGACGGGGCCACGACGCTCATGCCGGTGCCGCGGCACCGCGCTCCGGCGGGAGGATCGCTCACCGCCGGACAGATCGCGGAGAACCGGGAGAGTGTGTTCCGCGGCTGGCGGCTGCATTACGACGACGTGCGCCACTCGCTCGCGGCCGCCTATTACCAGGGCTGGGATCTCCACCCCGCGCAGCTGCCCACCCGCTACGCGGCGGTGTACGGTTTCTTCCTCGAGGGGCTGGAGGCGGCCTCGCTGCGCCTGCGCCGGTTCGTGGAGCAGGCGGCCCAGGCGACGCTCGTCGGCGACGTGTTCGACGACGCGGCGACGGGGCAGGGGCTGCTCAACTTCTTTCTGCGCGGGCTGAACTGCGGGGCGATCACGGAAGCCGAAGCGCAGGCGACCGGGCTGTCGCTCGCCGAGCTGCGCACACGGTCGTTTCTGAAGATTCTCGAGGGACGGCGCCGCTAGCGCAGCCGCGCGCCTTCCCGGATCCAGCGGCCCAGCAGCTCCCGTTCCTCGACCGTCATTCCCGTCACGTTCCCCAGCGGCATCGTCTGCGCGGCGACCGCCACGGCCTCGATCCGCTGCGCCTGGCTGCGGATCTGCTCCGGCGTGTCGAGCAGCACCCCCGCGGGTGCGGCGGCGAACCCCGCCATCGTCGGCGTCGCCGAGTGGCAGGCGGCGCAGCGCCGCGCCACCACCACGCGCACGTCGGTGAACGCGACCCCGGCGCTCGCCCCGGCGGGCGGCGCGGGCAGGCGCTGGGGCTGGCTCACGAAGGCGAGCAGCACCATGCCGAGCGTCGCGGCGGGGAGGATCCAGACGGCGCGCCGGCCCTGGTTGCGCAGGTTGAACCAGTGCCGGGTCAGGGCGCCGAGCACCGAGAGTCCGAGGAGGATCTCCCAGTTGAGCCGGCTGCCGTACGTCGTGGGGTAGTGGTTGCTCACCATGACGAACAGCACCGGCAGCGTCAGATAGTTGTTGTGCAGCGAGCGCAGCGCCGCCTGCCGGCTGCGCGCCGCGTCCGGGGACCGGCCCTGCGCCATCGCCGCCACCATGTGCCGCTGGGACGGGATGATCACCATCAGCACGTTCGCTGCCATGATGGTACCGAGCGCGGCGCCGACGTGGAGGTAGGCGGCCCGCGCGCTCATCAGCTGCGTCAGCCCCCAGGCGAGGGCGGTCACGAGGACCAACCCGAGCACCGCGAGCAGAGCCGGCTGGCCGCCGAGCGGCGAGCGACACAGAACGTCGTACACGACCCAGGGTACGACCAGCGCGCCCACGCCGATGGCGATCACGACGCCGGGCGCGAGGCCCCGGCCCGGCGCGACCAGAAAGGCGTCGGCTTGCAGATAATAGATGAGGGCGAGAAGCGAGACGCCGGTCAGCCACGTTGCGTAGGCCTCCCACTTGAACCAGTGGAGGGTGCCCGGCAGCTGTGCCGGCGCACCGGCGTACTTCACCATGCGATAAAACCCGCCGCCGTGCACCGACCACAGCTCCCCCGCGACACCCGGCTCGGCGCGCCCGGCCGGCGGCGGGGCGACGCGGCTGTTCAGCCAGTTGAAGTAGAACGACGTCCCGATCCACGCGATCCCGGTGATCACGTGCCCCCAGCGCAACGCGAGGTTCAGCCAGGCGAGCGCGTGATCAGCTGCCACGATACGTCGAGTAGCCGAACGGACTGAGGATCAGCGGCACGTGGTGGTGGCGGTCGTCGCGCACGGTGAACACGACGTCCACGTACGGAAAGAACGTCGTCCCGACCTCGAAGTGGAGCCGGTAGGTCGCGCCGCGCTCCAGGGCGCCGTCCTCGAGGAGCGCGGCGACCCGGCCGTCGGCGTCAGTCTTCGCTCTGGCCAGCTCCTGCCAGCTATTGGCCTTCTGGATCGCCAGCGTCACCGCCACGCCCGCGGCGGGGCGGCCCAGGGCGGTGTCCAGCACGTGTGTCGAGAGACCGCTCATGGCTCCACCAATCGATCGAGTCGAAGTCGGGTGATCTTCGCCTGCTCGGCCGCCGCGAGGCGCAGCTCCTCGGCGGGCTCGTTCTGCAGACGGCGGCGCAGCTCGCCCAGCATCTCGGCGGCGCTGCGGCCCGAGGCACAGATCAGGAACAGGTAGCCGAACCGCTCCTCATACGCACGATTGCCCACCTCCAGCGCCCGCCGCGTCGCCTGGGCGGCGGTCCGCATGCCCGCCTGCTCGCGGTCGGACCACTCCTCCGGCGGCCGCTCGCCGATCCGCGGATGCGCGGCGAACGCCTGCAACCACTCGTCCCGCGACAGCTCCCACCACGTCCACTCGGCCACGGTGTGGACCGCTGCATCGTCCGCGAACGGGCGGGCGGCGAGCATGCGGGCCACCCAGCGGGGCGCGCCGCAGCACTTCCCCAGCACCGCCCGGGCCTGGGGCTCGGGCAGGTCGTTGAGATGGACGGCCAGGCCACTCTTCATCCGGCCGGCCTCACTCGACGGGCACCGGCCGGCCCCACAGCCGCAGCCGGGCCACGCCGCCATCCGGGAAAATACTGAACCGCACGTGCGTCACCGGACGGCGCGCGGCGGTCGGGACGGGAAAGCGGTGGCGTAGGTTCGGCCCCAGCCGTGTCCGGGCCACGAGTTCGCGCCACGTCGCGTCGTCCGGCACCGCGAGACTCTCGGCGCCCTCGAGGCGGCAGCTCTCCGGATAGTTGCCCTTGAAATGCGTCGTGTCCACCTCCGCAGTCTCGATCACGCCCCGGTGCCCGAGTTTGAGCACCACCCAGTCGAATCCCGGCGCGCGCCGCCGCCGCGTCTCCCAGCCGTCGCCCATGTTCGCCGGACGGCCCGGGAGCAGCAGGTTGAGCGGCTCGCTGAAAAACTGGTCGCTCGCCATGAGGGGCACGCCCCCGAGCGTCGCGGCGACGAGGTCGACGGGCCCCTTGCCGGCGCGCAACCGCGTCCAATCGGGCCGCGGCTCTCCCCACACGCGCAGCCGCGCCACGCCGCCGTCGGGGTAGATGTTGAGGCGCACGCGCGTCGCGCGCAGCTCCGTGGTGACCGGGAAGACGTTTTCCGCATGGCCAGCGAGTGGCGCTCTCGGCAGGATCTCGACCCATGCGTCGGCGGATCCCGACGCGGCCTCGAGCGAGGCCGCGTCCGGATGATTGCCGCGGAAGTGGTTGGTGTCCACGGTGACTTTGCGGATCACGCCGGGGGTGCCGAGGCGGATGATGCACCAGTCGTGGCCGGGGGGGCCGCGCCGCCGCCGGGTTTCCCACCCGTCCATCCACTTGCCGCGCGTCGTGTACTTGTCTTCGATGAACACGCCGCGACCCGGCTGCAGCAGGTTCGCCTTGGGCGCGAAGAATTCGTCGCTCGCCGTGAGGGCGCGGCCGCCCAGGCGCGCGGAGGCCAGATCGATCAGCGTCTGAGCCATCGTCCCACCGGCGGAGAGGGGAAGCGTCCGTTCTCGTACACGCGCACGCCGCGCACGAACGTTTCCCGCACCACGCCCCAGAGCGTCATCCCGGCGTACGGCGTCACGGGGTGCCGCTGATGCAGGCGAGTGGGGTCGACCGTGAAGGTCGCCTCAGGGTCCCAGATCGCGAGATCGGCGTCGAGCCCCGGCGCGAGGCGGCCTTTGCGGCCCTCGAGGCCGGCGCGCCGGGCCGGCGCCGCGGCGAGCCAGCGCGCTACCTCGACGAGCGTCGCGCCGCGCGCGCGCCCCCCGGTCCACACGGCGGCGAGAGCCAACTCCAGCGACGCGACCCCGCCCCACGCGGCGACGAAATCCCCGCTGTCGAGACACTTGAGGACGGGAGGGGCGGGGGAGTGGTCGCTGGCGACGAAGTCGAGATCGCCGGAGCGGAGCCCGGACCACAGCTGCTCGCGATTGTCGCGCTCCCGGATCGGCGGGGCGCACTTGAAGGCCGTCGCGCCATCGGGAATGTCCTCTGCGGCGAAGCAGAGATAGTGCGGGCACGTCTCGACGGTCACCGCGGTCCCCGCCGCGCGGGCCGCGGCGAGCGGCTCGAGCCCGCGCGCCGCCGACAGGTGCACGACGTGCACGGCGCATCCGGTCTTGCCTGCGAGCCGCAGCAGCAGGTGGATCGCTTCGAGCTCGGCCTCGGGAGGCCGTGCGGCCAGCCAGGTCGCGTAGCGGCGGGGATCGCCGCCGTTCCGCGCCGCGCGCGCGATCGGCCCCGGGAGCTCCGCGTGCGCCAGCAGCACCGTATCGAGCGCGGCGAGGCGATCCATCACCTGCTCGAGGTCGGCGACGGAGACGGCTGGAAACTCGTCGATCCCCGAGGGCACGAGGAACGCCTTGAAGCCGAGCACCCCCGCCTCCGCGAGGGGCTGGAGGTCCCGGAGGTTGCCCGGGATGGCGCCGCCCCAGAACCCGAAGTCCACGAGCGCAGTCCCTCCCGCGGCGTCCGCTTTGGCCCGCAGCCCCCTCGCCGTTGTCGTCACGGGGACGCTGTTCAGGGGCATATCGACGATGGTCGTCACCCCCCCGGCTGCCGCGGCCCGCGTCGCGGTCTGGAACCCTTCCCACTCGGTGCGTCCCGGCTCGTTCACGTGGACGTGGGTGTCCACCACACCGGCCATCACGACCGAATTCCCCACGTCCAGCCGGTGGCGGGCGTCGGGCGCCCGGCCTGGCGCCTCGAGGGCGGTGATCGTGCCGTCCGTGATCGCCAGCGCCGCGGGGGCGACGCCGTCCTCGGTCACGACGCGCGAGCTCGTGATCACGAGATCCGCTGTGGGCATGGCGGGAGACGATACGTAGGGGGTGGGGGCGTCGCCAGAGAAGACTCCCGGGAACCTTTTCGGGCCGAAGCGGCCTTCTATGTCATGACGCCCGCCAAACGACGCGACTTCTCGCCATGGGTCACCCAGGGCGCCCTCGCCGCCGTAGCCGCGCTGGGTGTCGCCCTCGCCGGAACGGACGATCCGGTTGCGCTCGAGGTGCTCGCCGGAGCCAGCTTTGGCGCGCTCGTCGCCAGCGGCGTCGGCCTCGTGATCTGCGCGGCGGACGAGGAGGAGAGCGAGCAACACGAACCTCGCGTATCCTTGAGCAACGTTCACCGAGGAGGACGGGATGGAAACGCTCGCGTCCCTGCATCACTTGAGCGACTGGGCGCTGCTGGTGCTGCGTCTGGGGCTCGCGGTCATCTTCCTGGTGCACGGCACCCAGAAGATGGCGATGTGGAAGATGCAGCCGTCAGCGCAGCTCCCGGCGGGGATGCTGTCGCTGCTGCGCACCCTGTCCATCGCCGAGACCCTTAGCGGGCTGGCGATGATCGCCGGGCTGCTCACCCAGGTCGCGGCCGCGGGACAGGCCGTCGTGATGCTGGGAGCGATCCGACTCAAAGCCGGGACGATGCATAGGCGCTTCAGCGGCGACGGCGGCTGGGAGCTGGATTTCATCCTTCTGGTGGCCGCGATCGCGGTCCTCATCCTCGGCGCGGGCCGGATTTCGCTCGATCGGGTGCTGCTGAGGTTGTAGCCAGGCGGCGGGGGGGCGGGGGGCCTGGGGGGCTGAATCAACCCTAGGGCCCTTTCCGTTATCTAACCCCGGAGACCGTCCCCCGGGGTCGCTATGCTGCTGATTCCGTTGTTCGCCGCCGTCACCTTCGCCGGCCAGGGGCCCGACAGCGGGCCCCCCCACGTGTCGCCGCCACCCACCGCCTCTCGCGCCACGGCGGTCCTGGCGGTGCGTCCGCCGGTCATCGACGGCCGGGATGACGACGACGTGTGGCGGCAGGCCGGCGCGATCACCGAGTTCCGCGAGTGGCAGCCGGTCGAGGACGGGCCGGCGCGATTCCCCACGATGGCCAAGGTGGCGTACGACGCCCGCGCGCTGTACGTCTTCGTGCGCTGCTTCGACCCGCACCCCGATAGCCTCATCAAGCTTCTGGCTCGACGCGACGCGTGGCCCCCGTCGGACCGCGTGATCGTTCTGATCGATTCCTACCACGACAAGCGCACGGGCTACGAGTTCGGGGTGACCGCGGCGGGCGTGAAGTTTGACGCCAGCATCTCCAACGACGGCAACGAAGACGACGCATGGGACGGCGTGTGGGATGCCGCGACCACGGTTGATTCTCTCGGTTGGACGGCCGAGTTCCGCATTCCGCTCTCGCAACTGCGCTACCCCAGGACGGCCACCCACACCTTCGGCTTGGCGATCTCGCGCGACATCTACCGCTACACCGAGCGCGTCGCCTGGCCGGTGTTCCACGTGTCGAGGGCGGGGCTCTCCTCGCAGCTCGGCGACCTGACGGGGCTCGACGGTCTGGGATCGCCGCGGCGGCTCGAGGTGACCCCGTACTCGGTGACGAAGAACGTCTCGGTGCCGACGGCGACCGGGTTCAGCCGCGACCAGCAGGCCACCGCCGGCGCCGATTTCAAGTACGGCGTCACCTCGAACCTCACCGTGGACGGGACGATCAACCCCGACTTCGGCCAGGTGGAGGCGGACCCCAGCGTGCTCAACCTTTCGGCGTTCGAGACGTTCTTCCAGGAGCGGCGGCCGTTCTTCATCGAGGGGTCGGGGATCTTTCGCTTCGACGTGGATTGCAGCGCCGTGAACTGCAACGGGGAGGGGCTGTTCTATTCGCGACGCATCGGCCGCCGTCCACAGCTCGGCGGCCTGTACGGCGACGCGGGCTCGCCCACGGCTTCGAGGATTCTCGGGGCCGGGAAGCTGACGGGCAGGCTGGCGGGTGGGCTGTCGGTCGGCGTGCTCGAAGCGATGACCCAGCGCGCGGCGGGCCGGGCCGACACCACGATCGAGCCGCGGACGAACTACACGGTCGTGCGGCTGCAGCAGGACCTGCGTGGCGGCCAGACCGGCGTCGGCGTGCTCTTCACCGGCGTCAATCGTGGGCTCGACGCGGCGTCGGCGCCGTTCCTGCGGCGGGAAGCGTACGTCGGCGCGGTGGACGCGCGGCACCGCTTCGCGCACGCGACCTACGAGGTCGGGGGGTCAATCGACGTGAGCCGGGTGGCCGGCACCCCCCAGGCGATCGCGGCGACGCAGCGCAGCTCCGTCCATTATTATCAGCGTCCCGACGCCGGCCTCCCTTACGACACCACACGCACCGCCCTCACCGGGGATGTCGAAGAGCTCCGCTTCGGCAAGATCGCCGGCAAGTACACCAACTTCGAGACCAGCTACCAGCGCCGCTCACCGGGGTTCGAGATCAACGACCTCGGGTTCCTGTTGCGAGCAGACCAGCAGAGCTGGAACAACTGGCTTGGACTGCACTTCAATCACCCAACGCGCATCTACCAACGCGCGCAGTGGAACTTCAACTGGTGGCAGTACTGGTCGGCCCGAGGCCTCCCGCAAGAGCGCGCGGCGAACACGAACGCGCACATTCAGCTGGCCAACCGCTGGTGGGTGCATTTCGGCGGCACGATCGGCCAGCTCGGCACCACCTACTGCGACCGCTGCGCGCGCGGCGGGCCGGCGGTGCGGCAGGACCCGTACATCGCGCCGTGGTTCGGCTTCAATGGGGACGACCGGCACGCGCTGGTGCCGAACGTGTTCTTCAACTACTCCCGCAGCGACGTGGGGCGCTCCACGTCCTTCAACACCAACGGCTCGCTGACGCTGCACGCCTCGTCCCGGGTGCAACCGTCGCTCGGGTTCAGCTACAGCCACAACCGCAACGACACCCAGCCGTACGGGAAGTTCGGAACCTCCCCGATCCACTACACGTTCGCCCATCTCGAGCAGCGGCAGCTGTCCCTGACCGCCCGGCTCGACTACACGATCCGCACCACGTTGACGCTGCAGGTGTACGCGCAGCCGTTCGTCAGCAAAGGCACGTTCAGCAACGTGCGGGAGCTCGCCGCGCCGCGCGCCGCGGACTATGACGCCCGCTACACGCCGTATGCCGGCGCCACGCCCGGAGGCTTCAACTTCAAGCAATTCAACTCGAACGTGGTGCTGCGGTGGGAATACCGGCCGGGGTCCGCGCTGTTCGTGGTGTGGCAGCAGGGCCGGCAGCCCGATGTCCAGCCGGCGATGGGCACGCAAGGCTTTTGGAAGGACATCGGGGATCTGTTCGACGCCCATCCCAACAACACGTTCCTTGTGAAGGCGTCGTACTGGCTCAACTGGTGAGCCTTACGTCTGGTCCAGGACCTCGCGCAGCTTCTTGGTCAGGACCGAGGGCGTGAACGGCTTCTTGATGAACGCGATCCCCGCTTCGAACACGCCGTGCTGGGCGATGTCTTCGTCCGAGTACCCCGACATGTAGAGCACCTTCAGGTCGGGATGGCGCTGGGTGAGCCGGCGCGTGAGCGTGCGGCCGCTCATCTCCGGCATCACCACATCGGTCATGAGCAGATCGATCGGGCCGTCGTGGCCCTCCGCCGCGGCGAGGGCTTCCTTGCCCCCGGCGGCGACGAGGACCCGATACCCGGCCTGCTCCAGCGCCTTGCGGGCGAGGGTACGCACCCGCTCGTCGTCCTCGACCACCAGCACGGTCTCCACGCCCCGGGCCGGTGTCGCCGCCGTGGACGCGGCGCCCTGTTCCGCGACG
>Ga0209806_1000388_pt1 | contig 29742 bp, 30 predicted proteins | sample GraSoiAngelo_152_FD_186166 | JGI IMG/M metagenome (GOLD analysis project Ga0209806, IMG submission 186166) | Grasslands soil microbial communities from the Angelo Coastal Reserve, California, USA - 14_1009_12_30cm (SPAdes) (version 2) | ecosystem: Environmental > Terrestrial > Soil > Grasslands ... | reverse complement strand
ATCGCTACGCAACCGGCGCCGACCTGGGCACTCGAGAGGACGACATCGTCGCCGCCTGCCAGGTCATCGGGCTCACCCATCCACTGCAGGCCGGCTTCAAGAGCGAGGGCGGCGCCGGGCTGGCTCGAGTCCGGGCCGCGCTCAGCCTGACCAGTGAAGGGGTCGCCATCACTGAGCTGGTCGCCGGGTTCGGCGTGGCCGAGGTCACCATGGAGGCGACCGACGTCATCGGTCTCGACATCCGGGGTGCGACCGTTTCCATGCAGGGGTTCGGAAACGTGGGCGGGGCGGCCGCCCGCTACCTCCATCGCGCCGGCGCCCGCTTCATCGCGGTCGCTGACATAGAAGGCACGGTAGTCGATCAGGCCGGACTCGACATTCCACACTTGCTCAGCATCCGCGACCGCTTCGGCCACATCGACCGCTCCCGCCTCCCTGCATCCACCCGCCAGGTTCCGGAGCCCGAATGGTTGACGCAACCCGTTGACATCCTGATCCCGGCCGCGATCGGGGGTGCGATCCACGAGGGAAATCAGGGGAGCGTCCGCTGCCGGCTGCTGGCTGAGGGGGCGAACAACCCGGTCACCACCGACGCCGAGTGCGCGCTCGAGCGGCGCGGCGTGGTGGTCCTGCCGGACTTCGTCACGAACGCGGCGGCCGCCTTCCTCTTCTGCGGCCTCCTGGAGCGACGGCTGGAGCCCAGCCTCGAATCAATCTTCAGCGTCACGCGTGAGCAGCTCCGGGATACCACGCGGGAGCTGCTGGAGCGATCGCATCGGGACCACTTGGGCACCCGGCAGGCGGCCGAGGCGATCGCAGAGCAGCGCATGCAAAGGAGAATGCCACGCCACTAGCGTTTCCTGCCTGATCGGAAGACGGCTGGCTCAGTCGGCCCGCCGGGCGTGGCGGCGCATCATACAATCGTCCATCACCACGTCCAGGCCGGCATCGAGTGCGCGCTGGGCGCTCTTCGGATCGACAACGCCATCCTGTAGCCAGAGCGCCCTGGCCTTGATCGCGATCGCCTGATCGGTGATATCCGACACGAATTCCGCCCGGCGGAAGACATCGACCACGTCCACCGGCTCCGCGATTTCCAGAAGGGAGGCCCGGGCTCGCTCCCCGAGGACCTCATCGGCCACCGGGTTCACGGGAATTATCCGGTACCCGGCGCGTTGCAGGTATCGAGCCACCCCGTGGCTTGGACGATGGGGATTCGGGCTCAGTCCAACCACCGCGATCGTCTTCGCGGTCGAGAGTATCCGTTCGACGGTCGCCGGTTCGTTGAACGAGACCACGATCTCACTCTACCTAGAATGATCCGGTGCGACCGCTCACGAGACTGAGCCCCGTGCCGGTGGAGATTATCGAGGCGTTTCGGGCGGTGGCGCCCACGCTGGAAGCCTTCGCCCGAACAAACGGTTTTGTCATCGATCGGTACCGACGGGGAAAGGCCGCCTGGGAATTACGTTGCGCGCGGCAACAGGGGGGCGAGGCTCGGCTGACCGTCAGCTACCGGGAGCGGACTGGCCATCTGCTCGACGTCAGCGCCACCTGGTGGGTGGACGACCTGACCTCGCGGACACGCCGCCTGGTCTCGGCCAAGGCGGGCGCGTTCGACCGCCGGGCGAGCCAGCGCCAGCTCGAGCAGCTGCTCCTGGACGCCATGCACCAGATTGACCGCTGGGCACCGTCCGATCTCGGGCCCCCGCGTGGTCCGTTCAAAGATTGGGTCGCGGACGGCGGGGAGACGCTCACGGACGACCACGACCAGCTGCCGGTTCGATGATGGACAATCCCGAAGGGCAAACGCCCGAGGAGGAGCTAAAGCTCGCCTTTGCGCGGATGGCCGGATTCGTCATCGGCGCCGGACTGCTCCTGCTGGGGGGTGGGATCCTTCTGATCCTGATCGCCGCCGCCTTCTTCCGCTTTGCCTACGGCGGCTAAACCGGCCGGCTCCAGCGGGCGGCCGCGCTCGCGGCCGGCGGCGGTACGACGTCGGGATGAAGCAGGCCGGCCAGGATCTCGACGCTGGTGACCAGCCGAGGACCCGGCCGGCTGAAGAACGCGTTCCCATCGACAACGTAGACCCTGCCGGATCGCACCGCGCGCATCTCATCAAAACCGGGGCGGCCTGCCAGACACGCCACCTCGGCCAGGCTCTTCGACAGCGAGAAGCCGCAGGCCATCACCACCAGAACGTCAGGATCGGATTCTCGAACGTCGTCCCAGGCAACCCGCTCCGCCGGGCGGCCGGCAACGCCAAGCAGCTCGAGCCCACCCGCCAGCTCGACCAGCTCGGGCGTCCAGTGACCGCAGCTGTATAGGGGGTCAAGCCATTCCAGACAGACGACACGCGCCGGAACGACCCCTTGGAGCAGCCCGCGGACAGCCTTGATCCGGTCCTTAAGGCTGCCAATGATGGGCGATGCAGCCGACGGGCGGCCGGCCAGGCGGGCGACCAGGGCGATGTGGCCGAAGACGTCCTCCAGCCGCTCCGGTTCGAGCGATACCAGCTGGGTTGACTCGTCCAGCCGGCGAGCGGCCGCTTCAACAATCGGATACGAGACAGCGCAGACGGCACAGAGCTCCTGGGTGAGGATCAGGTCGGGCCTGAGCGCGTGGAGCCGGTCGGCATCGAGCCGGTAGATGCTGCTCCCAGCGTGGACCAGCCGGCGGATATGGCGATCGATCTCAGAGCTCGACCCGTTGCCCTCGATCAAGCTGGCGGTCACCACCGGCTTGCCGGCGACCGACGCCGGGAAGTCGCACTCGTGGGTCACGGCGACAAGCTGGTCCTCGAGGCCCAGCGCGCAGACGATCTCGGTGGCGCTGGGGAGGAGTGAAGCGATCCTCACCGTCCCGTTTGCCCCGGCACAAAAGGGTTGAGCAGCATCTCCTCCTCGATGCTGGTCCGCGGGCCGTGTCCCGGATGGACCACGGTCTTTGCCGGAAGCGCGTAGAGGACATTGCGGATCGACAACACAATCTTCTGAGCATCCCCACCCGGCAGGTCGGTTCGCCCGATGCTGCGTTGAAACAGGGTGTCACCGGCGAAGCAATCGAGCCCGATCAGGAAACAGACCGAGCCCTGGGTGTGACCGGGCGTGTGGAGCACGCGCAGCTTCAGGTCCTGAAAGTCGATCGCCTGCCCGTGAACGAGCGGGTTATCGACCGTGAATGGCTGGAACCCGGAGGGTATGAAGGGAAGGCCCTGGAATTGCCCCCAGTCGAGCAGGGCATGGTCATCCGGATGCATGGCCACCGGGGAGGCTGTCTCGGCGCGCACCGCGGGTACGCCGGCGATGTGGTCGACGTGGGCGTGGGTGATAAGGATGGCTTCCACCGCCAGCCCGTCAGCCGCGATCCGTCGCAGCACCTGTGGATACTGCAAACCGGGATCGATAAGGAGAGCGGCCTTCGTGTCACGGCGGCAGAGCAGATAGCTGTTCTCGCCGAACAGGTCATCCGCGAATACCGACAGCTCCAGCTTTTCGCGCAGCTGGTCGACCGCGGTCACGAGCCGATCTCGGCCATCCGCGAGGCAGAGCTGATCACCTCATTACCCTGTGCGGTGATGAGCACCATGTCCTCGAGCCGGACGCCACCCCAGCCCGCGATGTAGACGCCGGGCTCGTTGGTGATCACCATGCCCGGCTGCAATACCGTGTCGTCGCTCGCAGACAGGCCGGGCCGCTCGTGCACCTCCAGCCCGACCCCATGCCCGAGCCCGTGGCCGAAGGCGGCCTCGGCGCCAGCCGCAGCGGTGACAGCGTCGCGGGCAATCCGGTCGATTTCGGCGCAGGCCACCCCGGGCTTCATCGCCTGGACGGACTGCTGCTGGGCGGCCCGGACCGTCTCCAGGGCGCGACGCTGGTCCGGCGAGGCGGAGCCCACCACCACGGTGCGGGTGATGTCGGCGCAGTACCCGGCGGCGCTGGCGCCGAAGTCGATCACGACCATGTCCCCCTGGACAATGGTCCGGTCGGTGGGATGGGCGTGGGGAAGGGCCGCGCGCTCTCCCGCGGCGACGATGGTGTCGAAAGCGGGTCCGTCTGCGCCAAGCTCGCGAAACGTCTGCTCGAGCAGGAAGGCCACGTCGCGCTCACGCAGCCCAGGTCGAATCGCCTTCAGCACCCGATCGAAGGCGCGGCTCGAAATATCGGCAGCCGCCCGAAGCAGCTCGACCTCGTCCGGCGATTTGCGCATCCGTAACTCTTCGATCAGGCCGCTGGTCGGACGCAGGTCGATGCCGTCGCCGACCCCAAGGTGAAGGCGGTCGTAGGCCGCGACCGTTAGGTGCTGCGCCTCAAATCCGACGCGTCTCGCCCCCAGCGCCCGAAGCCGTTCGGGCACCAGGTCAAACAGCCGGGTCGACTGGCCAGCCCGCACCAGCGTGTAGGCGGGAGCCTCCTCCGCCATCTGGATCCAGTAACGGCTGTCCCCCAGGATCTCGGCCGAAGCCGCGGTGACCACCAGGAAGCCCAGGCTCCCGCTGAACCCGGAGAGGTAGCGCACGTTCGCCGGAGCCGAAACCACAATCGCATCGAGGTCTCGCTCCTGAAGCCGCTGCCGGAGCGGCTCCAACCTGTGCGTCGATTCAGCCGCACGCATACGGGCCTGATAATACGGGCTCACAGCAACGCCTCTATTGCGCGCATTACGACGCGCGCTTTGTGCCGTCGGCTCGGGCCTGGGTCGGCCCTCGCCTCCGGTTAGCTCGAGACGCCCTCCGGGCGGCCGGTTCCCAGCGAGCTCAGCGGTTCGGTCGCGACCTCGGCAAGCTGGCCGAGGAGTGCCATAGAACCCGCGACCGGCGATTCGCGATAGACGGCGATCGCGCCCCAGATTGCGCCCCGCTGGGCGAGCGGAGTGGCGACCAGCGCGCCGGGCGGAGGTGCCGACCCATGCATCAGGTGCTTCGACCAGGGGCTGCGGGCAAGGTCATTGACGGCGACCGGCTTCTCCGTGTAGAGGGTCCACTCGAGCATGGCTTCGATCACCGGCTGGAGCTCGTGGAGCCGGTCGGGCCGACCGGGTAGGGCAAAGCTGTCCGAGTTCCAGCGGCCTTCAACATCCCAGTAGACGACTGTCCCGCAGGCCCCATCGAGCGTCTGCAGGGACCGCCCCAGGAGAAGGTTGGCCGCCATCTCCCGGACATGGCTGGTCTGGACAGGCGGCTCGGGCAGGCTTCGGACACCGGCATATTCCACTGAACGTGCTCCCTCCTGATCACACTAAACCCTCAGCGCACCGGCCTGTCAAGGTGCCCGCGACGCGTCTGCCGGAGAAGGACGGCTAGCACCACCACGACGGCACCCGCCCGGATAGCCAGATCCGCCAGGTTGAAGATGGTCGGCCAGAACGCAAACCGGACGAAATCGACCACGGCCGAGAGTCGCACCCGGTCGAACAGGTTGCTCAGCCCGCCACCCAGGATCAGGCCCAGCGCGACCACGGTCAGCCGGTCCGGCGCCAGTCCGCCAAGGATCAGAAACCCCACCAGTACCAGGAGGGCAGCCGTGATCAGGATGAAGAGCTCGTTGTGGCCGGTGAGAAAGCTGAACGCGGCCCCACTATTCTCGGTGCGCTGGAAGCTGAGCCAGCCAGGGATGACTGTGATCCGCTGGTTGATCGCAAGGTTGGCCTGTGCCCAGTCCTTGCTGATCTGGTCGGCGGCGATTACGAGAGCGGCGGCGCCGAGAGCGACCAGCCTACCGGGGCGGCGACGCATCCCGGCCATCGTACCGGGGGCGGGAGGCGAGGCTCGATTTAGGGCCGAGCCGTGCCCGCCGGCCCAAAGCGCGCCGGAGGTGAGGGCCGATCAGGCCCGAGCCGGGCCGCCGGCCCAAAGCGCGCGTCGTAACGCGCGCAATAGAGGCGTGACGCGCGCAAGAGAGGCGTTCTGGATTGCGCCTCGCCGGCTCAGCTGGCGCTCGGGCTTGGGTGGCCGCTGCCCTTGGCGCGGCCGCCGGAGTTGCTGGGGTTGCCCTTCGAGTTGACGGTGGAGCGCGTCTGGCTGAGCGTCTGCTGCACCCGGTCTCGGGCTGTCTGGATCGCGCTCAACGCCTGGGGGTTGGTCACATTGCCCTGCAGCCCAGCGAGCTGGGCATCGTGCGACTGGATGGCCTCCTCCAGCCGACCCTCTTCCTGGGTGGCGGCCTGGAGATCACTCGCACTGAGGGAGTTGATGTCCGTGCCGGCATCCTTGATCTCAACGGCAAGCCCGGCCAGCGCCTGCTCGGCGAGATCATCGCGGTGGCGACCGAACATGGCCTCTGCCTCCCGCAGGCGGGTGCCGGCCAGCTCGAGGTGGTAGCTGACGCGGTCCGCCGGGCTGAACAGAAGCAGGCCTCGGGCGTTCTCAACGAGTCCCTTCACCGGGTACAGCGGAGAGTCCGGGAGTGCGTCGGCCGACGCGGCGACCGTCCCCACAATCAGGACCGCGCCGGCCGCGGCCAGGGCGAGCAGGAATCGGCCGGCCGGGCGCTGCCGCCGCGCCGCTTGCGGAGTCCCGACCGCAGCCAGGGCGAGGTTCAGGCCGCGGATCCGCGCCTGCGGGCTGGGAAGCGCCGGCTCGAGCGACCGCAGCCGCTCCGCCAGCCGTTCCAGGCGCTGAAGCTCAGTGCTCATTTAACTTCCTCGAGATCAGGGTGCGCTCCAGGGAACCGAGGGCGCGATGCTGCAGCGCCTGCACCGCTCCGATCGATTTGCCCATAATCTCCGCCGCCTGGGCCGCGCTCAGGTCCTGGAAAAATCGCAGGATGAGGACCTGTTGCTGCTCCTCGGTGAGCTCGCGAACGGCCGCCCGCAGATCCTCGCTCTCGATCCGGTCGAGGGCGATCTCCGACGGATCGGCAGACTGTGGGAGGATCGCTCCCTCGAGCGGCACCAGGCTCGCCTTTGCCTGCTTGCGGTAGTGGTCGATGGTGGCGTTGTGGGCGATCCGGTAGACCCAGGATGAGAAGGCGACGCCCTGGTCCTGGAAGAGGTCGAGCCGGGTGAGGCTGCGGGTCATGGTATCGATGGCCAGATCCTCCGCGTCCTCAGCCCGTCCCAGCCGAGCGTACACATAGTTGTAGATGCGGTCGAAGTAGCGCTCGTAGAGCTCTTTAGCTGCGTCCTGGTCGCCACGGCGGACGCGCTCGATGAGCGGGCGGTCATCTTCCGCGGCCGCCCGGCTGAATACGCGCACTGGGCCCCATTATGGCCGGAAGCGTGAATCCCTGGCCGGTGCGCGACGTGAGGAGTCTGCCGCATGTCCAACTACTAATACGCACCGTGGGATGGTGGGCATATTGGCGCCCGGGCTTCGCGGTAACGGCGAGGTCACGAAACTGCAGCAGGTCTTAAGCGGCCGGGCGGCTGCCTCAGACGACCTGGATCGACCCCGGGGAACCGGCGACCAGCTCGCCGATCGGGCGGCCGGCAACCCCGCGCCGGTCGAGTTCGGCCAGAAGGCGCTCAACCTCGCCGGCGGGAAGGACAATCAGCAGACCACCCGAGGTCTGGGCGTCACAGAGGACGGTACGCCAGGGGGCTCCCAGGGAGGCCGGCCAGGCCACCCGGTCTTTCAGGAAGCGCTCGTTTGATCGGGTCCCGCCCGGGACCTCGCCGGCATCCGCCAGCTCCAGCACGCCGGGCAGCCGGGGCACAGCCTTCGCCTCCACCCTGGCCGCGGTCCCGGATGCCAGCGCCAGCGAGTGAAGGTGGCCCAGCAGGCCAAACCCGGTGATATCGGTCGCGGCGTGGACCGGACTCAAGGACATCGCCTCGGCCGCAGCCTGGTTCAGCTGGAGCATGCTCTCCACGGCGGCTCGCTCTGCTGCCGCAGGCGCGGCGCCATGCTTGATGGCCGTGCTGATGATCCCGGTTCCGATCGGCTTGGTGAGAACCAGGCGATCGCCAACCTGCCCGCCGCGGTTGCGCACGACACGGTCCGGATGGACCGTGCCTATGGCGGCGAGACCATATTTGGGTTCGTGGTCGTCGATGCTGTGCCCGCCCAGGATCTCGATGCCGGCCTCGTGCGCCTTGTCGAGCCCGCCGCGCAGGATATCGGAGAGAAGCGCGAGCGGCAGCTCCTTGGCTGGAAAGGCGACCAGGTTGAGCGCCATCAAGGGCACGCCCCCCATGGCGTAGATGTCGCTCAGCGCGTTGGCGGCCGCGATCCCGCCGAAGGTGTAAGCGTCGTCGACGATGGGAGTGAAGAAGTCTGTGGTGACCACCAGGGCAAGGTCGTCACGCAACCGGTAGACGGCGGCGTCGTCGCCGGTCTCCAGTCCAACCAGCACGTCTGCGCTCTCCAGCCGGCCGGGCAATCGGCTCAGAACCTGAGCCAGGTCCTCAGGACCGATCTTGCAGGCTCAACCGGCCCCGTGCGACCACTGCGTGAGCCGCACTTTCTCCACCGTGCTCATCGACTGATAGTAGTAGCTAGCTTTGATACGGTATCCGGGTGGAGGTGACGTTTCTCGGTACGGGCACCGCTTTCTCGGCGGGCGCGTACAACGCCTCCATCCTGGTTGACCGGGCGCTCCTGCTGGACGCGGGTGCGCCGTTGTGCGTTCACCTGCCCCGCGCCGGGGTGCCCCTGACCGGCCCCCGTGCCGTCTTCCTCACCCACTTCCACGCCGACCACACGTTTGGCCTCGCCTCCCTGATGCTGGGCCGCGCGCTACTGCCCGACCAGGGCGGCCCGCTACTGGTGGTGGGCCCGGCCGGCACCCGGGAATACCTGGTGCAGCTCCTCGACCTGGCCTGGGGGGACGAGATGCGCCAGCTGACCTGGGAGCGACTCCAGGTAACCGTCACCGAGCTGGGACATGAGGGCTCGCTCCAGGTCGCCGGCTATCGGGTGCGCGCCTTTGAGATGACCCACACCTCCCGCTTTCCGTGTCTCGGGTACGTTCTCGAAAACGAGCGGGTGCGCCTGGGGTACACAGGTGACTCGGAGGTGTCGCCCAACCTCGATTCTTTATTGAGCTCGTGCGACCACGTCATCGCCGAGATGACCTATGCCGAGCCCGGCCAGATGCACCTGTCGCGGGTCGACATACTGCGGCTCATGAAGGCCCACCCCGGGGTGCGTTTCATGCTCACGCACCGCGGGACGGATCAGGCGGTCGACGGCGCGGTGCTGGCTCGCGACTTTTTAACCCTGCGGCTGCCTCTCTCCTGACTGGCCGCCCCCCACCCCGCTCGCGGAAGGCCCGCACCACGAGGCCAGGGTAGCTGCGCCGGACCACATGCCAGGACCGCTGGAGCTCTCCGGACTCGGCCCGCGTGAGTCCTCCGCGCCGGAAATTGGCGCGCGTGAACAGCTCGGCAACCCCGCGGAGCTCGTCATCCAGGCTGGGGACGGCGTCTGCCAGCCGGGCGCCGAACTCCTTAGGTGTGTCGCCCGGGCGCCGCGGCACGCGCAGGCGGTCAGCCAGGAACTGCAGCCGGCGCCAGATCCGCCGTGGGTCGCGGGCTGACATCAGCCAGCGGAACATCAGCAGTGCCGCCACCAGGAGAAGCAGTAGCAGACCGACCGCGACCCAGCCAGCCCGCGACCACAGGTCTGACAGTCCGCCACTGCCCGCGCCCCCGGAACCCTGGTTGCCGGCATCCTGGTTCTTGGGGACCCGCGGCGTTGCCGCCGTACCCGAGCCTACCGGCAGGGGAACGGTGACCGTTGGGGTTGCCGGCCGCTCGACGGGTAAGTTGGCGCCATCCGGGGTTGGCTCGAAGGGGATCCATCCCAGCCTGGGGAAATAGACCTCGACCCAGCTGTGTGCATTCAGGGCATTGACCAGGTAGCGATGCGATTTGTCGTCGTAGAAACCCTCTGAGAAGCCGCTCATCTGCCGGACCGGAATATCGAGCGAGCGAAGCATGACCGCCATCGCCGTGGAAAAGTCCTGGCAGTAGCCCTCGTGGGAGTCGAAAAGGAAGAAGTCGAGGGGTCTAACGCCGGCCCGCGCGGGCTTCGGCGAGATCGTGTATTTGAAGCGGTTCGGATCCCGGAACCAGGCCTCGATGGCTTTCGCCTGGTCGTAGACCGTCAAGGCGTGCGCGTCCTGGACGATTGTGCGTGCCAGACTGGCGATCTCCTGGTCGCGGCCGGCCGAATAACCCGCCGCCACGGTCCCCTGGAAGTAGAGCTGCTGGTATGGCTGCACCCAGGCTGCATAATCGGTGCCGGCGCTGCGCAGGCTCTTTACGTCGGCAGTGGGCACGGCCGTGGTCAGGTTGATGTCGTAGGGGGCCCGCGGAGTGTCCAATATGCGGACCACATCCACGGTGTCGAACGGAACCGGGGGTCCGGCGACGATGTTGACCGGATCGGGCCCTTCGCCCACCGGGCCCGTCGCCGCCCCGAGCATGATCCCCTTTACCGTTGTCGAATGGTTGTCGACCCGGGTGAGCTCACCCGCCGAGAAGACCGTCCGATCAAGCTGATCGGGCGGCACCAGGATCCGAATGCTCTGCTGCACCACCTCGACCCGGCTCGAGCCCACCGGCAGGTCCTCGCGCGGGAGGTCGGCTTTGGGCTCCAATCGCGGCTGCTGCCGGACCGGGCTGGCGTCGGTGGGTGGGAGCTGGTACCAGGAGATACCATCCCAACCACCCAGCGCGATACCACGCAGGTAGGGATAGAGGGCTGAGCCTCCGGAAACCACCATGATTTCCTGCGACCTGGCCTTGAGCTGGGCACCCGGCCGGACGGTCTCGCTGTAGCCGACCGAGGCGGAGGCACCGTTCCCAGGCTTTCCCACACCAAGGCCGAATGGATGAAACAGGTCGGTGCTGATCGAGCCGGGCAGGAACGAAGTACTGATGTCGACGGTGCTCAAGGGCGGCAGGACAAAGGCCACCAGCAGCAGCAGGGCGGTCGCCTCGAATCCGACCTCGCCGAAGATCCAGCCCGTGTCGGCAGCCCGGGGTACCCGCCGGGAGCGCCAGCGCCGCTTGAGGGCGACGAAATTGAGGCGGAGAAGGATACCCGCGGCGCAGACCAACCAGAAAACGGTGAAGAGATAGAGCCCGGGATTCGGATCGTTGATGATCTCGACCGCCAGGATGGTCCCGGTCGGCAGCAGCGCCACCAGGCCGTTGCGCCTTCGGAAAGTCCACCAGCTCGTCCAGAAGCCGCTCACCATCATCAGGAAGAGGAGGCCGGCGAGAATTCCGAGCTGTTGCCGGCCGGCCAGGGCGGTGATCCAGCGGCCGACCGCCGCCAGGGAGCCGAGACCGCCCAGCTGATCGGACAGGATGAGCACCAGCGGGATGACGATGCCAGGAATACTCAACAGCAAGAAGATGACGCGCCGGACCCGAGTCAGCGCGAGCGCCCAGGCAATCAGGCTCGATATCACGATCGCCGGGGTTACCTTCTCCGAGCCCTGGACCCAGGCCGAGTGGTCGACAGCGGCAGCGACCGACCACCCCAGGATGATCACCAGGAGCAGGAGAAACCAGGTGTCCCGCAGGTCGAAGGTCACCGCCAGGCGGCCACCCCGAGACAGGCGCACGGCCAGCTGTCCCTCGTCGTAGCCGACGCCGAAGATACCAAGAGCAAAGGCAGCCGATACCAGGACGATGGCGACCAGGAGGATCAGCCCGGGACTAACCGGCGGCAACCCGATGCTCCCTCGCCGTCTCGAGATCCTCGCTGCCGCGAACAACCCACCAGTTCAGCGCCTGACGCCAGCGACCCGCGAGGGAGAGCGGCGGGGCGTCCTTGCCGAAGCCCCGCGGATCTATGTAGATGACCAGCGTCCGGTGGCCGCGGACGCCAAGATCGAGCAGCGCCTCGACCCAGGCAGGATCCGTCGACGGCGTCACCACAATCAGCCCTCCGCGATGACGCCAGTGCTCGCGCTGCGAGCGCAAGAGGCTGGCTAGCGAGACGCTCCCGTCGGCCTGGCCAAGGGTGAAGAACTCGAACAGTTTGTTGCGCTGCTGGTCACCCCGGGCTGCCTCGATCAGGCTCAGGTTGGCATCATTACTGACCACTCCTACCGCCCCACCCTTGCGCATCCCCGCGTCGGCGATCGAGGCGGCCAGGCTCATCGCGTACTCCAGGGTCGACTCCGGGGCTTCACCTGCGTGGACGCTCGATTGCAGATCGAGCACGATCCAGGCGTCACCGCCCTCACGAGTTTCAAAGCTACGACTCATCAGACGGCCAAGCCGGGCAGAGGAGGCCCAGTGGATTCGCTTGACGCTATCGGTGGGAACGTGTTCGCGAATCGTGGTCGCGTTGGGAGGTAAGTCCAGGACCCGGCCGCGAGTCTGCTCGTCGCCTGAGGCACTGGGCGCCAGGGCTTCCAGCTGCCCGACCGGCCGCAGCACCGGATAGACGACCACGGACTGGGTCCCCGGAAAACGGACCGTCTGGGTGAAGAGGCCGAAGGGGTCGCCAAAGCGAAGCTCGACCGGTCCGAAGGTAAAGAGGCCGCGCTGCTTGAACTTTCCCTTGGAGGCCCATCGGCGGGACTTGTGTCCCTTGAGGCTGAAGACACGGCCGGGGTTGTAACCCGACAGGTTGGAAAAGTCGGTCAGCTCGATCAGGGGCACGGGAACCCAGGAGCGGTTCTCGACCAGGAACCGCTCCTCGAACTCGTCGCCCACCTGGAACTGACCCTCCGGGCTGGTGCGTTTGACCACCAGTGCGTTCCTGAGCAGCCGGCTCCACAGATAGCTCATCACCAGCAGAAGGACCAGGGCGTAGAAGAGCTTGAAGGCAAGCGGGATGGCCGTGATGTAGGCGAAGAAAAGCAAAAGTGCCAGGGCCGTGACCAGCGGCAGCCGGGGCATACGCATGGGGGCGGGTCTAGCCTGCGGCCCGGCGCCCGAACCGCGATACCAGGGTTGGCGGCGGCACGGGCTCGCTCTCCAGGATCTGACCCATGATCTTCGACGCTGTCAGACCTCGCAGCTCGGCATTGGGTTTCAGGATCAGCCGGTGGGCGAGGATGGGGAGTGCGAGGGCTTTGATGTCATCAGGGGTGACGTAGTCGCGCCCGTCGAGGGCGGCCCTGGCCTGGGCCGTGCGGAACAGGCCGAGTGAGCCACGTGAGCTGGCTCCCAGGCCGATATCCGCGTGGCTGCGGGTCCGGTGGGTGAGCCGGGCCACGTACTCCTTGAGCTGCTCGTCGACGTAGACCTCCTGGACTGCCTTGTGGCCGGCCACGATGTCCTCAGCCGTGGCCACTGCCTCGAGCTGTTCCATGGGCGACTCGCGCTGGAAGCGATCCAGCACCTGGACTTCGTGGGCGACGTCAAGGTAGCCGAGCTGGATGCGCATCATAAAACGGTCCACCTGCGCTTCGGGCAGGGGAAACGTGCCGGCGAACTCGATTGGGTTTTGCGTGGCCAGCACCAGGAAGGGCAGCGAGAGCGGATAGGTGGTGCCGTCCACCGTCACCTGCCGCTCCTCCATCGCCTCCAGCAGGGCTGACTGCGTCTTTGGGGTGGCGCGGTTGATCTCATCGGCCAGCAGCACCTGGGTGAACACTGGCCCCTGGCGGAACTCAAAGCGCTGGGTGTTCGGGCTGTAGATGTTCACGCCGGTGACATCCGACGGCAGCAGGTCGGGGGTGAACTGGAGCCGCTCGAAGGAGCAGCCGAGGGAGCGTGCCAGGGACTTGGCCAGCATGGTTTTGCCCACGCCAGGGACATCTTCGATCAGGATGTGGCCGCGGCTGAGGAGGGCGATCACGCAGAGCTCGATCTCCGGTTCCTTGCCCACCAGTACCCGGCTGACGTTTTCGACGATCCGGGTACCCAGCCCCGCCACCGAGCCGTTGCCGTTGCCGATTTCCATGTCTGCCTCTACCTACCTTTCATTCCCTGAGTCGGTTCCAGAGCTGATGGGAAAACGCCGGCGGAGTGAATTCGTTACCGGGTTACCAGCCTCCGCGCCCCTCGCGCCAGCAGGCCCCCCATGGTCCCTCCGGTCAGGACCAGCACGTCGTCGATGACCAGGCCAAGCGTATCAAGGCCGCCAGAGCCGAGCGGCCCGACGGGTTCGGCCGCACCGGCCAGCTGGCCTACGACAATGAATCCGATGGCAACCACGATCCCGTTCCAGACGGAACCACTTAGCGGACCCAGGTAGCCGGCCACAAACCCACCGGCGACCAGGGCTCCCAGGGTCAACACCCCCATCTGCACCGTCCCGCCGCGGTGACCGCCAAACCAGACGGCTGAACCGGCGAGCTCGGTCAGGACGGCCAGGATCAGGCCGAGGCCGGCAGCCAGCCAGTCGACCCGCCGTTCACCGCCGGGCTCGGACTTGGTCAAGGGAATTCCAGTCTACGGTCAGGTCAGGCGGAGCGCATGAGAGATGGCAACCAGGGCCGGGGCGATGACCAGGCCCGGCAACAGGTTGGCCACCCGGATCGTCTTCAGCTGGAGCAGACCAAGGGCGATCGCGATCACGGCGACCCCACCGACAGCGGTCAATTCCGCTGTCTCCCGGGCGCCGAGGCCGGCGTGCAGGACGAATGCGAGCAGGGTCAGGGTTCCCTGCACGAGCAGGACGGTGGCGGCCGCGAGTGCGACTCCCCAGCCCAGGGTGGCGGCGAAGACGATCGAGGAGAATCCGTCGAGGGTGGACTTGACGGCCAGCACCGTGACGTCACCCCTGGCCCCGTCCAGGAAGGTCCCGATGATGGTGAGAGGACCGACGCAGAAGAGCAGGCTGGTGGTGACGAAGGCGAGGCTGACCCGCCCCGGCTGGTCGCCGCTGCCGGCCCTGCGCTCCGTCCAGCGCCCCACCGCCTGCACGCCTTCGTCGAGCCGCAACAGCTCGCCGATGACGGCCCCCAGCACCAGGCTCACCAGCAGAATCAAGGGATTGCGGGTACCGAGCGCCATCTGTATCCCGTAGACGGCCACAAACAGCCCGATGGCGATCCTGACCGTCTCGTGAAGTCTGCCGGGAATCACCCGACCCAATGAGAGCCCGATGGCCGAGCCGGCCAGCACGGTGGCCACGTTGAGGGCTGTTCCGAGACCTCGGATCAGAGCTTTTCGAAACGGTCGACGCTCATGATGAAGACGGTGGCGCCGCCCACCTGGACCTCCACCGGGTAGGGAACGAAGAAATCACCGGGCTCTACCAGGGGCGGCATCGGGTTCATGAACTCGCTCCGGGTGCGGCAGTTCTCCTTGATCAGGGCCAGCACCTCTTCCACGCGGTCATCGTCTATCCCCGACATCAGGGTCACGTTCTTGTGCTGCAGAAAGCCGCCGGAGCTGGCGAATCGGGTGACCGAGATGCCGCGGTCATTGAGCGCGTCCATGGTGGACGAGGCATCCTCGTTGTGGACAACCGCGATCAGCAGCTTCATGCGGACCGGCGCTCGGCCGGTTGAATCCCGGCGCGTTTGATCGCCTGGTGAACGTGCTCGAGGATGGTTGCGGCCACCGCGTCCGGGCTTGCGGAGGCATCGACCTGCCGCCACCGGTCCGGATCTGAGCCCGCCAGCCGGAGATAGCCATCGAGGACGCGGGCGTGGAAAGCCGGGTCCTCCCGGTCGAGCCGGTCCTGAGAGCTGACCGGAATGCGCGAGAGACCAACCTGCACCGGAAGCGTCAGCAACAAGGTGAGCTGCGGCTTGAGGCCGGCGGTAGCCTCCTCCTGAAGCCGGGTAAGGAAGGCCAGGTCAAGACCACGCCCGTACCCCTGATAGGCGAGGGTGGAGTCGATGAATCGGTCGCACAGCACCACCTCGCCCCGGCGCAAGCGTGGCTGGATCACCTCCGCCACCAGTTGAGCTCGCGCCGCCGTGAAGAGCAGGGCTTCGGTCAGCGGAGAGAGCTCGCCGGTCCGGGGGCCGAGCAGCAGGGGCCGAATCCGCTCGCCCAATGAGGTGCCGCCCGGTTCGCGGGTCGTCCATACAGCGAACCCCTGGTCAGCCAGGGCCGACGCCAGGCGGTGAATCTGGGTCGACTTTCCGCCACCCTCGGGGCCTTCGAACGTGACGAAGAACCCACTTCCCTTCTCGCCGGCGTCCATAGGTTTCGCGTGCACTATAGCGCGTCCCCGGACAGCGTCAGTCCGAGCTGGTGTAGATGCGCAACCGCCGGTTGGGCTCCTTGCCAGTACTGCGGGCGGTCAGCTCGTGTCGCTCCACCAACTGGTGCTGCAGGCGGCGAACGTAGGCATTCTGCGGAGACAGTTCCACCATGGAACTGGTCGCCTTCGCCCGGCGAATGCCTTCAATGGTTTCCTGCAAGGCGGATTCGGTAGGGTCCGGCGTTTCCAGCTGATACATACGGCTCAGGGCATTCTTGATCTGGGTGATGGTGTTGCTCTTCAGCACCTGGATCGGAATCCCCTCGGACTCGGCCTCCTTCAACGGTGAGTCCTTGCGACGGTAGTAGTTCTTCAGGGTGAGGATGAGGTCCGCCTCCTCGAGGTGGTTCTGGACCCGGATGGGAACGTGCAGTTCGCTGATAGCCTGTTCCAGGTAGTTGCGGCTGACGCCGTAAGGAAAGACAGACAGGCTCTCGTGCAGGCTCCGCGCCCGCGACTCCACCGGCTCGCGCACCGCCGCGGTGCGCATCGGAGCCGTCTCCGCCAGACGGGCGACGATCTCACCATCAGTCCCGCGGATGCGCATCTGGGGAGGCTTGAGAACACCCCGCAGGGCGGCGTCAACGACGTCGGCGAGCGGCTGGTGAATGGCGAGCCGGCCCCGGTCGTGAATCTCGACCAGCACATCGAAGGTGGGGGGGGACTTGCGTTCCAGCACCGATTTCTGCGTCCCGCGGCGGCGCGCCTCCTCGTCGGAGAGGGTCACGGTCTGAATCCCGCCGAGCAGGTCATTGAGGGTTGGGTTCACCAGCAGGTTCTCCAGCGAGTTGCCATGGGCAGTGGCCACAAGCTGGACGCCCCGCTCGGCAATGGTGCGGGCCGCCGCCGCCTCCAGCTCGGTTCCGATCTCGTCGATCACGATCACCTGGGGCATGTGATTCTCCACGGCTTCGATCATCACCGAGTGCTGAAGTGAGGGAGTCCGCACCTGCATCCGACGGGAGCGCCCTATTCCGGGGTGCGGGATGTCACCATCCCCACCAATCTCATTCGAGGTGTCGACGATGACCACCCGCTTCTTCATCTCGTCCGCCAACACCCGGGCGCACTCCCGGAGCATGGTGGTCTTGCCGATCCCCGGCCGGCCCAGCAGCAGGATGCTCTTGCCGCCGATGACCATGTCCTTGATGATGTCGATGGTCCCGGTGATGGCCCGGCCCACCCGGCAGGTCAGGCCGACAATCTGCCCCGATCGGTTGCGGATTGCCGAAATCCGGTGGAGCGTCCGCTCGATGCCGGCCCGGTTGTCGTCGCCGAATGACCCGACTCGGGTGGCGACGAACTCCAGGTCCTCGAGCGTCACCGGGGTCTCGTCCAGAATCACCTCCGCCTCTGGAAAACGCGCCTCGGGTTCGCGGCCCAGGTCCAGCACCACTTCCAGGAGCAGGCCCTGATGGTCGAGCCTCCGGACCGCCCGGTGGATGTGAGGCGGCAAAGCCTGAAACAGTTGGTCCAGCTCGGCGGGATCCGCCAGGGCCAGTCCGTTCTGGGAACGCCTGAGCTCCTGCATCACCCGTACTGCGGCACCAGCCGCTTGTCCCTGATTCCGACCTTTAACCGCGCCGGTACCTTGAGGGCCAGCTCGCGGACCATCAGCGTCTGGGAGGCGATTACTTCGAACCCTTGGTGCTTGAGCAAAGTGATGGCGGGCTCATGGTACTGGCGAAGGCTGCACCACACCGGCCCGGGATGGTGCTGCGCAACGTAGGCCAGGCTCCTATCGATCAAGGCCGGGAGGAGCTCCTTGGGCTCGGCCAGGCTCAAGAGCGAGAGTGTGTGCGGACGGCCGCCGCTGCCCGGACTGACCCCCATCCAGCCCACCACCTGCACCAGGTCGACCACGAACCGGCGCTGGCGCACGGCCCGTGGCACACGGCTGCGCCAGGAGGTCTCCTGCATGATGTGGCGCCATTCGGCAAAACTGTTGGCCTCCACCGCGGCGACCTGGCGGGGCGTGACCGCAGCGTATACGAGGTACACGCCGAACGCGTCCTCCCGGCGCATGGCTCGCCAGCCGCTAAGCGGCGGGGCGGGCCGAGCCGAAAGAGACTCCGCCAGCAGGGCGTGCTCGGTGGCATAGGCGGTGAAGCCGCGGGCCCGAAACAGGTCGCCGATCGGGTCGTCGAGCGGCAGCCGGACGATAAATTTGCTCACCCCGCGTTGCAGACCCTCATTGAAGAGCTGGTCGAGGAGTGCGGTGCCCGCGCCAAAGCGATCTAGGTCGGGATTCAGGCAGAGGTTGAGGATCTGCCAGACATGGCTGCCCATGGGCGCCACCTCGGCCTGAATGAACCCCTGGATGCCGGACTTACCGGGGAGCTCGCCCACGTAGACGTGGTCGGCGGACGAGGTGATCGGGAGGATGGAGGCAAACGTGCTGTTCAACAGAAACCACAGGCGCTTGGATGCGAACTGCCTCCTGGGCGCACCGGCAGTCGCAGCGCCGGGGCGATCGCCCTCGCCGAGCTGCCGGCGGTAGAGGGATTCGATCGCGCCCAGGTCCTTGAGTTGGGCCGGGCGGACCTGCAGCCTCATCGCTTCTCCCCGTCCAGGGAGAGCACGTACTGATGCCAGCGCCGGTCTGAGGTGAGCTCGGGGTGGAAGGCGAGGGCGACCCGGTTTCCCTGGCGGAGAGCGACCGGCTCCGAGCCCAGCTCGGCAAGCACCTCGACGCTGTCGCCGTGCGTAGTCACGCGCGGGGCCCTTATAAACACTGCCGGCCCGGGGCCGCCGAGCAAGGGGACATCGACCGTCGCCTCGAAACTGTCGACCTGCCTGCCATATGCGTTGCGGCGGACGGTGATGTCCATCAGATCCAGCGGTTGCTGGTCGGGGCGACCATCCTCCACCAGGCTGGCCATCAGGATCATTCCCGCGCAGGTACCCAGGACGGGCATTCCGGCGTGGGCGCGCCGGCGGATGGCGGCATCGAGGGCGGGTTCCATCAGCCGGATCATGGTGGTGCTCTCCCCGCCCGGCAGGATCAAGCCGTCGACGGCCTCCAGCTCGCTGGCCAGCCGGACGGGCACGCCCTCTACCTCACAGGCACGCAGGGCGGCCAGATGTTCGCGAAAATCGCCCTGCAGCGCCAGGACCCCGAACCGCCTGCGCTTCGGGCTCACCAGCCTCTGCCGGCGAGCAGTTCCTCCTTGGGTATCGCCCCAATTTCCAGCCCCCGCATGGCTTCCCCCAGACTCCTGGAGGCGTCGGCCAGGATGTCCGGCCGGTCAAAGTACGTGGTCGCCGCCACGATGGCCTTGGCCCTCGCGGAGGGATTTTCCGCTTTGAAGATCCCCGAGCCGACGAAGATCCCGTCGCAGCCGAGCTGCATCATCAGCGCCGCATCGGCGGGGGTGGCGATCCCGCCGGCCGCGAAGTTCACCACCGGCAAGCGCCCCAGGCGCGCCGTCTCCTCGAGCAGGTCCGCGGGGGCGCCGATGCGCTTGGCCTCCATGACCAGCTCCTCGGGCCCGATGCCATGCAGCCGGCGGATGGCGCCACTGACAGCCCGCATATGGCGTACCGCCTCCACCACGTTTCCGGTGCCGGCCTCACCCTTGGTACGAATCATGGCTGCCCCCTCGGCAATTCGACGCAATGCCTCACCCAGGTCCCGGCAGCCGCAGACGAACGGCACCTTGAAAGGATGCTTGTTGATGTGGTGCTCCTCGTCAGCCGGCGTCAGCACTTCGCTCTCGTCGATGTAGTCGACGCCCAGCGACTCGAGGATCTGGGCCTCGACGAAATGACCGATCCTGCACTTGGCCATCACCGGGATGGTGACCGCATCGATGATGCCGCTGACCAGGCCCGGGTCGCTCATCCTGGCGACCCCACCCTCTTTGCGGATGTCCGCGGGGACGCGCTCCAGCGCCATCACAGCGACCGCACCGGCATCCTCGGCGATCCTGGCCTGGTCCGGGGTGACAACGTCCATGATGACGCCGCCCTTGAGCATCTCGGCGAGTCCCGCCTTGACTTTCCAGGTCCCCCGCCGCTCGGTAGCGGCTGTGTCTGTCACGAATTCATTCTACCGCCCGACACTTACAATTCAGACCATGCAGGCGGGCGGGACGGAGCCCGTTTCCGGAAAGATATTGCCGCTCCCGCCGCTGCCCGGCAGTCCGGCTGCGCGGCCCCGGCGAGGCCGCCCGATCCTGGGGTGGTTCCTGACGGCCGTGCTCGGGATGACCGCAGTCCTGGGGGTAGCCACCGCCGTCGGGCTGGCAGTGACTCCCTCCGTAGACGACCTGCAAAGCCGGGTGGACGTGCTCCTGGCCCAGCACGGGGCAAAGCGGGTCTCGATCGCGCAGGTTCCCGACCGGCTCAGCGAGGCGCTGATCTCGATCGAGGACGAGCGGTTCTACCAGCACCACGGAATTGACCTTCAGGGCATGGCCAGGGCCCTGTTCGCCGACCTGTACCACCGGCGCGCCCTCGAGGGCGGGAGCACGCTGAGCCAGCAGCTCGCCAAGAACCTCTACATGAACGGCAACGATGACAACTGGCGAAAGCCGGAAAACGTGCTGCTCGCCCTAAAGATCGAGTCACGCTACACCAAGCTGCAGATCCTCGAGGCGTACTTCAATTCGGTCTATTACGGCCGCCGCGCCTTTGGGGTTGGCCAGGCGGCGAGCGTCTATTTCCACCTGGCGGCTGCCCAGCTGGACCTTGCCCAGGCTTCGATGGTGGCGGGCCTCCCCCAATCCCCGTCGTTCTACGACCCCTCCCGCAACCCATGCGCCGCCAGAGCTCGCCAGTTCGCCGTCCTGGCGCAGATGGCCCACGATGGCTACATCACGCAGGAACAAGCCGCGGTCGCGTACTCCGAACCCATCGGCTTCCCCTGCAAGTAGCTCAGGCGCCGGCGGCGCGGGCAAACGCCTTGAAGAGGCGCTGAACCCAGGGCAGGTCGGACATCTCTTCCGGGTGCCACTGCACCGTGACCAGGAAGCGATGGTCTGCCGATTCCATGGCTTCGATGACGCCGTCCGGCGCCCGTCCGGTGACCTTGAGGGTGCGGGCCACGTCCTTGACCGCCTGGTGATGCAGGCTGTTCACCTCGACCGTGGTCTCGTCGATCAGCTGCGCCAGCTTCGACCCGGGGTCGAGTCGCACCGGGTGGATGTGGGCACTCCGGGCACGGCCGTCGTCGTCCGCATGATGAACCGAGGTAATCCCCTGGTGAAGGAGATCCTGGTAGAGAGTGCCACCCAGGGCGACGTTGAGCAGCTGCTGGCCCCGGCAGATGCCGAGGACGGGCCGATCGTCCGAGGCCGCCCAGCGGGCCAGGATCAGCTCGGTCCGGTCGCGAGCTCCGTCCACCTGATTGAGGTTGTCGATTGGTTGCTCGCCGTAATGCGCGGGAGCGACGTCGGCGCCGCCCGGGAAAACCAGGCCGTCCAGCCGTTCGTAGAGGGCCCGCAGCCGCTGCTCGTCCTGGATCAGCGGAATCACGACCGGCACGCAGCCGGCGGCCTCCAGCGCCCGAACATAGGCGGTGTTGATGGCGAAGCGCGGCGGCTCTCCGGTGATGTCGAGCGAGCGGGCCGGGAGGCCGACCACCGGCAGCGCCATCAGCTGGTGAAGGTGAAGGCCTTCAGGTGGACGGCCGGAACCCGGGTGGCTCCAAAATATTCGCTCGCCTCCAGCTTGGTGGTGCGACTCAGGGCCAGGGTGCCGCTCAGCGCTTCCAGGATGCTCTGGGTAAAGCGCAGATCTTTCACCGGGCGCGTGATCTTGCCATCCTCGATCAGGAAGGTACCCTCCCGGGTCATGCCGGTGATGATCGAGGCCTTGGGGTGCACGATCCGCACGTACCAGAAGCGAGTCACCCAGATGCCGCGCCGGATCCCCGCGATCAGCTCCTCTTTGGGGACGGTGCCGGCGGCCATGAACAGGTTTACCGCGAACGGGCCTTCCGCGTTGGGCGCGGGCAGCCCATGTCCGGTAGAGGCCCGACCCGCCTTGCGAGCGGTCTGCTGGTCGTAGACCAGGCCGGTTGCCACGCCACGGGTGATCAGGTCGACACGCTGCTTGGGCACGCCCTCGAAATCGAAAGGCGCCGGGACGCCGGATGGATCGAGACCGTCGTCCCAGATGCTGATGGCCTCACCGGTGATTCGCTCGCCGAGCCGCATGAAGCTCCGCTCTTCCTGGGCGGCCAGCGCCGAGAAGCCCATGAAGCTCATGAATTCGAGCATCTCGGACACGGCGTACTCCTCGAGGACCACCTCATAGACGCCAGGCTCGACCGGCTGCGCGTCCTGATTGCGGCGGGCCTTCTCGATGACCTCGCGCGCCAGATCGTCCTTGTCGATATCGCGAACGTCGACCGCCGCTCGGTCGCCGTAGCCGGAACCGGCTTCCCCCATGACCACAGAATTCACTGTCGCCTGGGTGGAGCGGTGGTGCTGGTAGACACCGAGCGAGTTCGCGATCGCCAGCTGCGCGGACCCTGTGCTGAAGGCACCAAACGCCTTCAGGTTTGACCTCTCGGCCGCCACACACACAGCCCGGACAAAGTCGGCACGTTCTTCAGGTGTTGATGCGGCAGTTGCGTCCGACCAGGCCGGGACCTGAGGCGCGGGCGCCGGGCCGGGCAGGGGGACCACCTCGCCGGGCGGCTGCAGACGAGCGATCGCCAGAGCGCGCTGGAGCACGTCGGTCAGCGCCGCGTCGCTCATCTGGTTCAAGGAGGCGACTCCGGTGCGTTCGTCCTTCACCACGCGGACCCGCACACTCACATTTCGTTCCGCCACGTTTTGATGAATCCCGTTGTTGGCGTAGCGGGTGAGTGCGCTGTCCCACTCGCTGACCATCACCTCGGTCTGGTCCGCGGTTGAGCGCTCCAGGGCCCGGTCCATGAAACCCTTGACCTCACCAAGATCGGTCAGGCGCGCCGCCTCAACGCTCTTCATTTCAGGATGCCGACCTTGACGTTGCGAAACCGAGCCGGTGCCGCCCCGTGGGCGACGTGGGCGACCTGCGGCGGCTGGCCTTTACCGCAGTTGGCCAGCCCCCAGACACGCCACTCATCTTTGCCGGCGACCGCGTCGCACGAGTTCCAGAACTCCGGAGTGATCCCCGCATAGGTCGCGTTCTTCAAGATCCGGCCACGGCGCCCGTCCACTATCTCGTAGGCGAGCTGCGTTCCGAACTGAAAATTGAGCCGCCGGTCGTCGATGCTCCAGCTGCGGTTTGTCTCCATGTAAACGCCGTCCTTGACCTCCGAGATCATCTCCTCCAGGGTGGCGGAGCCCGGCTGGAGACTGACGTTGGTCATCCGGATCAGGGGAATCCGATTCCAGCCGTCGGCCCGCATGGTGCCGTTGCTTTCCTGTCCCAGGACGCGGGCGGTCTCCCGGGAGGTCAGGTATCCCACAAACAGGCCATCTTTCACCAGGTGCGAGCGCTGGGCCGGTACACCCTCGTCGTCCCAGCCGAAAGTCCCCAGCCCGGTCGGGGTCATGGCGTCGGCCGTGATCGTGACCGCGGGAGACCCGTATCGCAGCTTGTTCAGCTTCTCCGGCGTCATGAAGCTGGTGCCTGCATAGGCCGCCTCCGTTCCGAAGACACGGTCGAGCTCGGTGGGATGTCCGCATGACTCGTGGACCTGGAGGGCAACCTGGCTGGCGTCGAGGATCAGGGTCTTCACGCCGCTTGGACATTGGGCCGCGCTCAAGAGAGCCACCGACTCCTCGGCGATTCGCCCGGCATGGCGGTCAAGCTCCAGGCCCTCGATGTACTCGTAGCCGCCCGCCCCCTGATGGCGGCCGAACGAATTTGGGTAGGACCGGTTCTGGACATCATCGGGATTGGTGGCGGTTGCCTCGATGCCCGCCCCGCTCTCGTAGAGATCCTGTTCGGTAAAGGCGCCCTCGGTGGAGGCAAACAGTTTGCTGTCACGAATGAACTCCATCGATCCTTCGCGGACGGTCACGCCCTTGACCGCGCCCATGGCGGCATCGGCTCGTAGCAACAGCTCGACCTTCTCGCTCAACGGCACCGCGAAGGGATCCCGTTGGATGGGTGTGGTGTAGCGTCCCCGGGAGTTCACCGGCGGACCGAGGTCAACCCGCTGGCTCTGTACACGGGCACTGGCGCGAGCGATTCGGACGGCGCGGTTGACGACCTCTTCCACTTCCTCTCGGTCCAGCCGGGCGCTTCCGGCAAAACCCCAGGCGCCATCCACCAGAACCCGGACCCCGAACCCCTGGCTGGCGTCGTCGGAAACCGCCGCCAGCTGGCCGTTCTTGACGACCAGGTCCTGTTGCACGCGCTGGCTGATCCGGACGTCGGCGTAGCCGGCGCCCTTGACCTGGGCCGCGTTCAAGGCGGCGTCCGCAATGTCCTTCATCGATCGTCCCTCTATCGCAGGTCCTTCGGCGTCGGGCCTCAGTCTAAACGGGACCCGTCGCGTCCCGCCCCGCCCTATGAGGTTGCGCCCAGGTACCACTCCGCCGAATTATTCATCCACCAGAACTCGTTGCCCTTGTATCCGAGAAGCCGCTTCGAGAATGCCTCGACGTCGACCCCCTGGTAGAGGGGGATCTCCGGCAGGATATCGGCAAGCGCACGCTGGGCAAGGATGTACTTGTCCTTTCGGTCGGCCAGCTTCACAGAAAGGCGGGCTTGATCCAGGTCCTTGTCCAGTCCGGCATCCGTGACCCAGGTCGTGTTCTGACCCACGCAACCATTTCCCTCGGTGGGGATCTGCGAGCTGTGGTAGCTGGCGTACGCGAGTGAGTCCGGCTCAGCGGGATATGAGTAGTAGTTGGTGTACAGAGCCAGGTCGAAATTGTGGCTGTAGAGGATGCCGCCGCTGGTGCACGGCCCGAAAAGCCGGTTGGTGGGCGCTTCGTTGAATGGCTTGATGACCTGGATCCCGATCAGCGCCAGGTCGGCGGTGATGTCGATGCCTTCCTGCTCCCTGAGCGGCAGTGTGCTGGTGGCGAGATGGATCTGCACGCACCGCCCATGTGAGTCGGTCCGGTACCCCTTGCAGGGCCCCGAATCCTGCACCTTGTAGCCTGCGCTGTCCAGCAACGTGCGCGCCGCGTCCGGGTTGTACTGGGTGCGCCGTGCGTTCGGGTCAAGGCACCAGGAGCCCGTTCCCACACACATCCAGGCATCCGGCGGCACGTTGGTCTTGCCAAGCAGCAGCGTGTCGACAATCCGCTGTCTGTCGATGCCTAGCAGAATCGCTTTTCGCAGGATCGGATCCTGGAGAAACGTGTTGTGCAGGTTGATATCGATGTGCTCGGCCGAGCTACCCACGATGACCGCAGTACCGACGTCACTGAGCCGGGACAACCGAGGCAGAAGGGAGGCGCGCATATCGAGGCCCATGTCGATGTTGCCGCCGCTGAGATCATCCAGCTCCTGGTTGGCGTCGGCCTCGAATTTGATCTTGATCTGGTCGAGGTATGCCTGGTGCGACCCCCACCAGTGGGGATTGCGAACCAGCGTGATGTGGTCGTGGGGCACCCATTCCTTGAACATGAAGGGGCCGGTCCCAACCATCAGCTTGTCGAGGGTGTCGGTTCCCTTGAATCCGCCCGGTATGTTCACCGATACCTTGTCGTGCGTGATGTCGCCCGTCTGCGACCAGATCTGCTGCAGGATGTGGTTAGGCAGAATCCCGTAGGGGCCGGTCCCGAGCGTCAGGTAGGGGGCAAACACTGCCTTGAAATGCACGATGGCGGTGTTGGTGTTCGGGGTCTCTACACTCGCCACCTGGTCCCAGCCGCTGGTCGTCACCAGCGGCGTCGGGTTGAGATTTCGGTACTTGAGCCACCAGAAATCGAAGGTGGCCTTGACATCGGCGGAGCTGAAGGCTGCGCCGTCCTGCCACTTGACTCCCGGGCGAAGCTTCCAGGTCACGTCCATCTTGTTGTTGTTGACTCGGACATCACCGTTCTCCAGGGTGGGCACCTCGGTGGCCAGCTCGGGCACCCAGTAGTCCGAAAGCTTGGTGTCGTGCTGCGGCACGTCCTGGCTGGCCTTGACGGTGAGCAGCCCCTCCATCACCGGGTTGACGTAGGCACAGGCGTGCGCCTCGGTGGACGTGATGTTGCAGGCGAGCAGGCTGTCCTGCTCCTGGGTGGCAACGGTGATCGATCCGCCGGCCCGGGGCCCCTGAACGCTGTTCGTCGGCGGGCTGCACGAGGCGATCAACACGCAGCTCGTTCCGGCCAGACCGACGAGGCTGAACCCAAACCGGCGCCGGTTGGTCCCGGTCATGAAGTCATTCGCGCCCTTCTCGCAGGCGACATTCTACGAACGATACGAGCCCGCGTGTCGATTTCCGTCGCGTATCTAATCTTGTCTAACGATTCCGCAGGTCAAGGGTCGACCCACCAGTCCGCAACATTCCAAAAGGTGGTGTCTGGCGCGGGGTTCGGCAACACGTTGTGCAAATGCGGGCTGGCGAGAACGCTGAGAACCCGCTGGTAGAGCGGCAGCTCTGCCCCGAGATCGTTGTAGGCGCGTTCGAATGCGGAATAGGCCTGGACGCGTTGTCCGGCCAGGAGGGATCCGCGGCCTCGTTCGAGGCTCTGGTCGATGTTCTGGCTGGCGAAGCGGCCAAAGTTCGAACCCTGTCCCTGGTTGCGGTCGGTGGGAATCTCCGAGGAGTGCTCGAGCGCATACACTCCGTCGGGATCGGGGCCGATGCTCCAGGTCCAGAGCCCGGCTTCGAATGAGCCGTGCTCGAGCAAACCGCCTTCGGCGTAGCCAGCGAAAAGCTGGCTGGGATGAGCATCACTGGGTAACACCTGCACGCCGATGCGCCGCCAATCGGCAATCAGGCGGTCCCGGACCGCCAGCCGCAGAGGGTCCCCAAGCGCGGTGGTCAGAGAGAAGCTCAGCCTGCGGCCGGCCTTCACCCTGACCCCGTCGGGCCCGACCACCCAGCCGTCCGAGTCGAGGAGCTGGGCGGCCTGCCGGGAGTCGAAAGCCGGAGCCGGGTCGGGGCTTCGGTACTGGGTCAGGGCGCTCGGGATTGGCGAGTCGGCCAGCTCCGCCTGCCCGCCAAGCAGCGTGCGATCGAGCGCCTCACGATCCACCCCTATACGAAGAGCCTTGAGCAGCACGGGGTCACCCTTCCAGACCGGTGGCTGACCGGTGAGCGGATTGGGATCAGCCTGGTTGAAGGTGACCTGCTCGTAGGCAAGGGAGGCTCGATGCATCAGGCTGACCTTGTTGAGGTTGCCCAGCCCGCTGAGCTCGCCGTCCGGAATCTCGAGCGCAAGGGCAACCTCACCCTTGCGGGCGGCATCGATCAGCTGGCCTGCTTCCGGATACACCTTATAGATGATGGTGTCGAGGTGAGGCCGAGCGTCCCCCCGGCCTTGCGACCAGGTCAGGTTGCGAACCAGGGTGATGTGCTCATCGGGCACAACTTCCGAGACCTTGTAGGGACCCGAGACCACGTCCGGGCGCACCCAGAAGGCATCGGTAGGAAGCTGACTGAAGGCGACGTCGCGCAAGCGATGTTCGGGGAGCACCGCCGGGAAGAGGGTCAGGTATTCGGGATAAACGCGCTCGAAATGAAGGGTGAGATGGAGGTCATCCCTGATGTCGATCCGGGAAATCGCCTGGTACCCGGTCGTATCCAGGTAACCCTGCGCGTGCGGATCGACCAGGGCACGCCAGGTGAAGGCCACGTCGCGGGCGGTGATCGGCTGCCCGTCCGACCAGCGCAAACCGGCCCTCAGCCGGTAGCTGACGTCCATGGTGTGCGCCGCCCGATTCCAGGAGACGTCACCGTTCTCAAGGGTAGGCACACGCTCGGCAAGGTCGGGCGCCCAGTGCAGCTGGGCGTCCAGCCTGGTCAGGCCTGCGTAGAGGGCGGCGTCGATCTCAGCCGCCGGCAGCTCCTGGTTGAACATGGGGGCCAGGTTGGTAGGCGATTCCCAGTCTCCGATGACCAGGGTTCCCCCCTCGTGGCGGACCCGCTCGGGCGAGTAGGAGGACAGGGGTACCGCGGTGGAGCTGGAGCTGGGCGGAAGGCTGGTGGAACCAACCGACGCATCGGTACAACCGGCCAGCAACCCCGCCAGGCTGAGACCTAGAAGGACTCTAGATGTTGTCGAGGATCTTTTTCTTCTTACGCTGAAATTCACTCTCGCTGATGGTCCCGCGCTTGCGGAGTTTCTCGAGATCACCGATGTTGGACATCAGGTCGACCAATGGAGACGAGAGGCGCTTGCTGAGGCGAAGGTCGACCTCGCCGTCGAACTCGGGCGGGCGCGAGTCCCACGTCTTTACGTAAAAGAGCGCTTTGAGAGCCGTGAATGGAATGCCCAGAGTTTCCAGGCGGTCCTTATCAACCGTCATCAGCCGCATGGTGATGCCGTGCATCGCGTGCTCCAGCTCGCCGTAAAGGTAGCCCTTGAGCACCTCGCCGTCCTGGAACCGGATCGCCACCTTGCGAGAGGACGCCTCGCGCTGCTGCCGGGTCGGGGCCTGCGTATCAAACGTGATCCGCTTGATCGACGGAAGCGGCACCAGGGCTCGTTCGTTGTTGGTGGCCTGGCGGGCCAGCTCGAGCACGATGTTCGGCTCTTCCATCGTCAGCCGGTCGATCCGTCCCTCCATGATCTCGTCATCAAGAAATCGGACGGTGACGGTGTTGCGTTCCCTGGGGCCGGGACTGCCCATTTGGACTCCTTGAGTGTTGGACGTCGACGGCATTATAACGGGGTTTCCGCATCGGACTTGCTGAAAAATCGCGGTCGTGTGACAAACCCGCAAAAGACGTGTCCGCAACCCTCCGGACGCGCAAGAAGTGCGTGCTATAATCCGCCCCGCGACTCGGCGCAAACGGGGTTTACGTCGACGATCTTGCTGAGTCTGAGGTGGTAAAACGGGAGTGACGCGAGTTGCGCGTGGCCCCTCGGACCTGGACCTCATTCGCAATTATCTCAACGGCGAAGTCGCCGCCTTCGACACGCTTTTCAAGCGCTACCACAAGGCCATCTACGGCCTGACCTTCCGCTTACTGCGGGACCGGCAGCTGGCCGAGGACCTGACCCAGGAGACGTTCTTCCAGATCCTGCGAACCATCCATCGGATCAACGACAGCTTCAACTTCTCGGCCTGGATCCACCGGATCGCGACCAACCTTTGCTACGACGAGCTGCGCCGTCGCAAGAAATTTCCCGAAGCCCAGGAAATCGACGACGAAGAGAACGAGGACTCGGTCCTCCAGGTACCGGACGCCGACGCCCGCAAGAGCCCGGAAGTCGCCCTCGAGATCAGCGAGCTGCGGGACGCTGTCTGGTCGGTGGCGCGGCGCCTGCCCGATAAGTACCGCCTCGTCCTGACTCTGCGAGAGCTCCAGGGCCTCAGCTACGCCAACATCGCCCGGAAGATGCGGGTTTCGGAGAGCGCCGTGGAAACCCTGCTCCACCGGGCCCGACGCCGCTTCAAAGAGGAGTACCTGTTCATGGAGGGGAAGGCTCAAAGTGAAGAGACTCGCTGCCCCACCATCTCTTACCTGCTGGACAACTTCCCGCCCGGCACGCTGCGACGTGAACAGCGGAAAATGGTCGCCCAGCACCTCGATGTCTGCCCCGCTTGCGCCCAGCGGTATCCGAACCCGCCTCACCTGCAGCGCACCGATGTGGTGGTGCCGCTGA